>Ga0307445_10000689_pt1 | contig 18631 bp, 15 predicted proteins | sample SalMarSW160330MG_FD_202147 | JGI IMG/M metagenome (GOLD analysis project Ga0307445, IMG submission 202147) | Salt marsh sediment microbial communities from the Plum Island Ecosystem LTER, Massachusetts, United States - SW1603-30 | ecosystem: Environmental > Aquatic > Marine > Intertidal zone >...
TCCCCGGCAATGCGCACGCCTTCGGCCTGGGCCTCGGGGCCCGAGCCCTTGGCCCGCATGCGCTCCAGGATCGCCGCCGGCACGCTGGCACCGGGCACCTCGTTGTTCATGAACTCCGCGTTCTTGAAGGAAACCAGGGGCCAGATGCCGGCGATCAGCGGGGGGGCGTTGGCGGGCAGGCGCTCCCGGAAGCGCAGGAAAATGTCGGGATCGAAGACGGGTTGGGTGATCATGAACTCCGCCCCGGCTTCGATCTTCTGCCGGAGGCGGTCGAGTTCCTGTTCCAAATTGATGGCCCCGGGATTCACGCCCACGCCCTTCACGAAAGCCAGGGGTGCGGGAATGGGGTTGCCCCCCACGTCCTGGCCGCGGTTTAAACCCGAAACGATGCGCGTCAAGCCGATTGAATCCACGTCGAACACGGCCGTGGCGTCCGGGTAATCGCCGATTTTCGGGGGATCGCCGGTGATGATCAGGAGGTTGCGCAACCCGGCCGCGAAGGCGCCCAGCAGGTCCGACTGCATGCCGATGATGTTGCGGTCGCGGCAGGTGTAATGCAGCACCGTTTCTAAGCCCACCTGCTGCTCGATGAGAATGGCCAGCACCAGCGGCGACATCCGGGCCGAGGCCCGGGGCCCGTCCGGAATGTTGACGGCATCCACGCCCGCGCTTTTTAACCGGCGGCATTTCTCCAGCGTGGCCTTGGGATCGGCCGTGCGGGGGGGCGTGACTTCGACGGTGGTGATGAATGTGCGGCCGGCGAGCTTGTGTCCGAACCGGGACTTTTCTCCCAGCGGCTTTTCCGGCGCCAGGGGTTGTTTCAGTTCGCACGCCTCCACCGGCCGCTCGCCCTGGCGCGGAAACAGGGCGCGAATGGCCGCGCGCATGGCTTTGAGGTGCGCCGGCGTCGTACCGCAGCAGCCGCCCACCACGGTTGCGCCCGTCTGGATGAAGCGCTTGGCGTACTCGGCCATGTACTCGGGCGATGCCAGGTAAAAGTACCGCCCTTCCACCAGGCGCGGCATGCCGGCATTGGGCTGGCAGGACAAGGGCTTGGACGTGAGGCGCACGGCGTGTTCCAGCAGCGTCAGCATGTCCGCCGGGCCGGTGGAGCAATTAAAGCCGATCACATCCGCGTCCCATTCGCAAGCGTCCCGGATGAACGCCTCCAGTTTGGTCCCGATGGGGGTTTCCGCGTGTTCGTTGAAGGTGGCTTGGGCCACGATGGGCAGGCGGGTCAAAGCTCGGGCAGTCTCGACGGCGAGCTTGAGCTCCTGCGTGTCGGCGAAGGTCTCGAAGATCAGCAGGTCCACGCCCTCTGCCAGCAGGGCCTGCAGCTGGGCGGTGAACAGGCTCCTGGCTTCCTGCGGATCCACGGGTCCCAACGGCTTCAGATATGCGCCCACGGGTCCCAGGGCTCCGGCCACCAGTGCCTGGTCCCCGGCCGCGCTCCGCGCCAGCCGGACCGCGGAGCGGTTGATTTCCGCGACCTGCTGCTCCAGGCCGAAGGCCTTGAGTTTCCAGGCATTGGACCCGAAAGTGTTGGTTTCGAGCACATCGGCACCGGCGCGCACGTATTCGTCGTGCACGTCCTTGACCATGGCGGGCTGGGTCATGTTCAGCGCTTCGTAGCACTGGTTGATGTAGGCGCCTTTTTCGTACAGCATGGTGCCCATGGCGCCGTCAAACAGCACGACGCCCTGGGCCAGTTTTTCCAAAAAAGGATGGGGCAAGGCTTTTTATCCTCCGGCTTTTTTAGTCCCGTACTGTCGCCGTTTTTGGAAATCCTGGTCATTTTAACCTTAAGTGATTGTAAACTACAAGGCCATAAATGTCCAAGGCCCCGCTAGAATACCCCGGGGCCTTGGTGAAAGGGGCTTCTCCCCCGGGGAGTCGTCGGCTCGCGCGCGTTTCCACGGCCGCCGTTCATTCCGGGCTGGCGGAAAAGTTGGTCGGGGCGAGAGGATTTGAACCTCACGCCTTCGTCGCGGAGTCTATCCTTTGCGTTTCGAGGACCTTCGCGTAGCGAAGGACCGCAGAGCTTAGGACTCCCCAAAGGGGGATTCCCCCTCCGGCGCCCTGAACCGTGAAGGTTCAGGGCTGCCTCCCCCTCTTTGTCGGGGGATACTCCCCCGACTCCCCCTCGTGTCCTAAATGAAAACGCCGAAGGGCGCTTTCCCTCCGGCGTGGTCTTGGTTTTGGTAGCGGAGCAGGGACTCGAACCCCGGACACTACGGGTATGAACCGTATGCTCTAACCAACTGAGCTACTCCGCCGAAAACCCGACTCCCAAACGTTTTTCCGGGCTATTTTGATTGACGATACCACAGGGCCAAATCAAAAGGCAAGCGTTTTTGAGGTTGCTCTCCGTCACGGGGCGGAGTGCAGCCACACGTCGGGCCCCATGACTGTCAGGGTCCAGTCCTGCAGGCGGGAACTCAAGGCCAATTGCCGGATTTCCGCGTACGGCATCGCCGCGGCGCGCTGCCGGTAGAGGGCCCTCAGCTTCGGATGGCCGGCGGCGACCAGCAGGGTTTCCAGGCCCGCAGCCTCGCGCCTCAGGTCCCCGATCAGGACAATCCCTCCCAGCTTCAGCACCCGGGAGATTTCATCCACAACCGCCAGGGGACGCGGCCAGGCATGCAGGCCGCCGTAGGATATCACGCCGTCCACGCTGCGGTCGGGCAAGGGCAGGCATGTCAGGTCACTGTCAGGATACTTCACGCGGGGTCCCAAGTTCCATTTGCCTGCTTGGGCTTCCGCCGCCGTCCGCTCGTCCGGGGAGTACCCGCAGCCCACCATCTCCAGTTCCGGGGCCCGGCGCAATAATTCCAACCCCGGCCAAAAACGGCCGGGGCCCGCTTCCAGAAGAAGGCCGCAGATCAGGTGCCGCTGGCGCGCCAAGGCTTGCATGCGTGGCAGACTGTGGCGAAACATCTCATTCCTCCTGGGCGGACACGCGCCGCGGGCTCGGGATCGGGGTCCCGGGAATCAAACGAAGGATTTTTCCCCGGACGCGCCTGCGGCCGGTCAAGCGGCCGTGCTTTTGGGACAATCTCGGCGGAAATCCTAAACAGTTGGGGGGTGAATATTTCGGATTAAAGGATCTTGAGTACATCCAGTCGGATATCCTGGAACATGACGCCGCACGTCAACGTGGTATCGGTGCCTTGCGGTTGGCACCAGACGACCGTGCCTCGGGAATTGAACACCTTCTCTCCGCTTTTGGCGGGAATGTAAAGAACGATGTCCAGGGCCGTCCCGGTGCGCAACGGCTCCATGGACCGCATCCTCACGCCCCCCGCCGACACATCGTAGGTCCGGGTCCAGCATAAACCGCCGCCGAGCCGCCGGTAGGCGACCGGAACTTGAATTTCATTTCGGCGAAAACGACGACGGTTGATCCACGAACCCATCTCTGCCACCTTTTAGATCCGAAAGGTTCTTCCGCAAGATGCGGCGCCAGGAATCTTTTTTCTCTATGCGCGCCCGCGGCGCAGGGCTAATGATGGACGCGGTGTAGAATATCACTGACGAAATCGGCCAATTCAAAGGGGTCGAAAGGTTTGACGACATACCCGTCGGCTTTCAGGTTGAAACCCTGTTCGATGTCGGGTTGCTTGTCCTTGGCGGTAATGAAAACCACGGGAATGTTCTTGGTTTCTTCCTGAGCCTTGAGGGTCTGGCATATTTCATAGCCGTCGAAAAGCGGCATCATGATATCCAGCAGAATGAGGTCCGGGTGTTCCTGGTATACTTTGGCCAAGGCTTCCTGCCCGTTGCCTGCCCCGACGACCTCAAAACCTTTACGGCGAAATCCTTCCTGCAATAACTCAATGATATCCGGATGGTCATCCACCACCAGGATTTTTTCTCCGGCCATGACCCGAATTCCGCCTCTCCGCCCCATTTCGGGAAAACCTTGTAACTATAACACTTTTTAGGAGACGGTGCAAGAGTATTTTCAGAGGCGTATGCGGTCCTGGCGCAGGCTTTTCATTCCGGCGCGAAGATGGGTGATGGCTTGGGAATGAATTTGACACACGCGCGACTCCGTGACGTCCAGCACGGCGGCGATTTCTTTCATACTCAATTCTTCGTAATAATAAAGGGTCAACACCAGTCTTTGCTTTTCAGGGAGTTTTTCAATCAACTCGGCCAGCAGGTCCCTCCATTCCTGGACGGACACCGCATGGAGTGCATCGGGCTGGTTCCGGGACAACACGGCATGGTAGGCGGGCAGGATGTCGGCGCGATGGTCCGGGTGATCGAGCAGCTCTTCCAGGGAAACCACCGGGGGCACAAGGGTTTCGGTCAGCAGGTCGTGGTACTCTTCCAGGCTCAAGCCAAGATGCTTGGCTAAGTCCTCCTCCGTCGGCGTACGCGTGCGTTTCCGGGCCACGGTTTCGAACGCCTTTTCCAGCTGGCGGTTTTTTTGGCGGATGGACCGCGGCACCCAGTCCAGAGCGCGCACCTCGTCCAGCACCGCTCCCCGGATGCGAAAAAAGGCGTAGGTGGAAAACTTCTTCCCGAGCCGGTGATTGTATTTTTCCAGGGCGTCGATCAGGCCCAGAATTCCCGCTCCGACGAGATCCTCGGTTGACAAGCCAACCGGGCCGGCCGCCAGTGCCATGCGATCCACAACGAAGTAGACCAGCGGGAGGTTCTTCTCCAACAGTCGCTCGCGCGCCACCATGTCCCTGGACTGCCTGTAACGTTCCCACAGGGCCCAATCGTCGTCCGCCATTTTTCCTCCTCCTTATATCCCGAGCTCCTTCATTTTGTTGAAGAGTGTTTTGTAATTGATTTTCAGCAGCCGGGCGGCCTGTGCCTTGTTCCAGCGGGTTTTGGCCAGTGCCCGCAGGATGGTTTCCCTCTCCAGGCGCCGCGAGGCTTCCTGCCGGATTCGCTTTAATGAACGCGTTTCCGCAGCCGGGTTGGGCGAATCCTGCGCCGTGAAGCCGTAGCCCGCCGCCAGCAGGTCCGCCGGCAGATGCGGGGTTTCGATGCGCCGATTGGCCAGGATGGCGGCGCGCCGGATCGCGTTCCGGAGTTCGCGCACGTTTCCAGGCCAGGCGTAGGCATGAAAAATCTCCCAAACCGCGGGGGCGAAGCCCTCCAGGTTTTTCCCGAATTCATGATTGCACTGAGCCAGGAAGTACCGCGCCAAAAGGTCCAGGTCGGCTCCCCGGTCCCGCAGGGGCGGCAGCTGGATTTCAAACTCATTCATCCGGTGATAGAGTTCCTCCCGAAAATTTCCGGTCTGAATGATTTTTTCCAGGTCGCTGTTGGTGGCCGTGATCAGCCTGGTCCGGAGCGTAATTTCCTCCCGCCCGCCCAGCCGTTGAAACCGGCGTTCCTGCAGAACCCGCAGCAGCTTGGCCTGCACGGTCAGCGGCAGATTTCCGATTTCGTCCAAAAAAAGAGTCCCGCTCTGCGCCGCTTCAAACCGGCCGGGTTTGGCGGCGTACGCATCCGTGAAGGCCCCGCGTTCGTAGCCGAAAAGTTCGGCCTCCACCAGGGCGACCGGCAAGGCGCTGCAGTCCACGGAAATGAAAGCCTGACCCGCGCGGGGGCTGAGCTGGTGAATGTACCGGGCGATCATTTCCTTGCCCGTGCCGCTTTCGCCCCGGAGCAGCACGCTCACCTCGAAAGGAGCGATCCGCTCCACCCATTCCATCGCCTTTTGCATGGCTGCATCGACCCACACCGGCTGCTCCATGGCAGGCCGTGGCGGCCCGGCATCGCCGCGTACATCCCGGCGGATGGAGTGCGCCTCCTGCAGGGAAGTCAGCAACTGGTCCGAATCGATGGGTTTCAGGAGAAAATCGCTGGCTCCCAGTTTCATGGCTGCCACGGCTTTCTCCAGCGCATGGTCCGGCGAAATGACCACCACGGGCAGGCGGCTGTGCGCCTTGCGGATGGTTTGCAGGAGTTGCATGCCTCTGCCGTTGGGAAGGGAAAGGTCCAAAAGAATGATTTGCGGGTCGAGTTCTCGGATTAAATCGAGAATTTCATCGCCGCTGGAGTGAAAATTGATTTTAAAACCCTGCGGGAGCAGCAATTTTTCCAATGAATTGCAAATATCAGGTTCATTATTTAGAATCAATATTTTTTTATCCATCATCTAAATAACTATTAGCAATTTATATGCCAACGAACATTGAATCCCTCTGGCGGTAAAATATATCTGCACGAATAAATTGATTTAAAACCAAGGGATTTACAGGACAAACGGCTTGAAGATTATTAATCTCTAATTGATTACTAAGGAGTCATGGTCAGGCTAGGGAAATTATTCCATGCCATCGGAATTCCTTTGCGGATTTATGGCAAACCATTTATCTACCAGCATTTTTCCGGAAACATGATATTGGCCTCGCTGTATCTTCGCCTTTAATTCCGCAACGCGGTGGCTGCGGAATCCCCGGGATGGAACAGGCTGAAAGGCCGCAAGCCCGGCTTGGAGCGGATTGGCTCTCCGTTGAGCTTGCGGTCGCAATGGGTCATGAAAATCAGATATTTCCGCCAAGCGGTCGGAGCTTTTTCCGCCTGACCGGATCTTTCCAGCGGCCGGCCGGGAAAACCCAAAGGCAAGGCCGGAGACGGGACCGGGGAGGGGGTGTCGCCTGCGCCACAGGCGGTAAGATATCTTTTTGGCAGGCAGCATTTCCCGGACTCCTTTCACCCGCAAAAATAGTATCGGGAAGCTGTGGTTGAGGCTTAAGCGTTTTTTAAGTTCGCTGGGGAAGGAGGCACAGGCAGTAATGGACGCCGGAGGGTCCGGGGCTTTGCACCTCGATATGTCCGCCCAACTCCTCCAGGACCACTTTGGCGTGGTAGAGCCCGGTCATTCTTTGTTCGGAGGATTTTCCAAACAGGGGAGCGAACAACTGTTCGCGTTCGGCGCGGCTCAACGGAGCTCCGCTGCAGGACACGCGCACGGCGATTCGATCCGGATCCGGAACGCGGCAGGTTGTGATGGCCAAATCGCCCCCGCTCGGCACCCGGCGCATGGCCTGCAGAAGCACCTCCAACAAGGCACGGGGCAACTGCTCCCCGTCCCCGCGCACCCAGGGCAGGTTTTCACCAAAGGCTGTTCGCAGCCGGATGCCCTGGCGCAGGCATTTCCCCCGCACATACGTGCAGACTTCCTCCAGCATCTGCACGAGATCCATGGACTGGACCGTGATCCGCGGCGGCTGGGCGACCTGCAGTAATTCGCGGATGATATGATCGATCTCGGAAATTTTTTTCAGCATCTGGTTCAGGGTCTCTTGCGTTTCACCGGGAACCGGAACTTTCCCCTGCAGCAGCTGGGCCTGGGCGTAGAGAATGGACAATGGATTCCGGATTTCATGCGCCATGGTCGTCGCCAATTGTCCGATGACCGCCAGCTTTTCGGCCTGCAACAGGCGTTGCCGCGCGTGCAGCAATTCGCTGTTTAAGCGCCGGATGCGCAGCATGACCTGAACCTTCGCCAGCAGCTCCTCCTCGTCGAAGGGCTTGACCATGTAGTCGTCCACCCCTTTTTCCAGGCTGCGGATTTTACCCTCGCGGGAATCCACCGCCGTAACCATGATGACGGGCAGGTACGGCTCGGGGCGTTGTTCGCGGATGCGGGCGCACACGGCCAGGCCCGAAATCGCGTTCAGCCGCTCATCCAAGATGACCAAATCCGGCTGGCGCTTGAGGATCAGGGTCAGGGCCTGCTCCCCGCTGGCCACGGTCTCGACCGTATGGCCGGCCGCCTGCAAAATAACCCGATATAACAGCAGAATGTCTTCGTCGTCGTCCACGCAATAAATCAAACCGTTTTCCATGCCCCGGCCTTCTTTCGCTTTTTCGCCTATGGTAGCCCGCCGGGTCCGGATAGGCAAGTTTTTCCTGGAGCCCCCAAAAGAGCACTGGCAAATCTCCCGGCCGCCGGGTACAATAACAGCATTCTGCCCCAAAAAGGAGGACGACATGCCGATCCGTTTGAAGGCCTTGGTCCTGTGCGCCGTTGTCTGGAGCCTGCCCGCCGTCCTGCGCGCGGCCGAAGCCCCCGCGCCGCTCCCGTCCGCGGTGCCGTCCGCCGGGGCCGATACCGTCACGGCCGAATGGCTGGCGCAGGCCGACCGCCATTACGCCGGGCGCGCAGACTTGGCGGAAGTGCGGACGGCCCAGCAACTCCTGACGGAAGCCGTGGCCGTGAATCCCGAGAATTTCGACGCCTGGTGGCGTCTGGCCCGCTGCGATTGGTGGCTGGGAGACCACGTGCCCAAGGCGGAACGGGCCGCCTGGTTCGAAAAGGGTCAAGTCGCCGCCGAGCAGGCAATCCGCCTGCGTCCCGACCGGGTGGAAGGCCATTACTGGCAGGGCGTCAACCTGGGCCGCCTGGGCGAGGAACGCGGCATTTTCAACAGCCTCTTCATGGTGGACCCCATCGCCAAGGCCATGGAAGCCACCCTGGAGATCGATCCCCAACACGCCAAGGCCCTGTATGTCTTGAGCGCCTTGTACCGCAAAGCCCCGGGGTGGCCCCTGTCGCGCGGCGACATGCAGAAATCCCTGGCCTATGCCCGGCAAGCCGTGGAAAACGGGCCGGAGTTCGTCATCACGCACGTGGGTTTGGCGGAAACACTCATGGCCTTGAATCAAAAAGAAGAGGCGAAGCGCGAACTGGAACTCGCGCTGGAACTCCCGGGACCGGCGGATGAACAGCCGGAAACGGCCGAGGATAAGAAAACCGCCGAGGACCTGCTGTCCAAGCTCAAATAGCCCCCGCCGGCAGCCGGGCTTTTTGAACGCACGCGGGGCCCGGTGTTTCGCGGGACCGTGCCTGCATTCCAGAACCGGCCTGCGTGTTCCCGGCCCGGCCTTCCCTCCCGCGAGACAACCCACCCATCGGTCCGAGCCGACCGGGTTGACAGGATAGGATGTCTGCACTAGAATTCATTTCGTCTTGCCTGCGAAAGGAAACCGGCTTATGTTGTTGTCCTCCAATCGCCGCCGCAGCCGGCAGCATCAAAAACACCGCCTGGTAACCGCCGCGCTCGTGGCGTTCGTGCTCCTGTGCGCGGCTGCCTACTTGTACGGCGGCCAATTGCGCATCCACCTGATGATGAACCGGGGCCGGGCTTATCTCCAGCAGGGGAACCTGGACCAAGCGCTGACGGAATTCAACCGGGTGCTCCAGCTCCAGGCCAACCAGGCCCAGGCCGTCGACGGGATCGGCCTGGTCTACCTGATGCAGGGGGATCCGGTGCGGGCCGAAATCAAATACGAGCAGGCCATCAAGCTCGGCCTGCGCTTCAACCGGCGGTTCCAACACACCAAAATCGGCGAAACCTACCTGGCCCGCGGCCTGTACCCCCAGGCCGAACTGGAATTCAGGCACGCCCTGGCCCTTTCTCCCCGCGATGCGCAGGCTCATCTCGGCCATGGACTGGCCCTGCACGCGCTCGGGAGGGTCGCCGAGGCCATCGACGCCTACCGCACCAGCCTGTCTTTGGATTCCGATCTGAAACTCGCCCAAGCCCAACTGAACCGGGCCCGCCAGGAACTGGAGCGCGGCTTCCTGTACTATATCTTCGACCGCCGGCAAGTTCCTCTGGCGCGCTACGCGCTGGCGCAATATTCCGGCCGGCGCTACTACTCCCTCGCCCAATACGCGGCGCATCTCATCGGCTACGTGAGCGCCTCGCACGGCAGTGCGGGCCTGGAACGCTCCTTGGCTTCGTACCTGCCCGGCAACACCGTGACGCTGACCATCGACGCCGACTGGCAGCACGCGGCGGACCGTGCCCTGGGCTGGCGCAAAGGCTCGCTGGTCGCGCTCAATCCCCAGACGGGCGAGATTCTGGCCTTGGTGAACCATCCCTCCTTCAATCCCAACCGCGTGGACGAGGACTGGAAAAAAATCACCCACAACAAGAACCTGCCGCTGCAGAACAAAGCGACCCAGGGCCTCTATCTTCCGGGTTCGATCTTCAAACTCATCACGGCTGCGGCCGCTTTGGACAGCAAGATCGATTATAACCGCATTTTCCCCGTCACCTGCACCGGGGCCGTGCGTTACGGCGAGCACACATTCTGGTGCTGGAAACGGCACGGGCAGGTGGATTCCCTGCAAGCCGCACTGGACACCTCCTGCAATATCGCCATGGCCGAACTGGGGTTCGCCCTGGGTCCGGTCCGCCTGTACGAATACTCCAACAAGTTCGGGTTCGGCAGCCCCATCCGCTTCCCCTTCAAGTCCAGCCTGATCGGCTGGTCCTATCCCGTGGCCACCTCCACCTCCCCCATGGTCGGCGACAGTCGCTACGAATTGGCCCGTTACGCCTGCGGGCTGGGCGAGGGCACGGCCATCACGCCCCTGCATGCCGCCATGCTGGCCGCCACCATCGCCAACCAGGGCCGCATGATGGCGCCGTTTTTCATCAAGGAAATTAAAAATATCCGCGGCGACGTGCTCGCCACGGGCAATCCCACCTTGCTGCGTACGCCCATCACGCCGGCCGTCGCCGAAGAGATCAAGGCCTTCATGGTGGATACGGTCCGGCACGGCATCGGCAGCCAGGCGCGCGTGGAGGGCATCACCGTCGCGGGCAAAACCGGAACCACCGGAGATTCCCGGCAGGGACTCAACGGTTGGTTCATCTGTTTCGCGCCGGCCGAGCACCCGACCGTGGCCGTTGCGATTTTCACCCTCAAGGAAGGCACCGGCATGGACGTCGCCACGCCCATTGCCCGGCTGTTCCTGCAGGATATCCTGAAATAAGCCCGATCCCGCCGCCTCCGCTCGCGCGGACCGGCCCCGTGTTCACCCCCCCAGGGGAAAAGTGCGCAACAACGTATAGCGGGCTCCCGCGGGCTGAAGGTCCGAACGCATGACGCATAGCCCGGCGGCCGGCTGGGTATACGCCGGGAGCGAGCCCAAATCCACCTGTAGCAGTCGGGGATGAAGGCGGGTTCCGGGCCGGACGCGGCCCAGGGTCAGATGAGGGAAAAAGGGGCGTGCCTCCAGAGAAAATTCGCGGCGGCCGAGTTCCGCCGCCAATGCCGTTTGGAGCTCGCCCATTGCCGGCTGGCCGCGGCTCAGTCCCAGCCAGATCACGCGGGCGGCGCCGTGGGGTGGAAAGGTACCCAGGCTTCCCAGTTGAAACGGGAAGTTTTCCACGCTCCGGCTGGCGGCCCCGCAGGCCGCATAGACCGCCTCGAACCGTTCCTCGGCCACGGGCCCGAGGAAGGCCAGGGTAAAATGCACGTTTCCGGGCGTGCACCACTTGACGCCCCGGGGTTGCAGAGCCCGCAAGCGGTCCAGCAGGCGGCTGATTTCGGCTTGGCCGCCGGCAGCCAGGGTGATGGCAATGAAAGCACGGATGTTCGGCATGTTCCGCATCCCCCGCCGGCCTGCGGCCGGCCGGGGAGCCGTCAATTGTTTTCGCCCGGCCGGTTGCCCGGGGGCGGTTCCTCCTCCGGCTCCTGCTCGGGTACGGACGACTCCGCCTCGGTTCCGGCCGGCGTTCCCGCTTCCGCGGCGGGTTCATCTTTCCGGTCCGCGGCGCGCGTTTCCTGCTCCTGCTCGTAGACGAAGTTCATCTGCAGATTCAGCACGCTTTGTTCGAGCAGGCGGCGCTCGGCTTCGTTCAAGTTGCCCTCCGTCTTGGCTTTGAGCATGCGCAGCAGGTCGATGGTTCCCCGGGCCTGGGCCACGTCACGCTCCGTATTTCCGGTTACCGGGTTGACGATCTTGCCCAGCTGCACCATGGCGGCTTCGTTGAGCGACAGGATCATCTGATTGAACAAGGCTTCGAATAATCGCTGGTCTTCCCTTTCACTCATGGGACCCCTCCGCAATCGTATGAAATTTGCCGACCCAGAATCTTATGCCCGGGCGGGGCGGCGCGTCAATTGTCTTCTGAGCAGGTCCAGGGCCGAGGCCGCCGCACGCCGCTGCACCGTCTCGCGGTCTTCCGCCCACAGGCGCAGGCTGACGCTGCGCTTCACGCCCGGCCCGCTCACGCCGAGATGCACCGTCCCGACGGGCTTGGTCCGCGTTCCTCCGCCCGGACCGGCGATGCCGGTGACGGCCAGCCCCCAGTCGGCGCCGCTGGCGCGCCGTATGCCGGCGGCCATGGCCTCCGCCGTTTCAGGACTCACCGCGCCGTGACGCCGCAACAGGCCGGCGGCGACGCCGAGCCGGGCGATCTTGGCCGCGTTGCTGTACGCCACGGCGCCCTCCAAAAAATACCGCGAACTTCCCGGAACCGATGTGACGCGGCGGCAGACCAGGCCGCCGCTGCAGGACTCGGCCACGGCCAGCGTTTGCCGGAGGGCCAGGAGGCGCCGGCCGACGGCCGCCGGAAGCGAGACCTCCGCGCGCCCCACGCAATTTTCGCCGAGCAGTCGTTTGATCCGGCGGCCGCCGCGACGCAGCCTGGCCCGGGCTTCTCCCGCCGGCAGACCCCGGACGGTCAGGATAACCAGGATTTCTCCGGGTTCATCCAGCAGAAATCCGAGCTCCGGTTGGTCCGCGCCGGAAAATTCTGGACCCAGCCGTTCCTGGAGACCTGCCTCGGGAAGCCCACAACACCGCCATTGTCCGCGATAGACCGCAGGCCCCCGGGTCGCGAACATCCGCCGCAACCGGGGGAGGAGCTGCCGGCGCAGCATGGGCAGGCACTCCCGCGGCGGACCCGGTAATGCAGCCAGAATCTTCCGGCCTCCGGCCCGAAGGAAAAAACCCGGGGCCGTGCCCCGGGTATTCGCCAGCAGTTCCGCCCCCCGGGGGATCCAGGCTTGGCGGCGGTTGCTGTCCGGAATCCGTCGGCGCATGCGCCGCAACCGTCTTTGGATCGCGCGCCAGGCGGCCGGCTTGAACCTCAGGGAACGATGCAGCGCCAGGGCCGCGGCCGCGCGCGTCACATCGTCCTGCGTGGGTCCCAACCCGCCCGTGAGGACTACGACGTCGTGCTCCTGCAGCAGGCGGCGCAAATTGCCGGCCAAGCGACGGACGTCGTCCGGCTGCACGAGCCGGATCCTGGTCTCGAGCCCGGCCGCTTCCAGTTCGCCCGCAACAGCCGGGCCGTTGCTGTCCGCCCGGCCGCTGATCAATTCATCGCCCACGGCCACCACGGCGGCGTCCGGCCGGCGACCAGTGCGCCGCGCAGTCGCCTTTTTACGCATCGCTCCCTGCTTCCCGGTCCCTTGCCCGTGCCGTCAACCGGACGTTACCGGTTGGCACGCTCGACTCTTTCCACAATGGGTTTCAGGAAGTTGAGAAAATCCATCGGAATGACGTATTTGGTCGCTGCGCCCTCGCCGAGATTCTTCAAGGCCTCCAAATACTGCAGGCTGATGGTTTTGTCGTCCACCTGCTTGGCCGCGGCGAAGATGGTCTCCAAGGCCTTGGCGTAGCCCTCGGCCTGGAGCATCTGGGCCTGCCGCTCCCCCTCGGCGGCCAGAATCTTGGATTGCCGGTCGCCTTCGGCCACGGTGATGGCAAACTGCTTCTTGCCATCCGCTTCCAGGACCAGGGCCCGCCGGGTGCGCTCCGCGGCCATCTGTTTGTTCATGGCGTCCTGCACGTCGCGGGGCGGCTCGATCTCGCGGATTTCCACGGAGGTCACCTTCACGCCCCAGCGTTCGGTCACCTCGTCGAGTTTGGCCCGCAGCCCCTGGTTGATTTCCTCGCGCTTGGCCAGAACATCGTCCAAGGGGATGTCGCCGACCACGGCCCGCAGGGTGGTCATGGCGATTCCCTGGGCCGCGCCGGAAAAGTTCCGCACCTGGACCACGGAATTCACGGGGTTGGTCACCTTCAAATAGATCAGGAAATCGATGGCGATGGGCGCATTGTCGCGGGTAATGCAGGTCTGGGAGGGAATCTCGAGGAAAATTTCCCTCAAGTCCACCCAAGTCACGCGGTCGATGATCGGAATGATGAAGACCAGGCCGGGTCCGCGCTGCCCCTGGCAGGCTCCCAGGCGGAACAGAACCAGCCGCTGATATTCCGGCACCACCTTGATGGCCATCATAGCAATGATCACGGCAAGAATCACCACGCCTACAAACGCTCCGGTCATTTCCGTCCTCCTTGGTTTTCCGGGAATGCGGCCGGCCTCCCGGCACCCGCACCCTTGATTTGAAGCCGCAAACCTTCCACGGCCACGACTTCCACCCGGTCCCCCACGGCCAGGCCCGAGACTTCGGGCGTCGCCAGCCAGTCGTCGCCCTCCACGTGCACCAGGACGCCATCGGGCGTTATGGCCTTGACCGTGCCGGTCCTGCCCACCAGGCTTTCCACGCCGGACACGGCCCGCCGCCGGCGCTGCCGGAAAATAACCCACAGCACCAAAGCCACGTAGGCCGCGGAAACCGACAGCATGCCCGCCAGCACCGGCCAGGCCACGCGGAAAGCCGGAAGCGGCGAGGGAAACATCATGAAGGAACCCAGAACCAAGGCCAGCAGACCTCCGGCGGCCAGGATCCCGTGGCTGACCACGACCCACTCCAGGCCCAGCAGCACCGCCCCCAGCGCCAGCAACAGGATGCCCGCCAGGGAAATAGGCAGGCTGTCGAAGCCCAGCAGCGCGAGGATGATGGCAATGGCGCCGACCACGCCCGGCAGAATGGCGCCGGGCGACATGAGCTCGTAGATCAGGCCATAGATGCCGAGCAGAAAGAGAATATAGCTTAAATTGGGATCGGCCAGGGCGTGCAGGAATTTTGCGGGCCAGCGCATGGGCAGGGTTTCGAGCCGCTCCCCGCGCACGTGCAGGACCCGGTCGCCCGCGGCGGTGTGCACGGTCCGGCCGTCAAGCCTGTCCAGCAGTTCGTCCAGGTTGGAGCAGACGACGTCGGCCACGCCCAGGCGCAAGGCGGCCTGCGCCTCCACCGAGGCGCTGGCGACCACGGCCTGCCGGGCCCAGGCCACGGGGCGGCCGCGCAGCCTGGCCAGGCTTTCCAGATAGGCGGCCGCGTCGTTGGTGATTTTCTCTGCGGCGCTTTTCCCCTGCAGGTCGACGGGGTGGGCGGCTCCGAGGTTGGTCCCCGGCGCCAAGGCCAGGAGGTTGGCCGCAAAGGCGATGAAGGTTCCGGCGGATGCCGCGCGGGCCCCCGCGGGCGAGACGTACACCGCCACGGGCACGCGGGCGGCGAGCAGCCTCTGGGTGATGCGGCGCATGGAAGTGTCCAGGCCTCCGGGCGTGTCCAGGGTCAGGACCACCAGCTCGGCGTTTTGTTCCTCGGCCGCCGTCAGACCGCGGTCAATGTACTGGGCGGTGACGGAATCAATGATGCCCCGGACTTCCAGGCGCACCACGGGCCCGGCAGCGCCGGCGGCCGCGAGCCACGCGGCTCCGGCCATGCCGAGGATCAGCAGACCGACACCCCAACCCCTGCGTGCCCAGGACATTTCGGCTTCTCCTTCCGACGTCCGCCGCGGCCGGGCGCCGCGGCGAGTCTATTATCATAACACGTGCGCGGCCGTATGCAAGTCCGCTCAGCGTGCGGCGGTCGCACCGGCCGGCACCAATTCGATCACGGTGATTTCCGGCGGAGCCAGGAAACGGATGGGCGGTCCCCAGGTGCCGCTCCCCCGGCTCACGTAAACCGCCGACCCGCGGTCCAGGGACTTGAATCCGCTGCCGAGTGGATAGGCCAGCCGGGTAAAAAAGCCGAAGGGAAAAATCTGCCCGCCGTGCGTGTGTCCGGACAGCTGAAGATCGAACTCTCCCAACGCGGCCGGGTCAATCCGCGGCTGGTGTTTGAGCAGCAGGCGGAATTCTCCGGGCGGCAGGGGCCCGAGCACTTCCGTCTCCGGCACGTCACGGCCCGGTTCGAAATACTTCACGGCCGGGTCGTCCACGCCCGCGATCCGCAGGACACCGGGCACCTCCCGGGCCTCGCCCCGCAACACGGTAAAGCCCATGCGCCGCGTAAACTCCAGGGCTTGCGGCAAGCCGGCGTAAAATTCATGGTTGCCGGTCACCGCGAATTTTCCAAAACGCGGCTGGATTTCCCGCAGACACTGCAGCAGGCAGCCGATATCGTCCAACTCGCCGTCCACCAAGTCCCCGGTGGAAACCAGCAGGTCCGGTTGGGCCTCCCGGACGCGGGCCGCGATGCGGTTCAAGCGGGCCGTGCGCACGATCAAGCCCAGGTGGACGTCCGAAATCTGCACCACGGTCACGGGACCCACGGCCGGCGGGATTTTGGCGCTCACCACTTTCAGCCTGCTCGTCCGGATGTTCCAGGCTTCCCAGTGACCGTAGAGGGTGACGGCCACGGCCAGGCCCAAGGCCAGCCACAGAGCCTGCCGGTCGCCCAGGCGGAATGCCGCCGGCAGGGACGCCGTGCGGTCCACGAGCGCCAGCAGTCCGCGATAACCGCCGAGGACAAGGTAAGCGGCCAAGCCGAGGAACAGAATGCCCATCCAGACGTATCCGGCATACGCCAGCACGCGGGCCAGCAATTCCCATTGCAGCCGTTCGGCCACCCGCTCGAGGATGGGCGCCAAGGCCATGAGCGTTAAAAATACCGCGAGGCCGGCCAGGCACCGCGGCCCCGGGTTCCAGGAGACCTTGATCCGCCAAAACACAAAGACATGTGCGCCGCCGTAAATGATTAAAAATACCGCCAGAAACGCCGCGAAGCCCATGATCTGGGTGACCTTGGACATACTGAAAATTGCTCCTTATTTCTTTAAATTCCAGCAAATATTGTCTTGCTGGTTGGTGTTCCGGACCCCTGGCTTTCAGGCCGGCAAAAAAACAAAACCCGCGGGAATCACACCCCGGCGCGCCCGGGGTCCGTACCGGCGCCGGATCCAGCCCGCCGCTTCTTCGGGCCGTGAAAAAAAACGCAGGCCGGACCAGCGGCCGGGAGGAATGCGCGGGGTCACCACGGCCAGGCGGATCCGCTGCGCGGCCTGCAGCACCTTGAAGGCCCGGTGTTCTCCGGGCCGGCTGTAGGCATAGCGCGCCGGCAGCGCCGGTTTTTTCAGCAGGCGCTCGAAATTTTTTTCCGCCGCACTTTTATTTCGCGGGTCCAAACGCGCGAAAACCACCACCGCCCCGCCCGGCCGGACCAGCGGCTTTTTATCCAGGGCGTAATTGAACAGGCGGGAAACCTGGTACAGGGAGCGATGCTTGGGCGCCTCGCAGCCCAGGTAGGCCACGTCAAAAGGCCGGCGCACCCGGAAGGTATACAGGCGGCGCGCCCGGCGTACCGCGGCGCGATAGGCGGCGCGCGCTTCGCCGAACCAGAACCCGGCCAGGCGTTTCTCCGTGTCGTTCACCAGGTTCAAGGACCAAACCGGTTGCGGCAGTTTACGCCGGACTCCCCAGAGATAGCGCTGAAACGGGTTCCCGCGCACTTGTCCCATGCGCACGCCGGGCCGGGATAAAAAGGACACCGCATGCGTGGCCAGAATCGTTTCTTCGCCCGCCAGCCCGATGGCGATGCCTTTGACGCCGCCGCTGAACCCGGCGTAAAGATGGGGTTCGACCAAGCCCACGGTGAACAGCAGGTCGTAATCCGCCAGCCGCCGGTGGAGGCTGCAGGGCACGCCTTGCACCGTTCCCCGGGACTCGGCCCGGCGGGGATCATGCTGGAAAACGGCGTGTCGCCGCAGGCCCCCCGATCCCAGCCAGGCGCGCAGGCACCGCCGCGGAACGCGGCGGTGCAACCCCAGAGCGATAAAAACATCCGCGCGGCGGCAATATTTCCTCAGGTTCCGCAGCAGGGGCGCCAGCACGACGTGCGGTTGAAAAGCCCGGGTATCGTCCGGCAGGATCACCGCCACCGTACGCCCGCGCCAGCGCCCCGCCTGCCGGCGGAAAAATTCCCCGCAGGCGCGGACGAAGTCCTCCCGCCTGGTGGCGGCCGCAGCCCGGTAAAAAAACGCCGTCTTTCCCGGACCCGGAACAGGTATTTTTTCATCCCCCGCAAAGACAAACGGACGCACGGGTTCAGTCCTCCGCGTTTTTCTTGATGCGCCCCGGCCTCGCGGGCTTCCAGATCAGGGACGCCGCGATGGACAAGACCAGAATAACGGCGATGACGGCCAGAGCCCAGCCGGTGGGGACGGCAACCCGTTCCGACAGCAGCATCTTGACGCCGATGAAACTCAGGATCGCGGCCAGGCCGTAGTGCAGAAGGTGAAACTTTTCCATGAAACCGGCCAGAACGAAGAACAGGGCCCGCAGGCCCAACACCGCGAAAATGTTGGAGGTATACACGATGAAAGGATCCGTGGTAATGGCCAGGATGGCCGGAATGGAGTCCAGGGCAAAGACCACGTCCGTGCTTTCAATGACCAGCAGCACCACCAGCAGGGGTGTGGCCACAACGCGCCCGTTTTGCCGCGTGCTGAACCGGTCCGCGTCGTAATCCGGGCTGACCCGCATGCAGCGCCGGAACAAGCCCAATAGCGGGTTTTTTTCAGGATGAACCTCCCGCTGCGGATTCGCGGCCAGGCGCAGCCCCGTATAGACCAGAAAGGCGCCGAACAGGTAAATGATCCAGTGAAACCGGTGGATGAGGGAAACCCCGGCCAGGATGAACAGGGCGCGCATGAGCATGGCCCCGAGAATTCCCCAAAAAAGGACCTTGTGCTGGTAGGCCGGGGGAACCTTGAAGA
>Ga0307445_10000690_pt1 | contig 18621 bp, 21 predicted proteins | sample SalMarSW160330MG_FD_202147 | JGI IMG/M metagenome (GOLD analysis project Ga0307445, IMG submission 202147) | Salt marsh sediment microbial communities from the Plum Island Ecosystem LTER, Massachusetts, United States - SW1603-30 | ecosystem: Environmental > Aquatic > Marine > Intertidal zone >...
CTCACGTCGCAAATCTCTGCACCAAAACCGGTCAAAAATTGGCACAGCCTATGCACTGGAAGGATGACGAAAATGAACGAGCTGAGCAAACGTGAAGCAGCGAATCTCGGCGTCGCGGACATGACCGGACCGCAATTGAGAATGCGTGTGCTTCAAGTCGAGGGCTTGATGTGCGAGCTTGCGCTGGTCGTCGAGGAGATGCTTCGACGATTTGTCCCAAGCAATGATGGTCTTGGGGAATCCGAGATCATGTGTGCTGAACGAGCGCGAGAGGCTGTCGCGAGCGTACGCGAACGTTATGCTGAGCTACCACGCACCAACCAGGAGTGAATCATGAGACCAGAATCCCCACCGCCGAGACCACCGCCGCCACCACCGCACGTGAGGCTCGAGCAGATCGCGAAGCGCCTGGCCGAGATGGACACGATAGAGCTGGTCGCCGTCATCATGGAGACGATCGAGATGATCTCGCGTCAGGACAGGAGTCGAGGTCGCAGAATCAGGAAAGCCATTGCGCGATTGATTGCGTCCGCTCTCACAGCGTGACCAGGAGTGACCATGCCGAAACAGAATGACCAACCGAAGCGCGGACGCGGGCGACCACTGAAGGAACCGGTGCAGCCTCCGAGGCCAGGCACGGTCGACTCACTCGAGGCGATCGAGAAGAGGATCCACATCCGAACCCTGTCCTACATTCACGCTTCGAGTCAGCGCCGCAAGATGGATGAGAACGTTCGGGCCGACCTGTGCCGACAGACAGCGATGCTGTACGAGCACGTCTACCGACTCACCATGGAGAAGCTCATGGGCCGAGCTCGTGGCGAAGAGCTCAAGACGCTTCCGAGCCTGCGCGGAGAGTTCCGCCGCCTGGTGATTCAGCTGTCGCTGGCCGATGGTGTCGATGTCGAAGACGAGTTGGAGGAGCTGTGATGCGACCGACCTTCGAGACCATCTACATGCGCATGGCCCACGAGTTCGCTCGTCGGTCGACGTGCAAGCGCCTCCAGGTCGGCACCGTGATCACGTCGGTCGACTTCAGGAAGGTGTTCGCGGTCGGCTACAACGGCAACGCCTCGGGCCTGCCGAATGAGTGCGACCGAGAGGAACCAGGCAACTGCGGATGTCTGCACTCGGAGGAGAACGCGGTCATCAACTGCGATGCTCCGCGCGAGACCCCGAAGCTCGTCTTCTGCACCCACCTCCCGTGCGTCATGTGCGCCAAGCGCCTCATCAACCTCGGCGGCGTGCGCACGGTCTACTACGCGCAGGACTATCGCAAGCGCGACGCGATCGATCTGTTCGCTCGGGCTGGCATCAACGTCTCGCCGCTACAGGAGTACAGGCCATGAAGAAGATTTCAAAACCAATGCTTCGGGCTTTGGACAAGATGTCTGAGCATCCTGGCAAGATGTTCAGGCCAATGGAGGCAGCTGCTCTTTTCTGGGGCGAGCATAAGAGTCGCGCAAACGCCAGGAATGCAAAGATGCTTCTCGATAGGATGGTGTATTTTGGTTTGGCTGAGGAGTATCTGGGTCACTATTTGTACAAAAACAGTTGGTAGAGGTTAATGGTTCCGGCATCAACGTCTCACCGATGAAAGGCTGAACCAATGAAGCTCAAACCAGGATCGTGGAAAGTATCCGTTGTGTCCGATGGAGGAAGTCAAAAGTCCGTGACTGTGCATGACGGGAACGGTCGCAATCACAGAACGTTCTACATACCGTCGTGTGTCGAGGTCAATGAGGGTGATCGTGTTTCCGTTCCTCTCAGGCCTGAGGAATAATGATGACCGACAAGCACACACAAGAACCGTGGCACACGTTTGACAACGGATCGTGGACGGATATCGTGGACGATTCTCATCGACACGTTGTCACCGTGGAGCAAAACTGCGGAGAGCCCTATCTCGCCATGTCGGATGCCGATGCCAGGCGCATCGTCGCCTGCGTCAACGCATGCGCTGGGATAAGCACGGATGTGCTGGAGCGCGAGAACATCAAGCATGTCCTTGAGAGAGTCTTCTGGTCTGCTCCGGAATGCACGTGCAGTTTCGGCAGAGAGGCTACTTCAGACCCAAACTTCGTATGCGCATGGTGCCAAGTAGAGCGAGTTCTCGGAATCGAGGATGAGTAGTGACAGTCGTCGACGAGAAGATCGCCTTCGCTGAGAAGCACCTCAAGACCAAGGAGGGCGTCAAGTGGAGGCTCAAGGGTCGCGAGTGGATCCGTGACGAGTTCTGGCGCCCAGCTGACGGATGGAAGCTGTGGCGCCATGACGATGAGGAGCCATGCGATTCGTGTCTTGCTCGCGTCGGGGAGATCATCGACCACCCAGCCGACAACACGACGTTGAAATGCAAGCAACGCGTCGAGGGCAGGGACGGCGCGACCCGATGCTCAGGTCTGTCGGCAGAACCAATCCTGGTCACGGTGCTCAATCTCGAACGCGGCGACGGCAAGACGACAAACCTTGCTGCCTATTCGTTGGCTACGATTTACACTCAGAAGAACAAGTGGATGTCAGGTCTCTGGACGAGCGAGGATCAGGGTACTCGGATCTTCCGCGAGAACTGGGAGACCGCGATCAAACAGTCCAAGGCACTGAGTCACCACAAGCGAACCAAGATCCACAACACACCACCCGTGCTCGATGCATTGTCAACGCATTCTCGCTTCGAGGTGTTGAGCGCGTCGTTCAGGTCAGGCACCGGAGGACGCCGGACTCACATTCTGTTCGATGAGGCTCGCGACATTCCTGCTCGTACTGTGTCTGCTCTCTTGCCTTCGACCAACGCGATGCATGGTGTCGAGTGTCCTGCCGGCCACGTGCAGCTCACTCCGGAGGATGTCGAGGCGATGGGAGGTGAGTATCCGGACAAGTGCAACGCATGCGGTCGCAGACTCACTCCATGGTGGCCTCGCATCATCCTGATAAGTGCAGCAGGCATCGTCTCGGACGACGATCGCGATTTCTTCTACCAGCTCGTCGAACACCTCAAAGCAAACCCGCATCGCAACTACCACCTGTTCACATCGGACTCGTACGCTGGAACGTTGAATCCTCGCAAGTCCGAGAAGGTCACCTCGGCGATCACAGAAGTATTCGGCGTGCTGCCTGCGACGCGAGACTACATCGCTGCCGAGTATGGCAACAAGTGGACACGGTCCGGTGAAGACTTCATGAACGAGGCAGACGTTCGTTTGCGCATGGACCGCAAGATCCGGAACGAGGAAAGCGTCTGCTCTCGGCGCTCGATTGCGTTTCTCGACACGTCGTTGACGGTCGAGAAGACATCGCTGGTCATCATCTCCGAAGACGACACGGTCGAAGGATCCGGACTTTGGGAGTACGTTTATCTCAGCCATCTCATGTTCTGGTGGCCGGGCCACGGAGACCACGCGAATTGGAAGCGCATCAAGCCGGAGGTAGTCGAGGAATATCTGCGGAACGTGCTTCCGTTCTTTCCGAATCTCGTCAAGTTCGTGATGGACCGAAAGACTGGAGCACCTCGACGCAAGAAGAATCGTGACATCGAGGAAGCCTGGCCGGTCGAGCTCTATCGCAAGTTGAAGAAGGGGCAAGAGGCTTGGTGCCGAAGGCTCGAGCCATGGACCGGGACCGAAGAGGATGGTGATGTTGGTTGGGATCTGTTCAGGGCACGCATCGCCGAGAAGACGATCGCACTCCAGCATTCGCAGGCGATACTCGACGAGATCAAAGGCGTGACCCTGCTTGTCCCGAAGCAAGGCGACGGTCGACCGAGAGTTGTGGACCGCAATCGTCGCATCATGCACAAGGACATCACGCAATCGATCGCCGACATCTGCTACCTCATCAAGAAGGAACAACGCTTCGGTGGTCGAGGTCCTGTCACCAAGGAACAGGTGGCGAAGCGACTGGCAACAAGTGCACTCAAAGGCGGTACGCGTCGGATTGGCAAGATGAGACTCGGTCCTGACGGTTGGTAATTTTCCACCTTCTTTTCTCTTGTTCTCGCGAAAATAATACATTGAGCGTTTTCCGTTTGCGCGATTCGGCCGGCTCGTGGCACAACTGAATGGATGTCGAACTTCCTCGCAAGCACTGTCCTGGCTGCCGTTGGTTCACCGGCCGCCGGATACATTGCGTCGAGCGATTTGCCTCCGGTCGAATCGGCGCGCTTCGACAAACCGAAGCGCCGGCGCAGCAGCGGATCTGGATCCACGATAGTCGGCGGATTCATCGACGGATACGACACGAACCGCGAGACCAAGGGAGACAAGTGGTACGGATCGTTCGGCGTCGACGGGATCAGCGCGAAGATGATGCGCAATCCTCACGTGCGCCAATCCGTTGCGTACGTGACGAATCCTCTCACTGCCGCTGACTGGAGATTCAAGTCGGCGAGCAAGGCACCTCGTGACAGGGAGGTGGCCGACTTCTGCACGCATGCGTTCTGCGAGAACTTGCCGTGGGACTCCATCGTCGAGAGGATGATCGGTGACGGCGCGAAGGATGGCTTCTCGGCCTCGGAGATGCTCGACGACAACCGTCCGATTTCTGCTGACCGTTTCCCGTCTCACCCAAGACCAGCTGCTGCTCTCGTTCCGATCGACATCGCCGAGGTCCCCAACAACACGATCCAGCGATGGTACCAGAACGCTGAGAAGCCGACCGAGGTCGATTGGATCGAGCAGTGGCAGCCGTACAGCGATGTTGAGAAGCCGGGGCCCCGACCGATCAAAGCAGACAGAATCGTCCGTCTCACCATCGGTCAGCGCGGAGCTGAGTTCACCGGCTTCCCGATCCTGCGCAGCGCCTACGGTCCGTGGAAGCTTCTCGATGCGGCCGAACTGTTTCGCGCCATTGGTCTCGAGCGGACAGCCGTCGGTAACCCGGTCGCCATCGCGTCCGAGAACGTCGAGTACGGATCGGAGGAGATCGACGCGATCGAAGAGCTCCTGGAGAACATGCGCACCATGGCCAAGGGCGCCATGGTCCTCCCGGGCGGCTATAAGATCGAGTGGAGCGGCGCTGGCGAGAACGACATCGGGAATCTGAACATCGCCATCGAGGCGTTCAAGACGGACATCGCCGTCAACGTCACGGCAGGATTCACTCGACTTGGACTCACCGGACCAGGGTCGTACGCTCTCGCGAACACCGCAGCCGGTCAGTATCACCTCGCCACGGTGGGGTGGGCCAAGCTGCTTGCCCGATCGTTCAACCTCGGCGTGGACGGATGGTCGCCGGTGCGCCGCATCGTCGAGGCGAACTATGGCGTTGGCACTCCGCTGCCGACGCTCATGGCATACAACCTCCCGACGCGTGACATCGAGAAGGTTCTGAACTTGACCTACAAGGGCGTGTCGGCTCGTGTCATCACACCCGATGATGCGCTCGAGGAAGAGACCCGCGGGATGCTCCAACTCGGGCCGCACGATCCAGAGTCATCTCGTTCGGACACGCAGGTGTCGACTGTTCGCTCTTCGAAATCGGCATCACAGGACGAGGTCGATTACGGCAACGTCACTGTCCCCGAATTTCTCAAGGGCCTCGATCAGCTCGCATCCAATGATGGTGAACCTGATGGTGACGACGAAGAGTCGGACGAAGTCGACATGATGGATCAGGTTGAAGAGGAGGATGAGGCATGAACCGGTTTGCACGCGAACTCACGGCTGTTGCATGGGCGATGCATCCGCGTCATCTCGGGGATCTGATCTCTCGCGTCGACGTGCTCACTGACGAACAGATCGAGAGTAAGGTGCGCGCCATCACTGAGCGCGGTGACCTGCTCGAGCGCGTGCGCACCGGGAACGATCCGATGAATCTGAAGCGTCGCGCAGCCGATGTATCCGAGGCTGACCTCGACGTTCGCGACGGCGTGGCTCACATTCCAATCTCTGGCCCAATGATGAAGCAGGTCCCGTCGATCTTCAATTGGCTCGGGATCAAAGCCACCAGCACAGAAGCGGTCAGGGAAGAGCTCGCCGTCGCCGTCGAGAGCGACATGGTCGACTCGATCGTTCTCGACATCGACTCACCTGGAGGAACCGTGGATGGCACCGCGGCTCTCGCCGCCGATGTTCGCGCAGCATCGAGTCTCAAGCCGGTGACCGCAGTGGCGCCAGACCTGATGGCGTCGGCTGCGATGTGGGTCGGAGCGCAAGCATCGAAGGTTCACGTGGGCGAAGCCGCCACCATCGGATCGATCGGCGTCTATTCTGTTGTCGACGACACTCACCGGATGTACGAGGAACAGGGTGTCTACACCCATGTTGTCAGCACGCACGAGCTCAAAGGCGCATTCGTCGATGGATCTCAGGTCACGCAAGCGCAACTCGACGATCTCGAGCGCGAGATGAACGAGATCAACGACGTGTTCATCAGCGCAGTCGCAAGTGGTCGCAGGATGTCGGCCGACAGCGTGCGCGGGTTGGCTACGGGGCAAACGTGGGTTGGTCAGATCGCAGTCAGCAAAGGGCTTGCTGATCGCGTGATATCGGCGTCCGATCTTCCGACCAAAGACCCAGAACCTGAGATCGAGCCAGGAGACATATTCGGATTCGCAACAACCGCCGCACCCGCGGCGTCAAAGGAGACCCCAATGTCCGAGCAAGAACGCAAGGAGCTCGAAGCGCTGCGGGAGAAGTACGCGGCACTGGAGACCCAGAACGCACAACTGGCCGCCGATGCCAAGGAGGCAGACCTCCGCGCCAAGGCTGCCGATGTCGCTGCGCGCCGGAAGCTGTTGGCCGACTACGCCGATCGCATCGAGCCGGCCATGCAAGCCGACATCGAGGAGTTCGTGCTCGACGAGAAGCGATCTCCGGAGAAGGCCGAGGCGTTCCTGAAGTCTCTCGATCGTGTCGTCCGCGATCGGCGCGAGAGCGTCGTGCCGAAGATGGATGGTACCGGCATCACGCCGGACATGATCAAGAGGCTCGGTCACCGAGCGATGGTTGGCGAGCCGAAGGTCGCTGCTTTCCTTGGTCTCAACGAACGCCGAATGAACGCCATCGACAACCTGGTCGACGGCGCCATGTCGGATGGCACGTTCATGCTGAAGGATGGCTCCAAAGTCACCAAGGAACAACTCGACGCCATGCTCCAGTAATCTGGATGGCAAGGAGGAAAAGACGATGAAGACTCTTCGCAACATCCTGATCCTGGCCATGGCAATGGCTTTCGTCTTGGATGCGCACGCGACTGAGCTGAGCGCTGCGCGTGTCACCGATTGTCGCTACACCGGCGTGTCGAAGCGATACCTGATGAAAGCTTCGGACACGATCTACGCCGGCGGCATGGTCATGATCAACAGCTCCGGGACGGCAGAGCCGGCTGCGGCATCGGCTAGCAACGCCGGGGTTGTCGGCGTTGCCCAGACCACGGTGACCGCTGCGGCCTCAGGGTCGTACTACATCACGGTGACCTCCGGAGTTCTTTGCAAGTTCGCTGGCACCACGCTCGGCCAGGATGACGTTGGCGATGTCGTCTACGCCGAGGATGACCAGACGGTCGACGAGACAGCCGGTTCGAATGAGCCAGTCGCCGGCGTTCTGCTCCAGTACGTGAGCGCGAGCGAAGGCTGGGTGTTGATCGACGCCGGCATCAACACCGGTCGAACCAACGTGGTCGACGACCCTCTGACGCTCACCGGAGATCTGACGGCAGGAGGTGGCGCAGGCGCGGTCACGTTCTCGGACTCTGCGAGCTCCATCGTCGTTCCCGATGACGACTCCACGGCGCTGCTGGTCGGGTCGACCGGCCTGCTCAATGGAATGACGTACGACAGCACGGACGATGCTGAGAACGTCGCCTTCGCGATCGGCGTGGTCATGAACACCGTATCGGTCACCGGAGCGACGACTCTGGACAAGTCCGACTGCGGAAAGACGATGATGGTGACGGCTGGGATCGACGCTGCGTCGATCACTCTGCCGGCTACCGTCGACGGCTGCCGACTGGAATTCATGTACGTCGGTGCTGACGGAGGCGCCCTGCTCGACATCTCACCCAATGCGTCCGATGCTGTGCACGGGTCGTGCACCTTGGCTGCATCTGTTGTGGAGTTCTCCGGTACCGATGATGCAGACATCGGCTTGACGAAGGAGACTGGGAATACGGGCGACACGATCACTCTCATGGGTGACGGCACCGAGGGATGGTATGTCCTCGCCTGTGCCGGCATCTGGGCCAACAACTGATCCCTGACGGGCTGAAAGGAGACTACCAATGCAACCCGTTTACACACCGTCCCAGCTCGAGAAGGGATTCCGTGCCCTGTTCATCGAACAGCTCATGATGGAGCCACAGAACCTGGTCGCGGACATCGCGACCATGCTGGACAGCCAGTCCAACGACGAGGACATCGCTTGGCTCGGCGATGTCGGTCCCATCGAGGAGGCCGAGGACGAACTGACGTTCTACGGTCTCAGCGACACCAGCTACAACCTCGAGAACAAGAAGTACTGGGGTGGCCTCGCGATCAAGCGCGACGACCTCAACGACGACAAGGTCGGTGGTCTCCGGATCCGTGTGATGGATCTGGCCCAACGCGCTCGACGCAAGCCGAACGGCTTGCTCATTGATGCGCTGACCAACGGGACAACGGCGACCGACTTCACTGGCGAAGCGTTTTTCACTGCCACGCACACCGCGCGCGGGAAGGCATCGTCGAGCGGTGAGCTGTCGAACCTCATCACCGGAGATGGAACATCGACGGCGAACTGCGCGACAAACATCTCGGAGGCGATCGCAGCTCTGTACAACTACGAGGACGAGGCCGGTGAGATCGCCAACGAGGGCTTCTCGCAGATCTTCGTCGTCTACCCGCCGGCTCTGCACAAGCCAATCAGCGAGGCGGTTCGCGCTGGGATCATCAGCAACACGACCAATGTGCAGTTCGGTGATCACAACATCAGTCTGATTCAGACTGGGCGACTGACCTCCGACTCGGCAGTCGACTACTACATCGGCATCTCGGACGCTCTGGTACGCGGTCTTGTTTGGCAGGATCGTGAGCCGGTGACGTTCGAGGCGCAGGAGCAGGGCGACACCGCGTTCCTCAAGGAGGTCTACGCGTACAAGGCTCGGTTCCGCGGCCGCGCCGGCTACGGCCGTTGGCAGCGGTTGGTGAAAATCAACAACACCTGATCCTCCTGGTGCGACCCGGGCGGCATGCTGTCTGTGCCGCCCGGGTCAAGGGGTGCGACATGTTCCTGATCAAATCCAAGGGAATGAAACTTCGGCTCCGCGATCGCGGTCGCGCCGGAGAGCCTATGCTCTCTGTCGGCCCGCTCAAGTGGGTCGCGTTCGATGCGCTGCCGAAGGGCCATGCGGTCGGCGATGACGTTGACATCGAGATTCGAGAGGTCATCGATCTGTCCACGTTTGATGGAGAAATTGAGGGCCTCCCGGGGAAGAAGGCGGACGAGACTCCGAACCTCGACAAGATGACCCGGGCCGAGATCGCCGAGTACGGGAAGTCCATCGAGCTCGAGCTGGACGCCAGCGGTAAGAAGGACGATCTGATCGAGTCCGTGCTCTCGCGGCTCGTGGAGCTCGACAAGGGTTGATCCGTGGCCTACACGCTCGTCTATACCACGGTCGCAACCGACGTGCAGCCACGCGTGGCTGGGCGGACGATCGGCGCGAGTACTCAGCCGACATCCGACGAGGTCACGCAATGGCTCCGTGAGGCCGAAGTCGCTCTCGTTGGAGCGTTGCGTGGCGCTGGTGTCTCCGTCCCGGAGGCGAGTGACGACGGTGCCGAGTTGATCAAGGCGTGGGTCGTCGACTATCCGGTCGGCATGCTCAAGATCGCATGGCTCGACGAGGCCGACGAGGGTCGTGAGATGGTCAACCGGTTCTGGGAGCGCATCAATGAGATCCCAGGCAAGTCCGGTTTCTACGACGCAATGCTGAACGGTGGCTCAACAGGATCGTCGTCGCTGATGACACGCGGATATGTGCGCAACAACGACGACGGCAAGAGCCTCGCCGACGGCGACTTCGATCCGATGTTCGACCGGGACACGGAGTTCTGACTATGTCGGCGCGCCTAGTAGATCTCGCAGTGGACGCGGTTGCCGACTACATCGAAAGCAACTACACGACCTACCTGCGCATCGTCGAGACCGAGGTCGGCCTTGCGTCTGAAGCCCTGACCGACCCGAAGGCGTACGTCCGCGCAGATCTCCCATTCGACAATCGCAACCCTAGGATCGATGTCTTCGAGGAGGATTGGGACTTCAGCGAAGACGACAACGTCGACATCCACGCCGAGGTTGGTGTTGCCATCGTCTGGTCGAGTATCCATGATGCCGGTGACGAGGAAGGCGAATTGATCGCGAGGCGCAATCTTACAGCATTGACCAAGTGCTTGTGGGCCGACCGCACTCTCGGCGGTGCGGTCAAGGCTGTCTTTTTCCGTAGTGGGTCGGCTGGCGCAGTTCCAGAGGACGAGCGAACCAGGCACATCTTCAAACAGGATCTGTCGGTCCTCTTGCAGGAGACCATGTGATGGCAGCTGAAACCGTTCCGACTTTTCTTGAGGTCAGTTCTTTTCGTGAGCAAGCGACGTTCGATACATTCGAGCGATTCGATCAGTACGATGCAGTCAGCCATGTCAAAGGAACTCTCGAGTTCGAGCCTGTCCAAGGCAACAACGATCTCGACGAGGCTGTCGGCACGGCGAGCTATCAAGGGTCGACGCTCGCACAAAAGGGCGCTACTTGGAGTGGCACGTTCAAGCTCAAGCCGAAGGACCCGAGCAACATCGACGCTGATCTGAACCAGTACAACGACGGAAGCGGAACCGTAGTCGTCAAGGCGTACGATGTGAGCGACACGGTCAACGGGCCTGCTGTCGACCTCGCCAGTGCAGACGACCTCGACGCGTTCACGGCTGCGTATCAATTGCTACCGGATGCAGCGAGCGAAGCCGTTGGCGACGGCTTCATCGTCATGCACGCCAAGCAGTTCTCGTCGATCCAGTTCGACGATCTCTCGACTGGCTCTGGATCCGTGGCGACATGGGGCGGGGATGGCGGCAAATATCAGTACTCGACCGGTGACGGAACATGGTCCGACCTCACTGTCACCGATGGAACCGACGTGACCGCAGGTGATGGACTGCGGACCTTGCAGCAGGCAGGATCAATCCTATTCACGATTCCTGAGGATTGGACAAGCGTGACTATCGATGGTGATACTGGGTACGCGATCCGCTACTACATCACCGCGACCCAGCTCACCCAGACGGCCCTGATCGACACGACCAACAAGGACGAGCCATTCATTGTCAACGTCGACCAGATGTGTCCTGACATCCGAGCGTTGCTCAAGGCTGCGATGGGGTGGGAGTCGGTCACTGGCATTTCGTCCGTCGCCTACAAGCTGTCCGATACCAATGTGCCTGCTGCGCTCCAAGGTCAGAAGAATCTCGAGGGCCTCTACCAGGAGAACGTGTCTGGCTGCATGGTCAGCTCGATGACGATGAATTGTCCTGTGAACGAAGACCCGACGTTCAAATTCGAGGGCATGGGCGCCAGGTATGGAAGAATGTCGAAGGATGTCATTGGTAGTGGAGGCATTGCTACATCTGCAACATCGCTTCCGCTCAACGATGCGAGCCGTGGCTCGGTCATCGAGCCATGCGTCATTCAGATCGGTGATGATGACAACTCGAGTACAGGGTACATCGCCGCCGCGCATAGCGACACGTCAGGTTCGGCTGACGCCACTGTCTCTCCTGGTCTCGCTGGTGCGGGTGAGGATGCAGGCGAAGCCATCAAACCATTTGCACCGTCGTCGAGGGACGAGAGCGGAACGGTACTCGCTGGCATCAACTACGCTCTGACCATCGATGGTGTCACGTTGGGTCATCTCGATTTGACCGTCAAGCTGACAACTGCCTACAAGCTCCTCGATAACGAATCTGGTTCGAATAGGCCAACCGGGATTGCCATTTCCAAGATGAGGACGTTTGAGTTCGAGGCATCTGGTTATCTCAAGACCGGGGCAACCGGGAGCGCTCCGATCTCAGGCCGTGCATTCGACAACCCGTCGCATGATGTCGACTTGACGATCGGCAGTGCATCTGGTGCCAGGTTCAAGGCAAGCATACCAGCATGCGAGGGAAGAGTGCGGAAGACGGACATGCCAAAGGATGATCTCGTCATGGTCACGATCATGGGTCGGGCCAAGCAGGCATCTGCGGCTGGTGACGAGTTCGTGCTCACTATGGAATGATGGCAGCCCATGGCATTGTACAAGCGCAAGAGAACTCGTTCCGGAAGTGGGTCGATCAGCGTTCGGCTCGAGTTTGATCCGCCTGCGAAGGAGCTGGCGAAGCGCTACGATTTCCTCAAGAATGAAATCCTCGATATGCGTCCTGCCTGGAAGCGATTGCTTCCGAAGCTCAGGACCATTGCCAGAAAACAGATCTCGAGCAGAGGGAGTGCGGCAGGAGAGGTTTGGCCTCCGTGGAAAGAAAGCTATGCCAAGAGAAGGCCGAACGGCGCGATGATGATCTTGACCGGTAGGTTGCTCAACTCTCTGACGGTGGACGGCGAGGTATCTCTCACCAAGGCGAAATTGCGGTTTGGTGTGAAGGATATCCCGTATGCTCGTGCCGTGTATTTCGGATCTCCAAAGCAAGGCATTGCATCGCGCAAATTCATCGTAGCTACACCTGAGGTTGTGAAGGTAGCCACTGCTGAAGTGAACCGAAGGATAGAAGAGGTACTCGCTCAATTCCCAATCAAGTCGGGCGGGCGAGGTGCATCAGCCATAGCCAGGAGAAAGCAGAGATGATTTGCGAGCACAGGCCAGGGTCAGAGATCGAGTACAAGCCGAAGTCAGGAGGGACCGTCGTCTATCGCGTCGGCACCGAGAGAGACAGGCGCCGCATGAACGTCGCTGTCGCGAAGGCTCTCAAAGAGTTTCCTGATGACGACGATCCGGCCAGGAATCTTGCCGTGTGCGAGATCGCTGTTGCGATGCTCGTCGTCAGCGTGGAAGGGGTCGAAGGAGAGGTCGGACCAATCACCAACGGCAACGATGTTGTCGAGCATGGATCGACCGAACTACTCGACGAGCTCGCCGCTCTCGTGCTCGAGGCGCTCTCGGTCCCGGAGGTGGTCAAGGAAAAATCCGAGGGGTCGCCTACCTCAGCAGCGCAGGCGACCCCAGCCTCAAACGGGATTGCGACGAATGCATCGCGGCCAAACTCCACATCCACCGCAACTGCGACGGAAGGAGCAACCCTCATCATGAGCACCCAACCAGAGGAGGGCTGATCTTTGACCGCTGCCCGAAAGCATGGATTGCCGATCAGTGTTCGAGCCTGCTCTCTGCAATCTCGGATGTTCGTCGATTCAATGCGACGCGCATTCTACCAGATGATGGCGGATGGTTGGATCAGCATCCTCAGTGGGTGACGATCTGCAACATGGTGTCAGATGGCGAAGGGAACCCAGCAAAACGTTGACCTCGTGTTCCGCGGACGCGATGCGGGCACCACGAACACGATCAAAAAGATCCAGAGTGAAGCATCATCACTCCCGGAGAAGTTCTCGAAATCAGCTTCAGCGCTCAATGCATTCTCCTCGGCGTCAACTAGCATGGGTGGGGCAACGGCAGATGCGGCTGCCAAGATCGCTGACATCGGAACACTGGTCGCTGCTGGAGGTCCACTCGGAATCGCCATCGCCGCGATCACCGGAGCTACACTCTTGGCCCAACGCGCATTCTCAGGATGGGGCAAGGACACAGAGAAGCTCGCCGAGCAACAGAAGCTTGCTGTCGAGCACATCAAGAAGCTCAAGGACGAAACCGCAGCGCAGGCTGGACAGGTCAAGTCACTTCGCCAAGAGCTGATCGACTTTGGAAAGACATCTCTCGAGGTCCGCATCAATGGCGCCAAACGAGAGCTTGCCATTACAGAGATGCAGATCGATCGAAACACGGATTGGCTGCTTGGCCTGCAAAAGCTGATCAAGGCAGGAGGAGAAGTCAGTGACAACGCTTGGGAGAAACAGAAAGCGTTGGAGGCAGAGAATGTAGAGCTTGGGAAGCAGGCTCAACAATATCGTGAGAGCGTGACTGTACTCGAGAAGCTTCGCCAGAAGACGGATGAGAAGACGGCAGCTGATGAACGCAAGAAGAAAGCAGACAAGGAGAGCACAGCTGCGTTCAAAGCCATGCAAGCTGAGCGCAAACAAATCCTTGCGGACACCGATGCTATTGTTCTTGGTACTGCTGAGAGATCGTCTCAGAAGATGATCGAGTTGTCGAACTCTGTCCTTGCATCTGAGCTCTCTGCTGTTGATCGTGCATCCGCGATACGTATCAAGGCGATCGAGCTTCAGGATCAAGCCAGCGTCGCATGGGCGCAAAGAGAAGATCAGAGGCTGAGCAGACTCGCGATGACAAACGCGCAGGTTGCACAAGGCTTCGCCAACGCCATGGGTGGAGCGTTTGCCAAGATGATTACCGATAGCGAGAACGCATCCAAGCACATGATCGAAGCTGTCATCACAGCTGCGCAGAACGCCGTCATGGCCTATGCCGCGGCCGGAGCTGCCGCAAGCGCGGCCGCGAACGCCGGTGTTCCTGGGTTCGGGTGGATCGTCGCCGGCGCTGCTGCTACCGCTGTGTTCGGTCTCATCCGTGGATTCCTCTCCGAGATACCTTCGTTCCAGAGCGGTGGCGTCGTCCCTGGGTTCGACACGGGCAGAGATTCTGTCGTCGCCGCTGTTCGTCCCGGAGAAAGAATCTTCACCCCGGAGGACAACGAGCGCATCGTTCGTGCTGTCGAACGAGGCTCCGGTGGCGGTCTCACGTTGCAGGTCAACACGGTGCTTCCTCCCGACTCGGCACAGACCACACGTCAGGTGCGCGCTATGCAGATCCACTACCGCAAATTGCAACGACTAGGGATGGCGTAATGGATTGGTCCTCTGCATCACTCGCCGCGTACGAGACAGCACAGCTTGCACTCGACAAGCCGTTGTTGGCTGCGCAGGTGATCCCTGTGTCTCCTGCCTACGCCAAGTGGGTTAACAACGTATCAGTGGAGTCTGGAAACATAACGACATGGACAGATGGATCAAAGTCAAGTCAGCCTGCAAGATTCGGATATGACGGCAGGCCTGGGCTCATCACGACAGTAGAAAGTTCGTCTTACCAAAGATGGTTCTATGCTGTTGATCTCGGATCTCTCGTCGAATTCGATTGTGCTTTTATCATAGGGCACAATTTCGGTTCGCTTTCGTTGAAATCAGTCAGGCTGCAAGTTGCTGATGACAATTCATTCACGACCAACTTGACAGAGTTGTATAACTTTGGAAGCCCTGGTGATGACTCAAGGCTGTCCGCATTGTCTCTGTCAGGAGGACGGATCACGGCTCAATATGTATGGCTTAGAATCGACAACGGAGGAGTTGGGAATATCGTTCCTGAGCTTGGCGAGTTCATCCTCGGCCGTCGTCGACAGCTCGAGTACAAGCCGCAGAGACCGTACGACATCTATGCTCTGTCGGAAGAGTCGTCGATCAAGAAGAACCCGAACGGCGTCATCAGCAAAACGGTGTACTCCCGCCGTGGTCGCGAGCTGACAGGAGATCTCTGGGTGACCGATGACACATACCTCGCCGACCTGGTGGCGTTCTACCGTCAGTGCCGAGGTCCGTTCGTATGGGTGGAGAACCCGAGCTCGGCACCGTCGTCATGGCACTTCATGATGCGAGACGGGCCTCTGATGATTCCGGATACCAATCCAGGCCTGCGCAATTACAGGCTGGTCGCTGACGAGCAGGGTCCTCAGTCGATGTATCTCGATGTCGAGGAGAATGGCTGATGGCGCTTTCACCCACGACAGCATGGCGCGAAGCGATGCAGAGGTCAGATCGTGAGACGAGGCTCCTGGTAGAGATCTACGACGGGACAAATACATTCAAAGCACTCAATGGATCAGTGATATCGACAAGCGACCTATCATCTCTCAGCATACCAGTGTCCATCCTATCGATGACACAGCTCGGCGTGCAGCTTGATCCGCTCACAAGAGAGTCTCAGATCAAGGCGATCGAACTGACCGTGCTCGACGATTGGATCCGGCCGATCGCTGTCAACTATCAGCTTGCGCGCAAGAGGCTGAAAGTGTTTCTCGGTGACGCCATCCTTGATGAGGCGGACTTTCTTTCCGTGTTCGTTGGAGAGATCGACGAGATCTTGCCTGGGCAGGGAGACGATGAGCACTCGGCAACCATCTTTTGCACGGATCTGATTTCTTCTCTGAAGCGCGTATTCATCACAGGATTCTGGGCAAGCTATCATCCAACGGAAGCTCTCCACAATTCTTTGCTCAGCGACGGCATTCTCGACAAGGCAGGAATCGTAGACTTTGATGAAGATTCATTCGACAGGACACAGGACCAATATGCCGACATCGAGAATGCGATCATATCGCGCACCGGACTGAATTACGGTTCCCTAAACGTTGCCAAAAGAGACAAATCAAAAGATCGATCCGTAAAGACGCCAACGCGAGCAAGCGATTTGGCGGCAGAGGTGTGCAAGATTATGTATGCGCATCTCGATTTTGAGGAGACCGGTAGCATTCGTTGCGTTCGGTACAACCCGTCGCTTCCGAATCTCGATACGTGGTCGTATGGTGATGACATCATCCCTGGAACGTTTCGCCAGGTGAGCTCCGGGAAGGACAACATCATCAATCGTGTGGTTTGGAACTTCGGCGATCCTCAGGTCACGTACCGGGCCGATGACACGCAGAGTCAATCAGACTACGCCTTCCCTGGAACGTCTGAACGCATCGAGACGCACGAGATCGAAACGAACTGGTTAGACGATTTCACCCACGTCAATGAGAACCTTGACACAACCGAGACAGGAATCATGTTCTACGGTGGCGGGTTCTTCGCGATGTCAGGGAATCGAAACGACATGACAGTCGACTCTGATTCTCCTGTCTACTTGCTCATTCGTGGTCTTGTAGTTGATCTGTATCCTGGAGAAAACACGCAAGAGCTCGTCAAATGTGAAGCGGTCACACGTGACACGGCCAAGTATGGTACCACGGAAATCTGGTTGCCGGATGGAGGATCGAACGGAACGTATTACCAGTTCACTGCGTCCTCATTGGCTGGCGAGTATTCAAGCATCACACGCAATTGGCCGGACGGTCCCCCAGGCAAAGAGCACGTCGGAGTCCTGTTCAACAAATTCGTGACAATCGCGTATGATGCAACTCTCCCTGTGATAATTTCAGATATTATATTGAAGAGATTCAAAGACGGTGCAGCAATCATCGAGTTTGATACAGGCATCGACAAGTTCGAGTACCAGATAGGAGACTTCATCGGAGTTGAAATCGATCGGTACATGGCCTACGGTAGCGATGGCCTGTTGTCTTCCGCTAAGCAAGAGATCATTGGCAAGGAAGTGTCCGATGATCTCCAGACGATTCACTGGACTCTTGTCGCAGTGAACAACGATGTGCCAACACGCACCGGAAAGGTTCCATTCCGGGCATCACGTGCGAGTCTGTTTGATCTGCAAAATCTCCTGAACCAGTCTATCGCTGTAGCCTATAGAGTGTCCGGTCTCGTGCCGACAAAGACATCAGGGCTGGATGGGTCAATCTCCCCTGGAAGGGCTGTGAACGGAAGTAGATCAGCTCTTCTCGGAAATGCCAAGGACATCACCTTCACAGCGAGTCGAGACACCTACTTGTCGATCGATATGGAAACGAGTCTCATCGTGGTGAACGAGCTTTCCAATGGGGCTGGTGCGCCTACGATTCCGACTAACGAGCTCTTCCTCGGAAAAGTTGTCACAGATGGAACGGAGATAACATCGATCGACACGAGTGATGTCCCGACGCTGCCGATACCTGGATCATTCCTCAACCATGGATCTGGACCACTCGCACAGCTCGATGGATCTGGGCACTACGATCTTGCCGGCACGCACCAAAACACACTTGCCGGCTCGAGCCTTGCGGCTGGGTCTGGTCCACTCGCACAGCTCAACAGCTCCGGACAGTACGACCTCGGTGGCACGCACCAGAACACGCTTCCTGCGAACACAGGGGTCACGCCTGGATCGGTCAGCCACTATACCTGGAATCGTGGGATACCGACTGGCGGCACAGCCCTGAATGGAAATCGCTTCGGATCTGGGAGGACGCGGGTGCCTTGATGGAAGTGGCAATGTATGGCACATTTGCATGGACACCACCAAGGAGGATCCATGCACCGCTTTTTTCTTCTGGCTATTACTGCGTCGTGTGGCGGCGAGTCAACTGCCCACTTGGGATCACACATGGCAACCAGTGATTTTCCACCGGATGGATACGAGGTCACGGGGACCGGAGTCACATGGGCGGATGACTTCTCGATCACCGATGGTGTCTTCACCATCTCCTCGGTCGCCGATGCTGGAGGTGGAGATATCCGCGTGCAGACCGGTGCCGCGCATGGCCCGGTAGTCGGCCAGTATGTTCGCTTGCAAGGCACTACCAGCTATGATGGCGAATACGTGATCACGGCCGTCAGTGACACCACGCACTTCGATGTCACCGCGACCTACGTGGCCACGGACACTGGAACG
>Ga0307445_10000692_pt1 | contig 18579 bp, 11 predicted proteins | sample SalMarSW160330MG_FD_202147 | JGI IMG/M metagenome (GOLD analysis project Ga0307445, IMG submission 202147) | Salt marsh sediment microbial communities from the Plum Island Ecosystem LTER, Massachusetts, United States - SW1603-30 | ecosystem: Environmental > Aquatic > Marine > Intertidal zone >...
CAACCGGAACTCCGGAGATGATCTGCACGTCGAAAGCCCGGTCATACAATCCGTGAGGCATGTCAAAAACAGGTGCCGGCAGGAGACTGCCTTCTTCCGAATTTGGTCCCCCCGGTGTCGGGATGCTGAACTCCACGTATGCATCGCCCAGCAGGCCGTATGAAAAATCGGTCTGCTGCTCCGGGAATCCCGGATAGAACTCCGTTACGGCTGTGCCTTCCGGATTGAAGAAACCCAGGTACTCCCCTGCCCCTTCGAGCCTGAAATTCGTGTGAAGCTCCTGACCGGAAATGCTGCGGTTCTTACCCGAGGCGAATACGAGCATATATCCGCCGGGGTCAAGGGATACATCCGGGAAGATCCATTTGCGGGGGAGATCCCTTTCATCGGTCAGGGACCATCCGTAAAGGTATGCAGACTCGGTCCCGGGATTATGGATCTCTATCCAGTCGGAATACTCGGCATCCCCGTCTGTGATCGTACCCTGGTTCAGGGCCATAAATTCATTAATCCGAAGGGATTCTTCCTGTGCCAGGAGGCCCAGGGGAATGAAAAGCAGGAGAAGATGGAAAATAATGACCAGGAAAGGGCGGCGAACAAAGGCGGAATGGAGCGAAGCGACCGGATGGCCGGCCTTTCCGCCTCTTATTACCAGACCGTTTATTTCCCTGACTGTCATTTTGAACCGACTGAGGCATAAAAATAACGATAAAATGTTTCCGGTGGACTGTTTACTTGCTTACTCGATCACTTCAACCTCAAAGGTACCGGGACTGACGTCCTCTCCAGCGAGGATCATTCCAATTGCCTTTTCCCTGTCATCCGTCCGTACCAGGATATCCCGGGTGCCGGCACCGTGCAGGGCCAGCAGGGTTTTGTCGTTGCCCTGGACCGAATCCGCCACCAGTCCATCTACATTGACCATGACCAGGGTCGGGTTGTCGCGGGTGAGTACCCTGACATTTTCGAGTTCCAGCGCTTTTGCATAAAAACAGCAGATCCCCTCTGCCGCCTTAAAGGTTGAATTTTCGATGCGGATGTTCCTTACCGGCATTTCGGGCAGCCCGATAATGTTCACAGCCCTTTCTGCCCCGTTGCAGAAAATGTTGCTCATGGTGATGTTCCTGAATTCAGGGGTTCCCTCCGTGACGGGGGGGACCTGTACGGCGGATCCCGGGGAATGGTCGCCGCTCTCTTCCGTCGGACCCAGTCCCTGGTAAAACAGGTTAAATATAATTCCGTCCGTTGCAATGTTCACCATGCGGATATCCTCGATGTGGATATTCTCCACGACGCCTCCCCTGCCCCGGTTGCTCTTAAAACGGAGACCGATATCGGTCCCGATAAACGTGCATCCGCTCACCCATACATCCCGAACACCTCCGGACATCTCACTCCCCACGACAAATCCGCCATGCCCATGATGCACCACGCAATTCCTGACTTCCACATTGCGCGTAGGCATACCCCGCTTTCTCCCTTCTTCATCCTTTCCGGATTTCAGGCAGACGGCATCATCGCCGACGTCAAAATTTGAACCGTCAATGATGACGTTCACGCTGGATTCCACATCAATCCCGTCCCCGTTCTGGGCGTACCAGGGATTTTTCACTGTAATGCCGTGTACAGTGAGATCCTCGCACATCACCGGGTGGATGCACCATCCCGGGGAATTTTCGAATACGGGACCATCGAGCAGAATGGTTTTGCAATTGATAAGCTGAAGGAGCGGAGGCCTGAAATAAGCTTTTGCCTTCTCTCTTTCCTCATCCGGCATATCCTTTGAGCGATACCGTTCCGGGTCCCTGGAGGCATCGTAGGTTGCCTGGTTGGGCCACCAGGTCGACCCCGCTGCATCTACGACCCCACCCGAGTTGACCAGCTCACTCCACTGTGACCGGGTCATCTTCATGCTTTTGACCGGGCGCCAGGCTTCGCCGGACCCGTTGAAAACCCCTTTGCCCGTGATGGCGATGTTCTCAAGCCCGTTCCCATAGAGCAGGGGCATGGCCCTGAAGTCCTCCTTCCCCTCGAAATAGGTCTTGATAAAGGGGTACTGGTCCAAGTCCCCGCTGAAAAACACCAGCGCCCCTTCCTCCGCATGCAGGTTGACGTTGCTTTGCAGCTGCAGGGGACCCGTAAGCCAGATGCCAGCCGGGATGACCACCCTGCCTCCGCCTTCCCGGCTGCACGCAAGAATAGCCTGGTTGATCGACTCCGTGCAGAGGGTGATGCCATTACCCGTTGCACCGAAATCGGTAACAGTAAAATCCCGGTCCGGGAAAACGGGACGCTTGACCTTAACCCTGCAGCTCTCCTCCTGCATGGCAGGTGTTTGAAGACATCCTGACCCGGACAGGATCAGGAAGGAAAGGATCATGAGGGAAAGGATGCTGATCAGGGGTGCTTTTAATTTCATGTCAGGTGTATTTTGAAAGGTGTCTTAAAAATAAAACTAAGATCCTTCGATCATGTTTAATAATTATTCAAAAAATAGTGAATGGTTGGTGTGTGCCGCAGGATCAGGCACCAATTTTACGGAACTGGGAGGGTGAGATCCCGAACTGTTTCTTGAAGGATGTGCTGAAATAGCGTATGTCGTTATACCCCACCATATAGGCTACCTCTGAGACATTGTACTCACCGGTTTCAATCAGCCCGGAGGCTTTTTTCAGCCGCATCATGCGGATAAGCTCGATGGGCTGGTATCCCGTGATGCCCTTCAGTTTTTTATAGAAAAGGGTGCGGCTGACGTTCATAGACTCGGCGAGTTTTTCAACGGTGAATGACGGGTCTGCAAGGTTTTCCTCCACGACCCGCAATACGTTTTCTATGAAAATCTTATCCCTGGGGGTGACGCTGATTTCATCCGGTTTCAGCTCAATGGTATTTTCAAAGATCTCCCTCAGTTTCCTTCTCTGGGATAAAAAGGAATGAACATAGGAAAGAAGCAGGTCCGCATTAAAAGGTTTGGGGACATAGGCTTCAGCGCCGGTATTCAATCCTTCGACCTGGCTCTCGACCTCCGATTTTGACGACAGGATGATTACCGGTATATGGGATGTGCTGAATGCCTCCTTCAGCTTCCGTGTCATTTCAATCCCGTCCATATTCGGCATCATGATATCGGTGATGATGAGGTCCGGATCCATGCGATTGGCCTTATCCAGGCCATCAAGACCGTCCCTTGCCTCATGGACCCGGTACCCAGGGGAAAGTATGCCCCTCAGATAGCTGTACATCTCGGGATCATCCTCCACGACCAGGACCATGGGCAGATCCGAGCGGTTGATGGTTTGCGCCCCCGGTTCTTCCTGCACGTGGAGTTCCTCTTCAATAACCGGTATTTTCGGAGTATAGCTGAATGCCTCACGTTCCCTGATGATCACATCCTCCGGGAAATGTTCATTCCCGGCCGGCAACCTGATGATGAAATCGGTGCCTTTTCCGGGAATACTCTCAACCCGGATGTCGCCTTTGTGGAGCCTGACGTATTCCATAGAGAGGGACAGCCCTATCCCGGTTCCCTGCTGCCCCGTATCCTCTTCGGTATGGGAAACAAAGAACCTGTCGAAGATGTTCTTGAGCTTTTCACTTTCAATGCCGATCCCGGTATCCCGGATGATGATCTTGATGCAGTCTTCCGGGTCCCGCTCCTGTTTCACGATGATCGAAACCGACTTGTGCTGATGGGTGAACTTGAATGCATTGGACAACAGGTTGAAGATTACGCTGTCGAGCTTTTGTATATCTCCCCAGACGGTTATGTCATCCGATTCATGGATCAGGTCAAACCGGATGTTCTTCTGCCTGGCAAGCCCTTCAAAACTTTCCCGGATCTGGCTGAGGAAGGGGATCAGTTCGATTTTCTGTATCCGGAGGTTCATCTTTTCATTCTGTACCTTCCTGAAGTCCAGGAGCTGGTTCACCATGCGGAGCAGCCGTTTCGAATTGCGGTGTACAAGCGCAAGCTGCTGCCTGGCTTCAGAAGGCAGGTCAGCCTGTGAGATGAGCTTTTCAAGGGGACCCAGGATCAGCGTCAGCGGGGTCCTGAATTCATGGGAAATGTTCGTGAAAAAACGCAGTTTGGATTCCGCCACCCGGTGTTCCACCTTGAGATTGTTTTTCAGGCGAGTGATCCTCGCTGTGATCCTGAATGCCAGGAGCAGCAGTCCCGCGAGCAACAGAAAATAACTCACGTAGGCAATACCGGTTTTCCAGAAGGGCGGCAGTACCTTGATCCGAAGCGAAGTCTCGGAATTGGATTCGGACAGGTCCCGGTTCAGTCCCCTGACCCGGAACGTATAGTGCCCCGGTGGCACATTGGTATAGGGTGCCCGGTGCTCTCGTCCCGCATAAACCCAGTGTTCATCGAAACCTTCCAGCATGTATTCGTACTGGTTGCTTTCAGGGGATTTATAGGATAACATGGAAAACTCGATCGCAATATTTGACTGGTCCGGTTTCAGGGTGATCTCCTTTGTGAAGGCAATGGATTTTTCCAGCGGCGAATCATCCTGGCCCGGGGAGACCTCCCGGTTATGTATATGCAGGCTTGTCAGGCATATCCCCGGTGTAAAGCTTTCCTTGGCGATCAGTTCCGGTGATACGGAATAAAATCCGTTAATGGTTCCGAACAGGACTTTGCCCGCCGGGGTAACTGCACAGGTCTTTTCTGAAAATAAGGATTCCGGCAAACCGTTTTTCTTGCCAAAATTTTCAATAACATGGTTGAGGGGATTCAGCCTGGTCAGCCCATTATCAGAGCCGATCCACATGTAACCGTATACATCCTCAATGATACTGATAATGTAATCCTCGGCAAGTCCGTCTTTTTTATTATACTTTCTGAGGCTGAATCCATCTGTCCCATTTTCAAGGATCTCATTCACACCTCCTCCGGCCGTTGCGAGCCAGATGTTCCCCTTCCTGTCCTCTGTGATCATAATAATGTCATTGTAGGAAAGGCTTCCCGGATTGCCGGGGTCTGCCAGCAGGCTGTTAATGTTCAGTTGCGGATCCCGGTAGATATCAATATAGTTAACACCATAGGTGGTGGCCAGCCAGAGCCTTCCGGATCTGTCCAGGCACAGGTCCCTCAGTTTGTCGCTGGTAAGTCCGCTGTTGGCAGTTGTAAAGTGCTGGTATTCAGGAGAACCTCCTGTTTCCCCGGGCTCCATCATGTTGAGGCCTCCTCCATAGGTAGCAACCCAGACCCTTCCAAGTTCATCCACAACCAGGTCGTAAACATTGTTGCAGTTTAATGAATTGGAGTCTCCGTCTTTCCTTTGATAAGCGGTAAAGCTCATTTTCCGGTAATCGGGGAATACCACGGGGAGTGGTTGTTCCGACCTGAAGACACCGCCGCCTTTAGTGCCGAGCCAGATGAAGCCCCCGGAGTCTTCAAATACCGAGTATACATTTGAACCCGTAAACCCGGTCGAGTTTCCGTCGATGGTATGCACCCTCTTTAGATCCGGATCATAGATATGGATCTTTCCGTTCTTGGTCCCCGCCCATATATATCCTTTCGAGTCTGTGAAGAGGGATCGTATCACATTCTCCATCTTGCTGTCCGGGAATTCCACCGGACGTATGTAACGGAAGGCCGGATCGATTGTGATCATCCTGCTCAGTCCCATTCCGAACCAGTTGGTACCGATCAGCAGGTTCCCCTCCCTGTCCTCCGTTATGCACTCCACTATGTTTGAAGGCAGTGAACCGGGATCTTTCGGATCATTAAGGTATACGTCAAACCGGTCGGCGGCACGGATGTAATGCTGGACCCCGATGTTCTGTCCACCCAGCCACAACTGGTTATGGCTGTCCTCGAATATTACCGTCCGCTCATCATCTGTAAGGTTTTCGATTTCCGGAGGCGTTAAAAAATAGTATTTTGTCTTACCGGACCGGGGATCCAGCCTGGTGATACCGAACCGGTCGGTCAGGATCCATACCTGTCCGAAATTATCCATATAGAGGGATTCGACTGTTTTCCCTGTCCGGGGATGTTCCAGGGGGTATAGTCTGAACTCATCCCTTTCCGAATCATACCGTAATATTTTCCCCTTCCTGGTCCCGATCCAGAGATCCCTTCCTGTCGTTTCAAGGGTAGTGACAAGCTCATATTTAAAATCCCGGTAGACGGGATCCTTTTCCAGATCAACGAAGGCATCATGAACCATGTCATAGCAGACAAGTCCCCTGTCCCGCGTCCCGAACCACAACCTGTCTGCCAGCCGGGCACAGTTGAGAAAGACTATTCCGCCGGAATCAGCCTGAGTCCCTGCATACAGGTATTTATCAGGTTTTATTTCCGCTTTCCTCATATCACCTGACCTCACGCGGTTAAGCCCGTTTTTCGTGCCGATCCAGAAATCGCTCCGGTCGTCCTGTATGATGAATGAAACGGAGTTATCGGTAAGTATTTTTTGCCTGGTCCCGGTTTCATTATAAATGTGGGAGATCTGAGTTTCCCCGGTCACGCTATCGAAGGAAATGAAATAAGCCCCGAGGTTGCTGGTCGAAAGGCATACCAGTCCCTCTTCCGATTCGTAATAATTTGTGATCCGTGTCGATGGTGTGACGCCACTTTCAGTGGGAAAGCTAAGGAAGCGTTCAAGGGCCGGGTCAAACCGGTGCATCCTTCCGTCGTAGGTTTGTACCCATATATTGCCTGCCCGGTCCTCCCGGATAGACGTGATGCGGTTGATGCCTGCACGGCTTGTCGAATCTTCAGTCAGCCGGTATATCCGGAAGCGATACCCGTCGTATTTATTCAATCCGGCCCAGTTGCCAATCCAGAGGAAACCAAGTTTATCCTGGTGGATGGCTACCACGGAATTCTGCGACAGTGAATTAATGGAATGCAATTCCTCGAACCGGATCCCGGACTGTGCCTTCAGTCCGGATGCCGTCACCAGGAGTACTGCTATGCTGAAAACTTTCTGCGCGATGTAGAAGACTTTCCGCACGCTGAATTTATTGTTTACCTTCCCAGTTCGATGGCTGCCATAATAAAGGGAGCCACGCCCTTGGGATCGTTATCACGGGTCTTTTCGCCTATGTAATATTCATAACTGCCATCCCGGTAAGGATTGCCCCCCAGTCCCGCTCCCCCGCAGGTATATTTCAGGGTGGGCAGGCCATCCTCATCAGTGATGATGCAATAATCCACCATGCTGTCGAAGCAGTCCCCCGCTATCCCGCGGAACTCCGCAGGCAGCGCTCCCAGCCTCGCCCCCTTGGCAAAGGCATATGTGAACATGGCCGAGCAACTGGTTTCCAGGTAATTGCCTTCTCTTCCACCCATGTCAACGACCTGGTACCAGAGTCCCCCGGTCTCATCCCTGAATTTGAGCAGTGCATGCGATAGGCTGTCCAGGATACCGGTCAGCTGCCCGTATCCCGGATGGTCTTCGGGCAGGAATTCCAGTACATCCACCAGGGCCATCATGTACCAGCCGATGGCCCTTCCCCAGAAATGCGGGGAGACGCCTGTTTCAGGGTCCGCCCATTTCTGCTCCCGGCTCTCGTCCCATGCATGGTACAGCAGGCCTGTGGCGGGATCGTATGTTTTGGAATGGATCAGGGTGATCTGGTGCACCACCGTATCAAACCAGGCCGGCTGGTTAAAGGTGGCCGCATATTCGGCCATAAAGGGCGATGACATGTAGATGCCGTCAAGCCACATCTGCCAGGGGTAGATTTTCTTATGCCAGAATCCGTCACTGCGGGTTCTCGGCTGGTGGGCAAGCTGCTCGATGAACTGCCCGATGGCTTCACGGTACTTTTCTTCCCCCGTGTAGCGGTACAGGGTGAACAGGCCCCTGGCGGGATTGATGTTATCCAGGTTGTAGTCCGATTGCCTGTAAATCCTGATCTGGCCATCGTCCTGCACAAAATAATCCATATAATCCTTCAGGTAATTGGCATATTTCTCGTCAACCGTATCCAGCCTTGCGATCGCCTGCCCCAGCATGGCCACATCGTACTGCCATTTCACCCTGGGGGCATCCAGGTAATGAACCAGGCTGTCGTACCTTGTCATAACCGCATCGGCCATCTGCACGGACCATGGCGGGGATTTGGCCTTCTTTGAGGTTCCCGGAGTGCAGCCGGATTGGATCAGGACCATGGAAATCATACCCAGAAACACTATGGAACTCATTCTTTTGATCGGTTTCATGATATCCGGTTTTCCTTCAGGGAATCACTTCAACGGCCGGGGGATTGTCCAGCCGTTTTAACGTTTCTTCCAGGTACTTCACAAACGCTTCCTGGCTGGTTATCCCGCCCGGTTCTTTCTCCCACACTGCAAGGAAATAGTAAGTCAGGGATTTTCCCGAGGGCTTCAGGACAATTACGTTGCTGTAGGTATCCTTGGTGATCTCGGCCAGTTCGGAGGAACGGTAGATAACTGCCAGTCCCAGGTTATCATTAGCCAGGCTCTGCTTTCCCCAGGTGGCCAGGTAGGACCAGCCTTCCTTTTCGGCCTCAGGGACGATCACAACAGCATTCTTGTCGCTTACGATCCCGGTACAGAAGTTTTCCAGTGCGACGGAGGTGCTGACCTGGTGCTTTGTAAGGCGGGATCCGGCCGAAATGGAAAGGATGGATCTCATGTCGGTTTTCACATCACCTGCCTGCCATCCGTAATAGTTTGTCTCAATCTCAGAATATATGGGACCGTTGGCAATGATCCTGCAGGTAACGCTGTCCGTCACGGCAACCCGGTTGGCTTTACCGTCGGCCCAGATGCCGATGGTTCCCAGTCCCAGGGATTCCCCGACTTTCAGAATATCCATTCCCCAGTCCGACGGTTCATGATAGGAATCAAAGCCATCCTGTCCCACGTTCTGAAGCACCATATTTTCAGTCTGCTTGCCGAAAACATCGATGGCGTTGCGCCAGTCGAGATAAAACCGGAATCCCACCAGGTCGGATTCCCATCCCGGTCCCTCGTACCTTATGTAAAACGAATGGTCCGTATGTTCGGGCGGGACCCTGAGGAATTCAACATTCTCGAAACTTCCCCCGATGTATTTGCGGTCCTTCCATGTTCCCCCGGTTTTCACCGAGATCTCTGCCTGGGTCCGCTGGGGGAAGAGGCCGGGGACATCTCCCGGACTTGCAGTTATCTGCATTTCCTCACCCGGCTGGAGGTCAGCCAGGATGAGCAACCTGTCGGGTACCCCGTTGCGGTCATCATCTGCCAGCTGCCATGGAAGCGGCCGGTCCGGATTTAATATCATGCGTTCCAGGAGTGAATCCGGAACGGGTTTCTCCAGATCAGAAAGATTGACCTCCAGGAGCTGGTCGGTAAGGGCCAGGGAGGATTCGTTTAGAACCTCCAGGCGGAATAAGCTGTTGTCCGGTCCCTTACCGCAACCGGTATGGAGCAGGGAGAGGACCAGGAAAAAAGCAAGGGTAGTTAAAACATTCTTTTTCATTTTAAAGATTTTTAGTTAATTATTCGGAAGGTTCATTGATTTCCTGTGATCCGGAACCAGTCAAAATCGGCCCAGCCGGTATCGTTCGTCCGGACGTTTCCCAGCGCGAAGAGTCCCACTTTGGCTCCTATCCATTTCCCGGGTACGGCCGTGAAGACCTCCCCGGCCGGGGTAAACTCCTGTCCGTCCGTGCTTATGCTGAACCGGCAGCGGGCGGAATCCGAGATGCTGACCCTGAGGTATACTTCCCGGCAATCCAGATCTACGGGCACGGTCTTTTTTACTGTACCACCGTGTTCCGCATCCGTGTGTTCCAGAACCCTGTACTGGATGGCTCCGTCAGCCTGCACCAGCACGATGGCGGCGTAGCTCATCCCCATGATGACCAGTCCCGTTTGGTCCCCCTCCTGACGTGGATTGAAATCCAGTTTTGCGGTGGCCGTGAATGCAGGTGCCGGGAATTTCTGCAGGTAAAGGTTGGGCACTTCCCACAGGTTCGGATCTTTGCGGAAGTTGGGGGCTTCACGCAGGTTGTGATTTTCGTGCAGGTCGGGCTCCTCAGCCCGGAAGAAATTGCAGTATAGCCTCATATACCCTTCACTCCCGGAGAGAAACATCCATTCCGGCTGCGGATTTGCATGCCATTGCCACTGGAGTCCAGCTTCAGGAGAATTAAATTCATCCGATTCCTGCATGCCGGCAAGCTCCCCGTTATATCCGGTGGAAGGCTTGCGCCAGGATTCCACAGGCTCACCGGTGCCATCGCCGTCCTCATCCGATCCGATCACGGGCCAGTCGTCCTTCCACTGCATGGGTTGCAGGTGGACGATCCTGCCATAGGCCCCTTTGTCCTGGAAATGGAGGAACCAGGATTCCCCGTTAGCAAGCTCGATCCAGGCACCCTGGTGGGGACCGTTTATTCTGGTGTTTCCCTGGTGAAGCACGATCCGGTCCTCGTAGGGACCGTAGATGTTCCTGGACCTCAGCACGGTCTGCCAGCCGGGTGCTACCCCTCCGGCAGGGGCAAAGATGTAATACCAGCCGTTGCGCTTGTACAGTTTGGGTCCCTCTATGGTCGGGTGAGCGTCATGTCCGTCGAAAACAAGCACACCATCATCCAGGAACCGGGTACCCTTCTGGTTCATCCTGTGGATGACAAGAATGCTCTTCCTGCCTGAGCGGCTGCCCGCAAAGGCATGGACCAGGTAGGCCTTCCCGTCATCATCCCAGAAGGGACAGGGATCTATCCAGCCTTTTGCCGGGGCAACCAGGTACGGGGTGCTCCACCTCCCGAGGGGATTTGCAGTTTTTGACATATAAATGCCGAAATCGGGATCTCCGTAATATACGTAGAATTCCCCGTCATGGAAGCGGATGGAAGGGGCCCATACCCCTTTGCCATGCTGAGGGGTCTTGAAAACCGAGTCCGGCAGCTGCCGCGTGAATACGTGGTTAACGATCCGCCAGTTCACCAGGTCCCTTGAATGCAGCACCGGCAATCCCGGTACGCAGTTAAAGCTGGAGGAGACCAGGTAAAAATCATCCCCTGCGCGGATCACATCAGGATCCGAGTAGTCGGCATAGAGGACCGGGTTGCGGTAGGTACCGTCGCCGTTATCGGCCTTCCACACGGTGGATACCTGTCCGGGCTTTGACTCAGCATCCCGCTTCCTGTCTGGTGAGTTGCATGAAAACAGGATCATGAGACCCGCAAGGACCGAGGCGGTTATTCTATCCATTATATTCAAAAATATACTTACTTTTTAATGTTTCTCATCTCTGGACACGGGCGTTCCCCTGCCATATGCTCCAGACCTGTGCCTCGTCGGCCGGCTGGGCATAATCGGTATACAGGGTGGTGGTCAGTGCGCCGGTGGCCCATCCGAACTGGATCCATTTCTCCGGTTCCCATCCCCTCAGGATGGCATAGAGCAGTCCCCCTACAAATCCGTCCCCGCCCCCGATGCGGTCCATCACATAAATTTCCCTGGGCTCAACCACGTGCCATCGGTCTCCCACCGAGACGATGCCGCCCCAGAGGTGAAGGTTCGTACTGACGACTTCCCGCAGCGTGGTGGCAAACACCTGCACCCCGGGGAATTCTTTTTTGGCCCGGTTGATCAGTCCCTTGAATCCTGCGATCTTCTCCGACAGACCGCTACCACCCGCCGGGGGTCCCTCCATGCCAAGGCAAAGCTGGAAATCCTCTTCATTGCCCACCAGGATGTCCGATACCGATGCGATCTCGGTAAACATTTCGTGAAGCTCCTTTTCCCTTCCTTTCCAGAAGGATGCCCGGTGGTTCAAATCAAAAGATATCCTTGATCCGTGCCGTTTCGCAGCCCTGGCTATTTCAAGACAAAAGTTGCCTGTTTCCGCTGAAAGCGCGGCAATGAGTCCGGACATGTGGACGATCTGGACCCCTTCCTTGCCGAAGATCCTCTCCAGGTCAAAATCCTTGGCATTCAGTGTCCTGCCGACTTCACCCGCACGATCGTTGTAGACCCGGGGGCCCCTGGATCCGTGCCCGCTGTCGGCAATGTTGATCTGGTGCCGGTAGCCCCAGGGACCTCCCTGGTCGAGTTCGGGTCCCTCGTAATCCATGTGCCGGCTGGCCAGGTTATCCTTGATGAAACGGGCAATGGGACTTCCCTTGACGAACGTTGTCAGGACCTTGACCGGCAGTCCCAGGTAGGAAGACACGCTCCCCACGTTTGTTTCGGCGCTTGAAGCCGTTAAAAGATACGTATCGCTGCAATGAACAGGCTGTCCGTTTACCGGGGTCAGCCTGGTGCCCATGCTGGAGGGCGTAAGCAATGCATATTTTGCGTCTTTCCTTAATTCCATTTGCTCGGTGTTTGGGTTACTATTTGAATTGATGGTTCCTTTCAATATTTTATTATCAGCGGTCGACCCGGGCTGAACCCCCGCCTTTCAGTTTTTCAACCTCTGCCAGGGTTGCCATGCTGGTATCCCCCGGGGTGGTCATGGCCAGTGCCCCGTGTGCGGCCCCGTATTCGACGGCTTCGCGTGCATCGTTGGTGGCCAGGAACCCGTAGATCAGTCCCGAAGCGAAGCTGTCCCCCCCGCCTACCCGGTCAAATATCTCCAGGTCTTCCCGGTGCGTGGCTTCGTAAAATTTGCCGTCCGCCCAGCATATGGCACCCCAGGAGTTGATGGTGGCCGTCTTGACGGTGCGGAGCGTGGTTGCGATCACCCTGAAATTCGGGTAGGCCCGGGTGGCTTCCTCGATCATGCTGAGGTATCCTTCGACATTGAGCTCGGTAAGCTGATTGTCGGCACCTTTCACTTCGAGCCCGAGGCAGGCCGTGAAGTCTTCCTCATTCCCGATCATGACATCAACGTATTGTGCCAGTGAACGGTTGACCTCCTGCGCCTTTTCCTGTCCCCCTATGGATTTCCAGAGCGACGACCGGTAGTTAAGGTCGTAGGAAACAACGGTACCATGCTTCCTTGCCGCGATCATGGCTTCTTCCACCACCCCGGCTGTGGAATCGGACAGGGCGGCAAAGATCCCGCCGGTATGGAACCAGCGGGTACCGAGTTTCCCGAAAATGGTTTCCCAGTCGATGTCGCCTTTCTTCAGATGGGAGGCTGCCGTATTCCCGCGGTCGGAAACACCCTGTGCGCCCCTGATGCCGAAACCCCTTTCCGTGAAGTTCAGCCCATTCCTTACCGTGCGCCCGATCCCGTCGTAGGGCACCCATTTTATGAGCGAGGTGTCCACTCCCCCCTGCATGATGAAATCCTCCACCAGGCGTCCGACATGGTTATCGGCAAAAGCCGTCACCACGGCTGCCGGAAGGCCGAAGCATTTGTGCAGGCCGCGGGTCACATTGTATTCCCCGCCGCCTTCCCATACCCTGAATTCACGCGTCGTGCGGATCCTGCCTTCACCGGGGTCCAGCCGTAGCATCACCTCACCGAGCGAGATGCAGGCATACCTGCAGGTCTTTTCATCTTTTATGGTTAACACGCCCATGTCCAAATTTATTTAAAATCCCGGTCTTTACACATTATAGGTCGAGGAAGCCGTTTCCCCTCCCCTGCCGGTCCAGTTCGTATGGAAAAACTCCCCGCGGGGTTTGTCCACCCGCTCGTAGGTGTGTGCGCCGAAATAATCGCGCTGGGCCTGCAGCAGGTTTGCAGGGAGGCGTTCCGTGCGGTACCCGTCGAAATAATTCAGGGCGGTGGCCATTGCAGGAACGGGGATCCCGTTCTTGATCGCTGCGGCCACAACCTTCCTCCAGCTTGCCTGCGAGCTTTCGATTTTTCCCTTGAAGAACGGATCGAGCAGCAGGTTTTCCAGGTCCGGGTTCCGGTCGAAGGCTTCCTTGATGTTGCCCAGGAATGCCGAGCGGATGATGCATCCCCCGCGCCACATCAGGGCAATCCCGCCGTTGTTGAGTTTCCAGCCGTACTCCTGGGCCGCAGCACGCATCAGCACGTAGCCCTGGGCATAGGAAACGATCTTGGAGGCGAACAGCGCCTTGCGGAGGTCCTCGATGAATGCCTTCCGGTCTCCGCTGAATCCGGGTTTGGGACCGGAAAGTACCTTCGATGCCCTTACCCTTTCTTCTTTCTGGGCGGAAAGGGTGCGTGCGAACACGGCCTCCCCGATCAGGGTCAGGGGGATACCGATATCAAGGGCAGAGATGGCCGTCCATTTCCCGGTACCTTTCTGTCCCGCCGTATCCAGGATCACATCCACCGTTTCCTCGCCGTTTTCCGTAAAGGCAAGGATATCGCGGGTGATCTCGATCAGGTAGGAATCCAGTTCCCCTTTGTTCCACTCGCTTAAAACCTGGTGCATTTCCCGGTTTGACATGCCCAGGAGGTCCTTCATGATCTGGTAGGTTTCGCAGATCATCTGCATGTCCCCGTATTCGATCCCGTTATGGACCATCTTGACAAAATGGCCGGCCCCGTTCTCCCCCACCCAGTCGCAGCAGGGACTGCCGTCGGAGACCTTCGCGGAGATGTCCTGGAAGATCGGTTTTACATGGGGCCATGCGGCGGGCGATCCCCCCGGCATGATGGAGGGACCCAGCAGGGCGCCTTCCTCTCCCCCGGAGACCCCGGTACCGATGTACAGGAGGCCTTTACCCTCCACATATTTGGTCCGGCGATTCGTGTCGGGATAATGGGTGTTCCCCCCGTCAATGATGATGTCCCCCTTTTCGAGATGCGGGATCAGCTGCTCGATGAAGTCGTCGACCGCCGAGCCTGCCTTAACCAGCATCATGACCTTCCGGGGCCGCTTGAGGGACCGGACCAGTTCCTCTATGCTGTGGGTCCCGATAAAGTTCTTGCCGGCTCCCCGGCCCTCGATGAATTTATCCACTTTTGAAGTCGTACGGTTGAACACGGCCACCGTATAGCCGTGGCTTTCCATGTTAAGTACAAGGTTCTCGCCCATAACGGCCAGACCTATCAGTCCAATGTCTGCTAATTTTTCCATTTATTCAGGTTTGGTTAATAATTCAATATCTTTTTCCAGTATACGGAAACCCAGTTTTTTCAATGTGGGACCTGCACCCGCCCGGTCGTTCAGAAGCTTTACCCTGAAAGCCCCGGGCTCCCTTCGTACGGGGTAGTGTGCGCGCAGTTTTTCAAAACTGCCCGGGTCCGTGCGCAGGGCGGCATCGTCGCGCCTGACGTCATAGGCCCGGTTGCAGACTTCAAGCAGGATTGCCTGCAGGTCCATGCCGGTGGCATCCACCATTATTTCTCTGTTTTGCGGTCCAGGCAGATCCGACGGCTCCCAGTCCTCCAGTCCCAGTTTAAAGAACCTGCTGAGCGCCCGGATGCTCATCCTGGTGGCATTGGCTTTTCCGTCAACCGAATAGCCTGCGATATGCGGTGTAGCAAAATCAATTCTGTCCATCAGTTCCAGGTCCGGGTCCGGCTCCCCTTCCCAAACATCCAGGGTGGCACCGCTTATCATACCTTTGGTAAGGGCCCGTTTCAGGGCCCGGCTGTCCACCACTTCGCCCCTGGAAGAGTTGACCAGGAATGGCCGGCGTGCCAGTGCCGCGAAAAAACGCTCATCCGCCAGGTGAAGGGTGCGGTCAGGTCCCCCCTGGTTTAGGGGAACATGCAGGCTGATGATGTCGGCCTCCCGTCGTATCCTGTCCAAGTCCACAAACTTCCCGGGTCCCTCCTGCCGTTCCCTGGGCGGATCGTTCAGCAGGACCTTCATGCCCAGTGTCCTGCAGATGCGTTCCACCTTGCCGCCCACGTGTCCCACTCCCACGATACCGATGGTTTTGTCCCCGAGCCTGAATCCTTTCAGGGCTGCCAGGTTGAGGAGCACGGAGAGCATGTACTGTTCCACCGAGGATGAATTGCATCCCGGGGCGTTGGTCCAGGAGATTCCCCTGTGTTCACAGTAAGCGGTATCGATGTGATCGTAACCTATGCTGGCCGTGGCAATGAAACGGAGGGAGGAGCCGTTAAGGAGGGACCCGTTGCAGCGTGTCCGGGTGCGGATGATCAGGGCATCGGCCTGCCGGACGGCAGGAGCATCAATAACCTTACCAGGAAGGTAGTCCACCCGGGCTACTTTTTCCAGCGCCCCTTTCAGGAAAGGGATATCCCTGTCTGCCACTATTTTTATTTTACGGTTATTTCCTCCCACTTCCGTATTTTTCCTGAATATCCTGTTGCGACAGGGCTGTTGGCCTGCCGGATTTCATCCTTCCCCGAACCGGCCCCTGTATGCCCAGAGTCCCAGTGCAGGGTTTGAAATGTAAAAGATCTTTTCTCCCCCGGGCAGGGTATTGAATCCGTCTTTCAGGCTCCCGGGATCGTATTTTTTCAGCATATCTTCCAGCTTACCGTATTTGAAACCAACGCCTTCGATCTCCTCCCTGCTCAGATGTCCCGGGCAGTAAGTGACCCCGAAACGGTTCTCAGGGGAGCCGTGGATCAGGTGGGCCGCCGCGCTCAGATTATTTTTCAGGTCCCCGTTTTTGTCGACAAACCCGAGTATCTCGGGAGTGGTGCGGTAGCCGTATTTACGGATCAGGGCATCAATGGCCCTGTCCTCCCCGAATTCCTTCACACCCGGTGCAAGAACAATCAGTTCCCCATCGTCTGCAAGCGCCATCCGGGTCCGGTAGATGCTTTTGTTCCCCAGCCAGGTACTCTTAAATTCCTCCGGGTCGAGGTAAACCACCACCTTCTCCAGGGATTTTTCAAGCATTTCAAAATTAACTTGCAGGGAAAGCTCGCTGGCCAGCTTAAAGCATTCCATGTCATCCCCGATGTAGAGTCCCCTTACCTTCAGTCCCCCTTCGGGGTCCGGGCTCACCACCGTCAGCACGTAGATTACCGGCAGACCTGTAGCAAAATGTTCAGAGGCATAATTGAGCACGCGCCGGACCGGGTTGTCGGCCCTTCCCATGAGCTTTTCCATCCCATAGGCGGCGCCCAGGAAATGGCTCTTGTTGATCCCTTCCGGTCCCCCCGTACCCACGAAAATATTCTTGTTGTAATTGGCCATCCCGATGACCTCGTGAGGCACCACCTGTCCGATGGACAGGATCAGGTCGTAATCCCCCTCCACCAGCATGCGGTTTACCTGGGCCGGCCAGGGGTAACTGACGATCCCCCCGGAGACTTCCGCGACGTATTCGCCGGGGACCTCCCCCAGAGTCAGGACATCTTCCCTCCAGTTATGTACGCGGAATTTTCCGGCCGGCACATCCGGGAACATCCCGGCTATTTCACGCGCCGACATGGGTGCATGTGTGCCGAGTGCCGGCAGCACATCCCTGAGGGCCGCACCGAAATACTCTTCAGCTATTCCTGTAAGGGGACCGGCGAAGGAGTGCTTCCGGGTAAAATCGGGTGGAATGGCCAGGACCCTGCTCCTGGGACCCAGCCTGTCAAGGGCTGTAAAGAGTCCCTCCCTGAGTCCCTCCTGTCCCAGGTCATCCTTTTCCGATCCGCGCTGATACAGTATCATGATTCCGTCGGTTTAATTTCTCTCAATTTAATTCTTATGCCGGGTTTATTGCCAAGCCTGTCCGTATTCACCTGGCTAAACCCCGCCGTAAGCCGAGTAACCCCCGTCCACCGGGATCACGATGCCCGTTACGAAGGCGGCAAGGTCGGAGAGCAGAAAAAGCACGGTTCCCTGCAATTCCTCCACTTCGCCGTACCTGCCCATGGGTGTGCTGGTGATGATCTTTCTGCCCCTCGGGGTCACTTCTCCTGTTTTTTCATCCACCAGGAGAAAACGGTTCTGCTCGGTCAGAAAAAATCCGGGTGCGATGGCATTAACCCTGACGCCTGTTCTGGCCAGGTGAACGGCCAGCCACTGCGTGAAATTATTGACGGCGGCCTTTGCGGCCGAGTAGGCCGGGATCTTGGTAAGCGGTTTGTAGGAATTCATCGAGGAGATGTTCAGGATCGAACCCTTCCCGTCCTCCACCATATCCCTGCCCAGGATCATCGAGGGGAGCAGGGTGCCTTTAAAGTTCAGGTCGAATACCCAGTCGAATCCTTCCATCTGCAGTCCGAAGAAGGTCTTTTCCCAGTCCCCTTTGGCGGAAGGATCCATCGTCTCCACCTGTGTGGTGGCTTTCGGCGAATTCCCCCCTGCCCCGTTGATCAGGCATGATATCCGGCCGGCCTTCTGGTGGATGGCATCACGCGCCGCCTCAAGAGATTCACGGCTGAGCACATCCGCCTGCAGGCCGAGCACCGGGTTGCCGGTTTCCGCCTGGATCCGGCCGGCCACCTCCGCGGCAAGCTTTCCGTTGATATCTAGGATCACCACTTTCATCCCGACGGATGAAAGTCCCTTTACAATTGCAGATCCGATCACCCCGGCCCCTCCGGTTATGACACAAACCTTGTCTTTCAGTTCCTTAAAAGCTGTTTTTTCCATGTTGTAGATTTATACCTGGTAGCTGCACAGGTTTTCCCGGCAAATGATATCGATCGGGATGAGCTGCTCAGGCGTTGGTTTTTTATTAAGTCTCAATGCATTAAATATGCACATCATTGCTTTGTAACCCTGTTCGCGGGGTTTCTGGCTGATCAGGAAATCAATCGTACCGTTGTTGAGGTATCTGATGTTGGGATTGATCAGGTC
>Ga0307445_10000694_pt1 | contig 18564 bp, 13 predicted proteins | sample SalMarSW160330MG_FD_202147 | JGI IMG/M metagenome (GOLD analysis project Ga0307445, IMG submission 202147) | Salt marsh sediment microbial communities from the Plum Island Ecosystem LTER, Massachusetts, United States - SW1603-30 | ecosystem: Environmental > Aquatic > Marine > Intertidal zone >...
ATCAACCGGATCAATATGGAAGCCGGATTTTTCATCTTCAATTATTTCAAGCGGTCCGCCGTATTGTGTTGCAAAAGTCGGTAAACCGGAACGCATTGCTTCGATTACAGTCAAACCAAATCCTTCAAAAGAAGCTGGTTGTACGAAAACACCATTGCTATCGGCAATTACCCTGTAAAATTCAGGAACTCTTTTTCTATCAGCATCTCCCTCTAACCATCTTAAATGCTCATAAAGATTATACTTATCAATTAAGCTGTGCATCAACGCAATTTGTTCTTTCTCTTCACTATCTGTAGAATCCTCAGCTTTAATTTTACCTGCGACAACAACAAGGTTCGCTAAAGATTTCAGCTCATCGTTCTCGCCGTACCACTTTACCAGAGAAGTAAGGTTTTTAATCTTATCTAATCTCGCCATCGAAAAAATTAATGGGAGCTCTTTGTTTTTTATTTTACCAACTCCCGGTATCGGGCTGGTGCCGTTATAAATTCTTTGTTTTATTTCCTTTGTTGTTTCTTTCTTTCTTTTCTCCGATTGACTGTAAGGAAAAAATATTTCAGTATTTACTCCCGGCGGCAGGATATTAAATTTGGGATGGAAAATATTTATTCCTCCAGCTACGCGGTAAAGTCCGGGCATTGTAAAGTTCACATAAGATTCGTACTGCCCGATACTGTCTTCCCTTCCTGCAATTTCCTGGTAAGTTGAAGTAATGATAAAATCAGCAGCGTTCATTGATAAAAGATCTGCAGTAAACTGTGTTGAAAAGTGATATTGCTCTTCCATTTCGGACCAGTATAAAGCACTATACAAATATTTGCTTTTTTCCAGAGCATGCGCAACATTGCATTGTGTTACACCAAATTTTTTAGCGAGAATTGTTGCAACAAGATTTCCATCGGAATAATTACCAATTACTAAGTCGGGTCTTGTTCCAAATTCTTTAAGCAGCTCATCGTAAGAATCGTCGGCAAATTTTTCGAGGTGGGGCCACACTTCAAATCTCGAAATCCAGTTCTCAATAATCTTTTCTTCTTCACCTTTAAAAGGAACTCTAAGTATCCATACATTTTTAGTATTGTTTACTTTCTCCAGTCTTACATTACATTTAGTTCCTTCCGCATTGGGGATAAGTCTGCTGAGTATAATTATTTTTGGTTTTGCATTCAGTCCAGCAGTATTCAGCGAATTAATCATTTCGCGCTCAAGTGCTTTAACCTGATCAAGAATGTAAACCACCTGTCCGCCCGTATCGGGCTTACCTAATACTCCTTCCTGTCCAAAATAACCGTGCGGAGATAAGACCAGGATATTAAAAATCATAGGTATCTTTGAGAGGAATTCTTTCAGAGCTATATGATCAGGACTTGTTAGCAGGGAATCGAGTTGTTGCAAACTGTTAAGAATTTCACCTGCCGTCTTACCGAGTCCGGCTTCAAATCCGATCGCCTGCAATTCTTGTTTTAATTCTGTGTACTCAAGATCTTCATCTTTCTTTTTTAGTAATGAAATTGCTTTATCAATTGCAGAACTTAACTTTTCATGATCGTCAATTTTTTCATTTACGATCAGCTGTTCGGAGTTGTGCTTATGAACAAATAAAAAATCAAAGAGTGCTTTACTAAGCTTTTTCGGCTGTGTGAACATAGTGCTGGAAAGATACCTGTTAAGATATTCCACTCCTTTTCCGATACTTTTTGATTCTCTTACGCTTGGGAACTTATCATAAAATGTTCTGAAGTTAAGAGTAAGTAAGTCATTCTCAAGCAGGGGATATCTGTAACGTTCTTTGGCTTTAAGATAGTCAACGGCAGTTATTTTTTTGCTTATTGATTCCTTTGTGTCGAACATATAATACTCGCTCGTTCCTATCGTATCTCTCGTTTCTATATAAACACAACATTCTAAACAAACCGATTCGGTGAATTTGTTTACGACCTGTTCTATTATTTCTGAAGCGGAGTTGTTGCCATTTTTTCTTTTTGTTTGTTTATATATATCGAGTAATTCTCCTTTAACAAGCAACTTTTTCTCCTGGGAACAAATTTTCTTCAGGTATCTGAAAAAATTTTTTTTATGCTTCGATAATATTTCTTCCAGCTTTTTACCCAACAGGATTCTCCTTTTTCACATTTAGAAAATGATAATGATCTATTCCCTCCACAATTCCTCCCGCATATTTTCTCCCAGCAAAATAAATTCTCTTTTGTCCTTTCAATGATTCCAATTCGCTGCTGTAGTTAGCAACAACCACGCCAAGCAGATCACCCTTTAGCATTTCACTGTCATTACCCGAATCTCCGGCAACCAGAATGTGTTCGTTGGGAATATTCCACCTGTACGCAAGATATCTTATTGCTTTTCCTTTGGAAGCCCGGTATGGTAAAATATCAAGATATTGACCATGGCTAAAAATTACATTCGCATTGATTTTATTTTTTACTAATGCTCTGTTTACTTTCTCTAAATATTCAGGGTTCTCGCTTGTGTAGTAACTGATCTTAAATTCTCTCTGGTTTTCGTCCTCCTGATACTGAAGGAACTTAAACTGGGCCAGTAATTTTTTTATTCTTTCTCTTTCCCATTGATGTTTAATATGCGCTTTCCAGCCGGTTGAGTAGATCATTCTTCCTTTATAATTGTAATAAATTTCAGCACCAACAGATGAAATTATTATGTCCGGATATGGAACATTGTTCTCCTTTAATACACTAAATGCTGAACCAACTGTTCTGCCGGTCGCAACTGCGAACCCTACCTTTGAACTAGTCTGTCCAAGCAAATCAATAAATTCTTTTAGCGCTTTATCATCACCCAGCAATGTGTGATCAATATCAGAGACTATGAGTTTTTCGGCATCGAGAAGTTTTTTACCAACCGGGGCAAAAATTTTCACGTTATCCTGTCCCTGTTCAACCAGTTCTCCGACTTCGTGCAGATATTTTTCAACATGCGCATCCCACGTATAGTGTTTCCTCACATTCTTCATTCCTTCCTCTGAAAATTGTTTCCACGAACGTTCATCGTCAATAATTTTATTAATTGCATCAGAAATATTTTTAGTATCAGAGACATCAACAAGAATACCATTCTTACAATTTCTAATTATATCTCTCGGACCTCCATCGTCGGTAGCAACAACGGGCACACCGCAGGCAGCAGCCTCAATTAAAGTTAGTCCAAATGGTTCAGTTAATGCTGCATTTACAAACACACCTCTCGTATCGGCAGCAATCCTGTAAAGCTCAGGTACTTCTGTATGTGTGTTGTGTCTTTTAGGAATCGCCAGTTTACCATAAAGATTATATTTATCTATTAATAATAGAATCTCTGTAAGAACATCCCTTTCATTATCTGGCATCTCCTGAATATCTGTACGTATTCCGGCAAATATTGCAAGGTTTGCTTTTTTCTGGAGCTCTTTATCTTCGCCGAACGCTTTTATTAATCCTGAAATGTTTTTTCTTTTATCCGGTCTGCATACGGTTAGTATGAGCGGTTTTGAAACATCAACAAAGAAGTTGAGAAGTTTTTTACTGATTGTATTAAGCAGTATGGCATTTTCTTGATCCAATTCCATTCTTTCATTGAATGGATAAAATCTTTCAAGGTCTACTCCCGGCGGAATTACACGAAACTTTCCTTCTGTTGTATTCTGATAATCGCCATACTGGTTTTTTATTTCCTGGCTCGTGCTAGTAATTATCCTGTTTGCAAAATGGATAATATTCTCTTCAACATTAATTCTGTGACCGATTTTATATTTTTTCTCGATGTCGTCAGGATCCATTCCATCACTTAAAAGTTTACGAAGCTTATCTCTTCCCAAAGAATGTCCGGTATGAATAAAGGGGATTCCGAAAAACTGAGTCAGCTCGGTACACACATATCCCGCATCTGCATAATGACTATGAATGATGTCAGGCAGCCGACCCACACTCTTAATGTATTTAATACTTTTATCAACAAACTCTTCCAGATGATTCCATAGAAGTTCTTTGCGGACATATTTTCCTCCTCCACACCTGAGACGAACAATGTTGAACTTATCGTTGACCTTTTCCTGGTGGACAGAATAGTCGCTTGAAACGTTCTTATCTTTTATCTGCCGTGTAACCAGCTCAATTTTCTCAACCCGCGAATCTTTACTTAAAGTCTGTGCAAGTTCAAGTACATATTTGGTTTGTCCTCCGGTATCTGCATCATGCCCAAGTTCGAGGTTGTGTCCCCTTAGTAATCCATGAATGCTGTAAAGCTGGATGTAAAGTCCTTTACCTGTATTGCTGCTAGTCATTCATTTTCAATTTTATTTTGGAATACACTTTATCTGTTTTAGGTATTGCCCCTCTGATCTTACAGATTTCACTTGCAAAATCATTTGCAAGTTTGTTTATTTTACTAAGTCCCCACTTTCTTAAATAACCAATACAGAAGACAGCAGCGAATGCGTCTCCGGCTCCCAGTGTATCAACAATATCTGATAGAGTAGTTTTGTGTTCGTCGGTTTCATTTTTAGTGAATAGAGTGGAACCATCTTTACCTTGTGTAACTGCAAGCAGTTCAATTTCAAATTTCTCTATTACTTTATTTGCCGCTTTTTCAAATGTGAATCTATCTCCGAATAATAGCTTATTTATTAATTTCAATTCATCGAGATTAATTTTTAAAGCATCAGCATTTAACAATGACTTACTAATTGTTTCTTTCGTATAGAATTTCTGGCGGATATTCAAATCACAAAAATATTTTACCTTTTTACCAAACAGACTTTGAATTGTATCTCTTGTAACTTTATTCCTCTGAGCAAGTGAGCCGAAATAGAGGCAGCTAGTTTTCTTATTAATAAGTTGATTTACTTTATCCGTTATCTCTATAAAATCGTAAGCTCTGTTTTCATCAATACGGAATGTGGGCACTTTATTTTTGTTCAGCTTTACGTTTGCTACACCTGTGGGATGTAGATGGTCTACCTGAATAAAGTTTGTAGACATTCCACCTGATTTTAAAAATTCAATGACTTTGTCACCTAAAATATCATTACCAACACGACTGATAATATTCCCTTGGCCAGTAAGTTTGTGAACGTGATAAAGAAAATTTAACGGCGCACCACCAAGGTTCTTTGTTTCCGGGTAAATATCGAACAATATTTCACCAATAGCAGTTATTCTTTCCATCAATATTTCCAGATCATTTTGGAATTTATTTAATTCATTAGTTGTTGTTTACTATATAACAATTTAAGCTAAAATATGAAAGTCTATCAGTTAAAAGCATTTCAAAATTTACCTATTAATATTAACGATGCGTGGGAGTTTTTCTCTAACCCAAACAACCTTTCTGTAATTACTCCTAAGTGGCTGAACTTTAAAATCACCAGCAAACTGCCTGATAAAATGTATCCCGGGATGATAATTGGTTACAAAGTTCATCCGGTACTGCGAATTCCAACAACCTGGGTTACTGAAATTACTCACGTTAAAGAGCCATGTTATTTTGTTGATGAGCAGCGTTTTGGTCCGTATAAAATGTGGCATCATCAGCATCACTTTAAAGAAACAGAGAACGGAGTTGAGATGACAGATATAGTTAACTACGCACTTCCGTTTGATCCTCTGAGCAGACCGTTGAATTCTTTGCTTGTTGAAAAGAAAATAAAAGAGATATTTAAGTTCAGAGAGAAGAAGTTGATGAAGATGTTCCCAAATGTCATTGCGAGTCCGGCAACTGCCGGATGAAGCAATCTTAAAACACATTTAAATGTCACACTGAGCCTGTCGAAGTGTGGCGGTCAGTCTTCGACAAGCTCAGACTGACAAAAATTTTATTTCGCCGTCCAGCAATCTTTGGATCGCCATAATTTCTTATTCTTTATTCTACAAATAACCTATTAACCAGTCATCACTTTTTTATTAAGCTTTATGGAGGATATGCTTAAATTGCCTATCATTTAAAAGAATCAAAGGGAGAAGAAATGAACCACAAATTCACATCGTTTTTAATATTTTGCCTAATTGTATCCATCCCATCGCTTGCAGCGGATAAAAATTCATCTAATAGTACAAATCCACTTCTCGGGAAATTTAATGAAGTAATTCGGTTTGCAGATTTAAATGCTGACAATATTAAAGAAGCAACTGATGTTTCAATTAAAGAAGCGAGAGAATCGCTGGAGAAGCTTTATACAATCCCAAAAGAGCAAAGAAATTTTGACAACACAATTCTCGAACTTGACAACATCTATAACAAAGCTGGTAATGTTTATGGTTGCGTTTACCTAATGGGCAGCACTCATCCCGATGAAGCAGTACGAAACCAGGCTCAGGAAAGCAATGCTGAGTTCGCAAAATTCTTTAATGAAATTTCTCTTGACGAGAACCTTTACCGAGCAGTGAAGGATTATTCGGAAACAGCAGAGGCAAAAAATCTGACAGGATATAAAGCTAGGTTTGTTAAAACGACTGTCGAGGATTTTGAGCGCAACGGTTTTGCACTTCCAAAAGAAAAAAGAGACAAGCTGAAAGTAATTAACGACAAGCTTTCTGATCTCTCAATTCTTTTTCAGAAAAACATTGCAGAAGTGAGCGATTACTTGATAGTAGATGAAAGTGAAATTGACGGCTTGCAGGAAGATTATAAAAATGCAAGAAGACAGGAAGATGGTACATACAAAATTGATCTTTCCTATCCGTCTTACATTCCTTTTATGAAATTCTCAAATTCTGACTCCGCACGTAAAAAACTTTACACACTTTTTAACAACAGAGCTGCAACTAAAAATCCCGAAGTGCTGATTAAAGTTTTAATGCTTCGCCAACAAATGGCAGAACTTTTGGGATTTAAAACTTATGCGGAATATAGAACCGGCGACAGGATGGCAAAGACTCCGCAGAATGTTTGGGATTTTGAAAATAATCTCGTCGATAAGCTGAAAGAAAAAGCACGGATGGATTACGACGAGCTTCTTTCTGTAAAAAGAGCAAAGCTCGGCAGCGATACCATTAATGTTATTCAGCCCTGGGAAGCCGGATATTACAACAATATTCTTCTCAAAGAAAAATATGATCTCGATCAGAATCTTGTGAAAGAATATTTTGAAACTAACAATGTAATTAATGGACTTTTCCAGATTGCACAGCACCTTTACGATGTTGAATTTGAGGAAGTTCCTAATCCTTCAGTTTGGTATGAAGGTGTAAGATTATTTAATGTAAAGCAGGATGGAAAAGTTATTTCCAGATTTTATATTGATCTTTACCCAAGAGCAAATAAATTCTCGCACGCTGCAAGTTTCCCGATGATAGGCGGGAAAGAAACGGTTGATGGCTACCAGCTGCCAACTGCAACGCTGGTCTGCAACTTCCCTGCACCGACAGCAGATGTGCCTTCACTGCTTCCGCACGGCGATGTTGAAACTTTCTTCCACGAGTTCGGGCATGTGCTTCACAGCGTTCTGACAAAGACAAAACTTTCTTCTCAGGCGGGAACTTCTGTTGCAAGAGATTTTGTAGAAGCACCATCACAAATGTTCGAGAACTGGGTATGGACTTATGATGCATTGAAACTTTTTGCAAAGCACTATAAAACAGGTGAAGTCCTTCCAAAAGAATTATTTGATAAGATGCTTGCAGCAAAGAATGTCGGTTCGGGACTTGCATACACACAACAGGTTTATTACGGAATACTTGACTTTACTCTCCACGATAAATATGATCCCACAAGTAGCCAACCGATTGTAGAAGTACAGAAAGAACTTCAGAATAAAATTACATTATATCCGTACCTTGAAGGAACTGAGATGTTTGCAGCGTTCGGACACCTGATGGGATATGCAGCAGGATATTACAGCTACCTCTGGGCATTGGTTTACGCACAGGATATGTTCTCTGTTTTTGAAAAAAATGGAGTGATGGATGTGAACACAGGAAAGAGATACCGCGACATAGTTCTTGCAAATGGCGGCTCGCGTGATGAGCTTGGAATGGTAAAAGAGTTTTTGAGAAGAGAACCAAAACAGGACGCGTTCTTTAAATCAATTGGTCTGGATATAAAATAAATTCAATCAAAATTATTTATAAGCAAAAAGGCGAACTTTATAGGTTCGCCTTTTCTCTTTTCAAAAAAATATTTTTACTTCACATCCTTATCGTGCTGCATATCCATCTGTCCCTCGTGACCACCCATCTTCTTCATTTCCTCCCAGGGATTTACATCTGTGTTCCAGGTTTCAACTTTAAGCTTCATTGAGCCGTCGTCCTGCATTTCCCAGATGTTTAAATACTTTCCATGATCGTCCCACGGCATATCCATTCCGGGCAATGTCATTGTTATTTTATAAGTCCCAATATCAACAACAAAATTACCTGATTTCATAATATCAGTAGTAGTAGTGGAGAATGCAGTAATCTTAGAGCCTGATTTTTCCATTTTCTCAGCAGACATTTTACAAGCTTCAAGCCCTTTTATCATCGGCTCATAGCTTGGCATTGAGATAATATCGTCGGAATAATAATCCCATAATGCACTCATATCGCCACCAACCATTTGCTTAGCATATTCGTCATTCATCATCTGAACTTTTTTCTTAAGTTCGCTCATGTCCTGTGAGTAAACTATAGAAGTGAGAAAAATTGCAGCAAAAAGAATTGCAAAGATTTGTTTCATAAAGCCTCCTTATTATATAAATTGAAATAGTTTTAGTAAACGAATACAAAATGATAATTTGCTAATTAGAAATCAAGGCCTGATTATTAGAATATTATTATTTAATCTTGCTAAATGTTGCAATCCCTAAAAAGAAAGGAAAAGAATGAGAGAAAATGAAAAACCCGAAGTCGGTTCAATCACGTGGTTTGATTTAACCGTGCCCGATGCTGAAAAAGTAAAGGACTTCTACAGCATAGTCGTTGGCTGGAAAGCTGCGCCGGTTTCTATGGGTGATTACAATGACTTCAATATGAACTCACCTGAAAGTGGAAAAACAAACGCAGGCATTTGTAACAAACGAGGGGGCAATGCACATCTTCCATCACAGTGGATGATTTACATTACCGTAAAAAATGTAGATGAAAGTGCAAAGTTGTGTAAGGAAACCGGAGGAAAAGTTTTAGTCGGACCAAAAGATATGAGCGGTTACGGAAGATATTGCGTTATCGAACATCCTGCAGGTTCAGTTTGCGCTTTGTTTGAACCTGCATAAAATCAATCGCGTTATCATTCCTGCAAGTCAACAAAGTTGACGCGTCGGGAATCTAACGATTCAAAATTCAGATTCCGGACAAGCCGGAATGACAGCCACACTCGTTAAAGATTGCTTCTGCCGACTGAAGTCGGGCATTCCAATGACAATCAGGGATTAATGATGATGATGTCCACCCGGACCGTGAACGTGTCCGTGCTGCATTTCTTCCGGTGTGGCATCTCTTACATCAAGCAGCTCAACATCAAACTCAAGATCTTTTCCTGCAAGCGGGTGATTAAAATCAATAGTAATTTCCTGATCGTTTACTTCACTTACAAGAAAAGGCATTTGTTTTCCATCAGGAGAGTTGGCGAGGTAAGTCATCCCGACATCAATCTTTACATCTTCGGGAAACTGATCTTTTTTTACTTTTTGAACTGCGTCCTCACTATATTCTCCGTAAGCATCAGCAGCAGCTATTTTAACATTTTTCTTGCTGCCGATTATCATTCCGCTCAGCGCTTCCTCAAGCTTAGGGATTACCAGATTAGATCCGCTGATAAAACTCATCGGTTCCTTATTTGCAGATGAATCCAGAATCGTTCCTTTTTCATCTTTTAATGTGTAATTGAAAGTAATTACCTTATTCAATCCAACAGACATTATAACTCCTTGTTTAAAAATTAATATTGAGTTTGCATGATACAATAACCTCTAAAAAATATCAATTAATTAAAAGTATCAGAGTAGTTATTGCTTATTAATATTATAACAAATACGTTTATATAGATTTTTAATATCATTTATATGTATATGAAAACAAGTCGCCTTATTTCCCCTTTGTTTATTCTCTTATTTACACCCGGTATTTTTCCACAATTTGGCTCACAGGATTCCGGCGGTCCGCTTACACCGGAATGGGCTGCGTACGATGTTAAGTTTTATAACATCAACCTTAATTTCAATCCCGATAAGCAAACATTAAACGGCTGGGTTGGTGTATCTGCAGAAGCTGTTACAAATATGAAAGAGTTAGTTCTTGATCTGGATGACAGATACAGAATTACTAGAATAGTTTGGGATTCTCCAACTGAATACAAAGAACTTTCTTTTAAACACGAAAATGGAAAAGTAAAAGTACAGTTGCCGGAAGAGCTAGTAAAAGGAAATTCATTCACTGTAAAAATTTATTATGGGGGAAAGCCGAGAGTTGCAGATAATCCTCCGTGGGATGACGGATTCACCTGGTCAAAAACAAAAAACGGTGAACCTTGGATTGGTGTTACCTGCCAGGGTGGAGGTGCTGATACCTGGTGGCCATGCAAAGATCATCCTTCAGATGAACCGGATTCAGCTTTGTTAAACTGGACCGTACCGGGGAATTTGATTTGCGCCTCCAACGGAAAGCTTCGGTACATTCTTGACAACAAAGAAGGAACAAAAACCTTTTGTTGGTTTGTTTCCACTCCAATTAACAACTATGGAATTTCTATAAATGTAGCACCGTACGATACAATTCAATACTTATACACAAATGTAACGGGAGAAAAAATTCCTGTAACAATCTGGGTTCTTCCCGAAAGTATGGAAAAGGCAAGAGAGCACTGTCCTGAATTTCTAGATCATTTAAGATGGTATGAAGAGCTTCTTGGTACCTATCCTTTTCGTGCAGATAAATACGGAGTCGCAGAATCTCCCTACCTCGGGATGGAACATCAGACAATAATTGCAAACGGATATGGTCACAGAGATGATCAATTCGGATTTGACTGGCTGCATCATCACGAGCTGGGTCACGAGTGGTGGGGAAATATGGTTACTGCAAAAGACTGGAGCGATTTCTGGATTCACGAAGCAGTGTGCGGTTATATGCAAACATTATATATAGAAGATAATCTCCCGGATAAAAATTCAATGGCGTTTATGATGAACTGGAAACTCTGGAAAAACGAACAGCCGATCGCGCCAAGAAAAGAAATGACAAGTAATGAGGCTTACACAAATGATATGTACTCAAAAGGAATGTATGTTCTTCACACGTTGCGTTATTATCTGGGTAATGATGTTTTCAAAAAAGTTTTAAGACGCTGGGCATATCCTGGTCCTGAAATGGAAAAAGTAAAGGACGGCAGACAGTGCAGGTTTGCAACAACGGATGATTTTCTTGAGATTGCAGTGAAAGTTTCCGGCAGAGAGCTCGACTGGTTCTGGGAGGTTTATTTCAGGCAGGCTTCACTACCGGTTCTTAAAGCAAAAATTGAAAATGGTTTTCTTTATCTTGAATGGAAAATTGAAAACGATCTTCCATTCTCCGTTCCTGTTGAAGTGAAACTGTGTGACGCAATTGTTAAAGTAGAGATGCGTGAAGGTGCAGGTTCAGTCAAAATTCCGGAAGGAGTTGAACCGGTTATCGATCCGAATAAATGGATAACAATGACGGAGCCTGAGACAGAGTAAGATTAGGAGTAAGAGTAAGATTGTTCGGATTCTTGCTCTTAATCTTACTCCTACTCTATTTCATTAAAATCATCTTCTTTGTTTCTGAATAGCCCCCGGCTTTTAGCTGATAAAAATAAATTCCGCTTGGTAGATTCCGGACTTCGCCGGAATGACTGTCGAAAATTACTTCATAAGTTCCAGCGGGTTTTTCTTCGTTCACGAGTGTTGCAACTTCTCTTCCCAATAAATCATAGACTTTTAGTGTTACAAATTGCCGACTGCCAATTGTATACTGCAGACTGGTTGTTGGATTAAACGGGTTGGGGTAGTTTTGGGAGAGCTGGAATTCTTTGATCAATATATTATCTGTAATGTTTGGTACAAATACTGGAAAATTACTATCATAAAAGTCCTGGACAAGAGTGCTGTAATATTTAAGGAGACTAATTGCTTGAAGGTGATTGATACCAGGAACTGCCCCGGCTGCAATCTCTGCAATCACAATCGTTTGTTGATCCCCGGGAACCATTTGAAATGGTCCTGTTGATAATCCGAGTTTTCTATCACCCTGAGGAACAATAATACCATCAACCCAGCCAGATTGAGTCACAGGATCACCGGATAAAGAATAAGTTGTTGGCAACCCGGTAACAGGATTAAGAAAATATGTTCCGGTCATACCATACTTGCCTTGCATAAAATTATAAAATTGATTCGCTCCAGCGGAAGTCCCCATCGGTGGATCTCCTAAATTCGGATCCCCCTGTGCAAAATAATAAAATGCAGTCATTGGAAGATTTATATATCCGTTTACTTCCAAATTATCCTCTGTTATTCCCTGATCCTTAGCATCATCGACACCATTTTTGTTCCTGTCCTGACCTAATTCTCCCGGTATAAACGGACCACGAATTAATTTAAATCCTACTGCTGGAGGAGGGAGAGGTTCGTATATAGGATCACTGGCCGAAGCATTATAACCAAAACCCAGACTTAACATTGTATCACATCCGGCAAAATCATTACCAGATTGTCCAATATCCGGATCAGACCACATAGATACATACATGTTATCAAATACCGTATTACTTTTATTAATGAGTTTGTATCTCCTGAAGAAAAAATTATTTGATACACCACTCCCTGTATATTCCCATATAGTAGCCTGATATTCAATTCCAATCGGATTTGTTCCATATAAGTTTTGAGTTTTTGTTGTGTCTAAATCATTCGCTACGAACCAGATTGTTTGAGCTGCATCTTTTATTCCGGGAATATCAATAACAGGATCGTAAACACCATTACTATCTATATCAACAAAAGGAGCTCCATCCTGCACTCTCCATTCATTCCAATCAAGTTCATACTGGGCTCTAACTTGCTGTTCTGTTTTTCCTTCATCTTGTGCTTCCCAGGATAAATCAACAGGTGGCCCTCCCGGATACACATCAGGTCTCACTCTATAAATTCTGACGTGTAATGAATTTGGATCTTCTGCAATTCCCGGCGAAATAATTTTCCCTCCCTGTAATCCTTCAGGATAGGTAGAGCCTCCAACTCTAACTTGAGGGTCTCCCGGAATCTTAACGCCCCAAAGAAGTCCGGACTCATAAACAGCGGTTTTTCCAGTCTCTTTTGGAAATTTAAACCCGGAACTTTGTTCGCTCTCATCAATGTCGGAGATTCCTGTATTTTTAAAGACCGTTGAAATACTATTGAGATTTAAATATGCTCGTATTGGAGTTCCAAATTTTAGATCTTTATGACCTTGATATGATTTTTGTGCTAAGCTGAATGAGGAGAACGTAAGGAAAATTAAAAAAATTGAAAAAGTATAATTTTTCATACTCAACTCCTTTAATAAAATATTATTTAATTAAAACCATCTTCTTCGTTTCAACAAATAAACCTACCTTTAATTGGTAGAAATAAATTCCACTAGGAATATTCCGGACTTCGCCGGAATGACTGTCGAAAATTACTTCATAAGTTCCAACAGGTTTTTCTTCATTAACGAGCGTTGCAATTTCTCGTCCGAGGATGTCGTAAACTTTTAACGTAACCAAAGCATTGTCATTCCGGGCTTGACCCGGAATCTCATATTTTATTTTTGTAACAGGGTTAAACGGGTTGGGGTAATTCTGGAAAAGTATGAACTCTTGGGGAGGATCTTGTATTTCGTTTCCGACATAAACATAATTTGGATCTCTCTTTAGTATTGTTCCGCAATCACCAAAGGTCCATCCTCTTTTGACATCAACAAAATCAATTGCTTCAACAGACATTGAGGACGGAAATTCTTCTTCAATCCAGGATTCACCACCATCAGTAGTCTTGAAAACTCTTCCATCGTAAATGCCCGCATAACCTATGTCGGGACTCACAAAATCTATTTCAAATCCCCAATAGATAGTTTGCCCGTAGTCAAAAACGTTAAATGATTCCCAAGTTTCTCCTGCATCCGTTGTTCTTAATATGCGATTAAAATATGTAAACCAGGCTGTGTTATCCCAAACGGCTAAATCTTTAAACATATGAATTGAATCAACAACTACATTCCAGGTTCTCCCAATATCTGTACTTTTTAGCAAACCATTTTCATTTGCAATCATCCAGCCTAAATCTTCTCTTGAAAATTCTATTCCATCAATAGTGGAATATTCAGGAAAGGTTTGCTGAAGCTCCCACGAACTTCCGCCATCATATGTTTTATAAATACATGCTAAACCGCTTATACTGCCAACTGTAAAACCCACAATATTGTTTATAAAATTTATATCACTTAGCCAGGATGCCTCAATATAATTTTCTTCCCAGCTACTACCATTATCACTGGATTTCAGAATTACACCCCCGGAACCAACTGACAAAATATCGTCTCCATTAAATGTTATTGAATTAAGGTACCCCGAGCCAGGTGATTCGAAATATTTATTCCAGGTTATACCGCCGTCAAAAGAACCAATAATTGTTCTATCAGATCCACAAGCAAACACCTCGTTTGTATCTTTAGCCGTACCATTCCACAGGTAGCCCGAGAAAACACTTTTAATTTGTTGCTCAGCAGTTAACCAAAAGTCGTTTGAATGGATGATTGTATTTCTTCCGCTAATCGCCCAGGTTTGATTTTCTATAAATTGGAAATAACTTCCTTCAAATTCAGTTGCAGTCCAGTTGTTTCCTCCGTTAGTGGTTTTATAAATTTTGTCTGAACACACCCATCCATCTGATAATGAGGCGAAATGAACATCTGTCAGCCAATAGTTAAAGTTGGCTCCACTCCAGGTGTAGCCAGAATTAGTCGATTTTAGAAATGCATAATATGGTTCACCCTGGAAATCCCCGGTCCCAACCACATAAATATTATATTGATCGTGTGCAAATATCGCACTGGGGGTGAACTGAAAAGTTGGAAGGGGAAGGTTTATCCACGTGTTTCCTCCGTTGGATGTGCTGTAAATAGAATTTAGCCCTCCAACAAATCCTACGTTTGAAGTATAAAAATAAATGGAGCTGGTTGAATAAACATTATTAACTTCATTCCAGGTAACACCTCCGTCCGTTGTTGAAAGAAGATATTGATACCCGACTGCGAAGCCTTTCATTTCATTAATGAACCAGAGAGAATATGCATATCTTGGTGACAGATTACCTATGATTTCCCAGCTCGAACCACCATCAGTGGTTTTATGAACTTCCCGATCACTATAGGAAAGGAACCAGCCTATATCTTCTGACATGAAAAAAATATCAATTATCAGATCATCAGTATCGCTCTCAATCTCAAACCAGGTTTCACCGCCGTTTGTTGTTTTAATTAGGTTTCCTCCACTACCACACGCGTATCCAACTGATGTTGTCAAGAATTGAATATCACTTAACCCGTTGCCGAAAGGAGTGGGGTTTTGCCAGTGCCATTGTGCAAATAGAGTGATTGGAATAATAAAAACCAGGAGAGATATTTTAAGGGTTTGCATAATTTTACCCCCATAAAATTAAACTTGGTAGAAACTTAAGAAAATATTTTGAGAAAATCAGGCGGGATTAAAAGTAAAAGAAAGAGTAAGAGCAAGATTATAAATCTCTTACTCTTACTCCTAACCATACTCTATTTCATCAAAATCATCTTCTTTGTTTGGGTAAAGCTGCCTGCTTTCAACTCGTAAAAATATATCCCGCTTGGAAGTGTACTAGCATCAAATTCAACTTCATAAGTGCCTGCATTTTTATTTCCGTTCACTAGTTCAGCAGTTTCCTTACCAAGCAGATTGTAAACTTTTAGAGTCACCTTTGCCGGTTCGGTAAGCCGGTATTTAATAGTTGTAGACGGATTAAACGGATTTGGATAGTTCTGACTAAGCTGGAATTTTTCCGGAGAATTGGTTTCATCATCAACACTGTTTACCGCGGTTGCTGTTATCGTTCCTACCATAATGCTCTGGTGCGGTGTACAGTGGTAATGATGGACACCCGGAGCTGTAATTACAAACCGAAATACCTGATGGCCAATATCTATTGGCTCGTCCCAAACATTCTGACCTGTTGTGCTGTCGGAAGTGGTTGTGTGTGTGCCTTCCACCCATTGCCACTCCACTGTATCACCAACGGCAATGTCAACATTCATTGGTACGAACTCAAAATTTCTGACTTCTACCACATGAACTGTTTGAGCAATAGAGAATATCGGGATAAAAAAAAAGAAAAGAAGAAAAAGTAATGCTTTGAATTTTACCATTATGCCTCCAATGTAAATTGTTAATATATGTTCATTATTGATTTTAATATAAGAATAATTACATAATCCTCCAATGAATGAACAGAGTTTTAATCTTTACAAAAAAGTTGCGGTTGTCATATTTTAACAGTGTGAATTTAAAGTCTCTTAAAAACAAGGAGATAAAATGAAAAAGAAACGCTTCTTCGCCACCTTCGCTTTGGTTATCATTTTGGTTTTTCCCAGTTCAAATATCCTTTGGGCTCAAAAAGATTCCGTCCAGCAAAAATCCGAGATTCAATCGTTAGTAGATTACAGCGAAAATCTTGAACACCGTCTCGATGTGCTTGAAAAAAACATTGATGATATTATCTGGTTTCAGAGAGTTGGCGATGTTGCATTCATTGATAAAGTATTTATGACCGGTCCGCCAAAATGGAAAGAATTAAATCCAACCGGTCAAGGTGCCAGCAACCCGGTTAAATTCTGGTCATATATTTTCATCCCTAAAAATTTGGATTATACCAAAAAATATCCTCTGATTGTTTTTCCACACGGAGGAGTTCACAGCAATTTTTCCACTTACTACACACATATAATTAAAGAGCTGATAGCTCAGCAGTATATTGTCGTTGCAGCAGAGTATCGCGGAAGTACTGGCTATGGAAAAGAACATTATGAAAAAATAGATTACGGCGGATTAGAAATTAAAGATGTTGATTCCAGCAGAAAGTTTATGCTTGATAATTATGACTTTGTAGATCCGAACCGTGTTGGCATAGTTGGGTGGAGCCACGGTGGACTTATAACATTAATGTCTATTTTCAATCATCCTGAAAATTATAAAGTCGCATTTGCAGGAGTGCCTGTCAGTGATCTTGTTGCAAGAATGGGTTACAAAGATCAAAGCTATCGCGATCTTTACGAGGCTGAATATCACATCGGTCAATCTGCGGATGAGAATGTTAAGGAGTACAGAAGGAGATCGCCTGTTTGGAATGTTGATAAATTCCAAAACACACCGTTGCTAATTCACACAAATACAAATGACGAAGATGTAAATGTGCTCGAGGTTGAAGCATTAATAAATGCATTAAAAGCTGCAAATAAAAAATTTGAATATCAAATTTTTAAGGATTTGCCTGGAGGTCATTCGTTCGACAGACAGGATACAAAAATCGCTCTTTCAATACGACTGAAAATTTACAAGTTCCTTGCAAAATATCTCGATCCACCCAAAACCTTCAAAAGCATTGAAGAAATACGGCAAGCAGCATACAAATAAGCGAAGGGAGTAATGCCAATTGTAAATATTTCCCTTGTATATTAGCCTTAGATTAGCCAGACAAAATTCTGGAAAATCTTATCGACAACTTTGGCACCTGCCTAATTGCAATCAATTAATTTACGTGTAATTTCGTATGGTTTTTACACATTTATTGACTAAAATCGAAAGAATTTACCAGATAAGCCCATAAACAAGTAAATAATACTTAAGAACTTCAGGAACAGTTTTTGTTGAATATCTAAAAAGTAAATGTAGAATTAAAAGATGATAAATGATTAGATTTCTTGCTATAGTGATGCTTATAGGGGCAGTAGGTGGAGGAGTATATTACCTTTTCTCAATGGAAGTTGTAGAAGATCTAAAGGTTACTGGTACACTTCAAATTTCCCAGCAACCTGGTAGTAACGTTTCTGATTCTCAGACATCCGAAGCTTCATATTTTGCGGCTGTTCATGGCAAAATAAAGAACAACATGAAAAAATCGGTTAAGAATGTGTTTGTTATATTTATCATAGACGGACAGAAAGTAAGTGCAACAATTTTTGATTTAGCCCCGGGGCAACAGGTAGAATTTAACACGCACGGAGTTAATACCACCGCACCAAGTCCTCAATATAATTTTGAAGGCGTTAATTACGATTAACGACTTTTCATCCCACCGACTAATAAAATAAGAAACGTAAATTTTTTGCAGAGTGCTGATGAGTTCCTTCGCTCTGGTTTTTACAAAAGTAAATATTCAGGATTTAACGGTTTGTAAAATGTTTAACCCAATAAGTATCTATTCTATCCGAAGAGAATTAATTGTATTTATTTTCGCGAATAGTTTCTAACTCCATCCTTAGCTGTTTTGTATTTTTTACTATTACTGCGCCTATTTCATCCAAAACATCATAGTAACCATTGGCAGCTCTGCCGCCAACAATCATCTCTACGCCT
>Ga0307445_10000697_pt1 | contig 18549 bp, 16 predicted proteins | sample SalMarSW160330MG_FD_202147 | JGI IMG/M metagenome (GOLD analysis project Ga0307445, IMG submission 202147) | Salt marsh sediment microbial communities from the Plum Island Ecosystem LTER, Massachusetts, United States - SW1603-30 | ecosystem: Environmental > Aquatic > Marine > Intertidal zone >...
TTCTCAATGCTGTTTGGAAGTATTGTAGCAATTGCACAAACGGATATTAAGCGAATGCTTGCTTATTCTTCAATTGCACACGCAGGCTACATTCTTATCGGTTTAGCTGCAGGTACTCCCACAGGAATCGCTGGTGTTATCTTCTATCTGACTGCATATACATTTATGAACCTGGCAGCATTTGGTATAATTTCAATTGTTGAAGGAGAGAACGATGCAAATCTGTCGATAGATTCATATGCAGGTCTTGGATCAAGAAAACCTTTTCTTGCTGCATTGCTCTCAATAATTATGTTTGCTTTAGCAGGAATACCCCCATTGGCCGGCTTTTTCGGAAAATATTATGTATTCATTGCAGCTATTAAAAGTGGATTAACCTGGCTGGCGATTGTTGGAATTATTTCGAGTGTAATAAGTGTCTATTTTTATTTAAGGATTGTAGTTCTGATGTATTTCAAAGAAGATGAGCAGGAAACAATACCGGCAAAAAGCTTTAGCGGTATGTTGGGAGTAATAATATCAGTTCTGCTTGTAATTCTTCTGGGCATTTTTCCCGGGACTTTACTGGATTTGATAACTTCATATCTTTAAGTTGTATCTGTCCGATTATTTTCATTAATATTTTTTATTCTGAATAAAATGATTCCGCTTTTTTCAACAATACAAATAAGAGAAATTGATGAATACGCTATTAAAAAAATAGGTATTCCCGGATTAGTATTAATGGAAAATGCTTCCCGGGAAATATTTCAAAAAGTCTATGAAAGCATTGAACATCTTAAATCCGCCGAAATTGGCTTTGTCTGTGGAAAAGGAAACAATGGAGGAGATGGTTTTGCTGCAGCAAGACATTTCTACAATGCCGGTTACAAAATAGTTGTTGTTTATTTAGGTAATGAAAAAGAAATGTCAGAGGATTGCAGATTTAATTTTAATGTTCTGAAAAAATTATCATCCACTAATAACAAAATTGAATTTAAAAAATACACTTCATCTTCTTCGCTAAGTGCTTTAAGAGGATCTGATATTATTTTTGATGCTTTGCTCGGCAGCGGAACTCAAGGTTCACTTCGCGAACCGTATCCATCAATAATAAATTATTTAAATAAATTAAAAGCATTTAAAGTTGCTATAGATATTCCAACCGGATTGAATGCAGACACAGGTTTTGCTGAAACGGCATTCAATGCAGATTTAACAATTACACTTGGTCAATTGAAGAAAGGATTATTCTTTAGTGATGGTTATTTGTACGCAGGTGATGTTGAAAAAGGTGGTATTGGTATTCCTGATTCTCTCTTTGATAGATTTACACCAACAGAATTCTTAGTTGAACCGGAAGATGCTCTGCTGGGTTTACCAATTAAAGCAAAAAATATTCATAAATATTCGGCAGGAAAAGTTTTAACGATTGCAGGTTCAGGTTCGTTACCTGGTGCTGCGGTCTTAACATCGACATCAGCATTGAAGATAGGATCCGGAGCATCTATCCTCGCTTTCCCAAAATCTGTTCGTGAACTTGTTCATAAAAAATTAGGTGAAGTTGTTGTTAAAACCTATGAAGATTTAGGTAAGGAATATTTTTCGGAAGTTAACTTAGATGAACTGAAGGAAAGAATTAAGTGGGCTGATGTTGTTGCAATTGGACCTGGTCTTGGTAGGAATAAAGAAACACAAAAAGCTGTTATTTCACTTCTTAAAAAATACAAACCGAAAAAAATTGTAATTGATGCTGATGCAGTTTTTGCTTTGGGCAACAGCAAATACAAAAAATTAGACTTGAAAAATTGTGTCTTAACTCCTCATCATGCTGAGTTCTCAAGTTTGATTGGTATTTCTATTTCTGAACAGCAAAAAGACATTCTGAAATATGGTAAAGCATTCGTTCAAAAAACAGGTGCTTACCTAGTTTTAAAAGGCGCACCAACGATAATTTTCAATCCTGAAGGAGAAGCATTAATAAATACAACAGGTAATCCTGCATTAGCAAAATTCGGAACTGGTGATGTTTTAACAGGGTTTTTAGCAGGTTTGCTTTCACAGCAAGATGATATTGAAAAATCAATAGTAACTGGTGTTTACATTCATAGTCTTGCCGCAGATTTATTAGCAGCTAAAAGGACTAAGCTTGATATTCTCGCCTCAGACATTCAAAATTATATCTCCCAAACAATAAAATTCCTGGAAAACTCTATTGTTTGAATATCTTGAAAAAAGGAAAGTGATGTTTGTTTATTTTCCACTTACTTTATATTGGATTATACTTTTTACTGCCACAACCCTACCCGGGAAGGATTTACCAGAATTAGGTATTAGTGACAAAATAGAACATTTCAGCGCTTTTTTCATTTTAGCAGTCTTATTAAATCTTGCGCTTATTTACCAAAGGAAGTCGTATTTTCTTTTTAAGAATGCCAGTATTGCTACTATAATAATCACTCTACTATACGGTGCAATAGATGAAATTCATCAGTTATTTATATCGGGCCGATCTGCTGATATCCGTGACTGGTTTGCTGACTCATCCGGAGTTATTATTGGAATTTTATTACTGAACCTGCTAAAAAGAGTGCTTGATTATAAAATTAATTTCGAATGACAAAACAAAATTTGAATAATCTGGAACTTTATTATGAAATAATTGTAAAAGGGGCAGAAACTTAGTTGACAAAACTCTGATCATTTAGTAATTTTTCACTAGTTAATAAGCTTTTAATAGGAGAGCTAAAATGAAACTTAAAAATCCTGATTCTGATCTGAGGGCAAAATATAAAAAGACTTTCGAAATAAGTCTTATAATAGCTCTCGCATTAATGATTGTTGCGTTCAAATTCTTTCCCACTTTTGAACAAAAAGAAGTTAAACTAGAAGGTCCACAAGAACTATTCACAGTTGAAGATATTCAGCAAACCAAGCAGGAGAACAGACCTCCGCCGCCTCCAAAACCACCGATTCCAATCGAGGCACCATCTGAAGATGTTCTGGAGGATATTGAACTGGGTGAAACAGAATTAGATGTTAACGCTCAAATGGAAGCCCCGCCTCCGCCAAAGGAAGAGAAGAAAGTTGAAGAAGAACCAACTTACTTTGTTGCTGTTGAAGAAATGCCGGATCCAATTGGTGGAATTAAAGGTATACAGGAAAAAATAGTATATCCGGAAATAGCAAAGAGAGCTGGTGTGGAAGGTAAAGTTTATATACTTGCATTTGTTGATGAGACCGGTACCGTAACTAAAGCCCAGGTGTTAAAAGGAATTGGAGCTGGTTGTGACGAAGCTGCATTGGACGCCGTGCAAAAAACTAAATTCAAACCTGGTAAGCAGAGAGGTAAACCGGTAAAAGTTCAGGTTTCGATACCTATCATATTTAAGCTGCAATAAACATTAAGGCGTCCATTGAGACGCCTTTTTTATTCTCCTTACTAAAAAATCTAAAAAATTAACCAGATAGAAATAAGCTTCAAAATAAATTTGATATTGAATCCTCTCTAATTAGTTTTGAAAATAGATTTAGTGAATTTCTAAGGGCTAATTTTATAATAATATTCTTAATAAACTGACATTAATTCTCTAAATTATTAATAGTAATTATCCGTGCATCTGTGAACTTATAAAATGAATTTATCTAAAATTGAACAGCTAAAATAATTGTATCTATGAATTCTGAAAAATCTCATTTACTAATTAACACTACATTACTTTTAATACAGCTTACTTTTCTGTTCATCGTAAAATATATTAATCAAGAGCTTTCTTTTAATAATTTCTCATTTTCAAAAATCGGGAACATTTTCAATTTATTAATTTACTTTGGGATTATCTCTGGGATGTACCTATCAGTAAAAAGAAAGAAAAATGATATAAACCGTAAGTCTATTTTTATTTACATCATTATTACCTGGTGCTTGTTGATTATTTCATTTGTATCAACAAAAGTAAAAATCATTTCAGATAATTTTTATATTTTTAATCAACCCGGCGATAAAATCCTGACAGGAATATTATTTACAATTTTTCTTCTTTCCCTCTTTTACTTTTTTATTTCACTTTGGTACAGAATTTTGAGTAAGAATAAGCCATCTTTTATTAAAAATATGTACAGTATAGTACTAATGCTGATAATTTTTCTTGTCTTTATTTTTATCTATATAGATAATTTTAATTATTCGTCAGACAAATGGAAGCTTAGCAGAAATGAGCAAAATATTGTCGTCGTGTTGGGTGCTGCCGTCTGGACAGGAAATATTCCCAGTCCAACTTTATCGTCGAGAATTGATAAAGCAATAGATTTATTTAAGAAAGGATTTGCTAAGACTATTGTTCTTACGGGCGGGAAGGCACCTGGCGAGATGTCCGAATCCGAAGTTGCTTATGAGTACGCAAAAATCAAAGGGATTGATACTTCCAGGATTATTATTGAAAAATTTACTTCCTCAACTACAGAACAAATAGACTGGATAAAGAATAATCTTTTAGCAAATAGGAAATCTGAAGGCAAAATTATTATTGTGTCTGATGGATATCATTTACCCAGGGTAATCGAAATTAGCAAATTTTTTAATATTGACGTTAAGGTAGCCGAATCAGATCATAAGCTCAACTTTAAAGATAAATTATATACTGAGATAAGAGAGAGTATCGCTTTATTTCTTTTCTGGAATTTTGCTTTATAAAACAGTTTTAATATTATACACATAGTTCTTCACCAACTATTTAATTTTTAATATTGATACCGGTAATGATGAATAACAAGTCAAAGCGCAGAATCGTAAGAGAGAAAGTGCTGCAGATTTTGTACGCATATGAAATGAACAGAGAGTCTCTTGAACCTCTTTCTTCGGAAATTTTAAATGAAATTACTGATGAAACCGACAGAGCATTTGCCCGTGAATTAATAAGCAAGGTGCTCTCCAATTATGATGATCTTGATAAACGAATAATCGGACGGGTTACTAACTGGGAAATGAACAGGATAGCATTAATTGACAAAATACTTCTCAGAATAGGTATCTGTGAGATACTATACTTCCCTGATATTCCACCAAAGGTTTCCATTAATGAATCAATTGAAATTGCAAAAGATTTCAGCACAGCGGGTAGCGGAAAATTTATAAACGGAATACTGGATGCAATACTTGCTGAAGAAAAGAAAGAAGGCAGGCTCAATAAAACCGGCAGGGGACTGGTTGAAGAATCTATCTCACCTTCCAGGCAATAAATTATGAAAGAAAAGGGAAGAGTATTTGTCTGGTCTCTGTTTGATTTTGCAAACACTTCTTTTTCAGTCATCATCGTTACAGTTATCTATTCAAAATATTTTTCTAACCATGTAGCTGGCGGACAAAAATGGATTTGGGGTCTTGCTGTAAGTTTATCTATGATTATGGCTGCTTTGCTAAGTCCCCCTCTAGGAGCAGTTGCTGATATTTCAAGAAACCGAAAGAGATTTTTACTCTTATTTACGTTACTATCCATTGTTTGTACTACTTTAATGTTCTTTATTCAGGAAGGTGATATCCTTGCCGGATTTATTCTTTTCGTTTTTGCCAATATCGGATTTGAGTCAGGTTTAGTTTTTTATGATGCTTTTTTACCTAACCTAACAGCGAAAAAAAATTATGGAAGAGTCTCAGGATATGGCTTTGCAATGGGATATCTCGGAGCGCTAGCTGTCCTCTTAATTGTAATGATACTTTTACCAGAATCCACATCTCCAGATTACTATTTTTATATAAGATTTTCATTCATAATTGCAGCAGTTTTCTTCCTTTTCTTTTCAGCACCTTTGTTCATTTTTCTTAAAGAACCTCAAATAAAAGAGCCTGTAAAAAAAGAATTATTAAGGATTGGTATTAAAAAAAGCTTCAATTCATTCCGTGCAATCTTTTTTAAAAAAGATTATCCCTCGATGAAAATGTTTTTGACTTCCTTTTTCCTTTATAACGATGCCATTATAACAATCATTGCATTTGCTTCTATCTTTGCAGCAAATATTCTTAAAATGACCGATCAGCAAATAATTATTTTTTTTGTAATTGTACAGTCGACTGCAGTATTAGGCTCTTTTATATTTGGAATTATTTCGGATCATATCGGTCCGAAAAAAACAATTACTATAACTCTGATTATCTGGATAGTTGTAATTATCGGGGCTTTCTTTGTCAGTACTATTTCAGAATTTTATATAGTTGGACTTTTAGCTGGAATGTCAATCGGTTCTTCGCAAAGTTGCAGCCGCAGCTTGATGGCTTTAATAACACCTAAAGATCGGGAAGCAGAATTTTTTGGTTTTTATGATGGACTGTTTGGAAAATCATCCGCTGTAGTAGGACCATTTATTTACGGGATTATTTCAGACATCTCAAATGAGAGATTTGCAGCACTTGCCATTGGTTTATTCTTTGTTGCAGGATTGATAATTCTTCAAAAGGTTAAAGAACCATCAGTATAAATTTTTTAATTTGTGTTATTATTTTGCAAACCACATTTTGAATATTTCACACAAAGATAAATACAGTTCTTTTGAATCACTTTCAAATCACGAACGTGAGGAAATAGATTTTAGAATTATACTGAAGAATCGAAATGCAACTACGACAATCATTGCTCCCCATGGCGGAAAAATTGAATCTATGACATTTCAAATTGCAACAGCAATTGCTGGTCAGGAGTTTAACTTATATTGTTTTGAAGGAATCAAAAACCATAATAACTATAATGACTTACATATCACAAGCCATCATTTCGATGAACCTAAATGTATTCAAATGCTATCGTATTCCAGATATGTAATTGCAATACACGGTTGTAGTGGCGACAATAAAATAGTTTATATCGGAGGACTTGATAAAATATTAAAACAAAGACTTGCTGCTAAACTCAAGGAAGGTGGTTTTAATGTTAAAGATAACGGACACTCTTTTCCCGGTGAAGAGGAGACTAATATCTGTAATCGCGGAATAACAGGAGCGGGAGTACAATTTGAATTATCTAAGGGCTTAAGATATAGTCCAATGATAAATGAGTTTATAGAAGTTGTGAGAGCTTACTTACTTAATCAGAAACCGAATTCAGGAGTAGCAAACAAATAAATAAAGATGTATCTCATACTAGCAGCATCTTCTGATGGACAGTAGGCTATTGAAATAAGTAAAGAAAATCATTCAATCTTCTTTTGAGAAGTAGTTTCATTCTCTCCTTTTTTCAAGACTGTTATTGAAGGTGCCTGTCTGTTTAATGCAAATTCAACAATTTTGCTTAATGTCTGACCAAAGCTCAAACCAATTTGTTCAGCAGATTCCATGAACGATACGCCTTCAGTTAAATCGGGATTTGGATTCACTTCAAGGACAAAAACTTTATTATCCTTTCTTAAACGTAAATCAAGTCTTGCATAATCATTACAACCAGTGATTTTGTATGCTTCGAGTACTGCCGCCTTTACTTTTTTTTCGACACGTTTTGATAATTTTGCCGGGCAAATAGAATGAACACGGTGGAAGGATTCTTCAAGTGGATTCCATTTTGCATCAAAGCTAATTATATTTGGATGATCAGATGGAAGTTCGGAAAAATCGAACTCAATAATCGGAAGAACCTCAGGCGGATCATTACCCAGCACAGAAACATGCAATTCACGACCTTCAATAAATTCTTCAACAAGTATTGGTGGATTGTATTCTTCGAAAGTTTTTGTAACCCTTTCATTCAGTTGCTCCAGGTTGTAAACAACGGAACCTTTTTCTACTCCGGAACTTGCATCTTCGCGGGCTGGTTTTACAATTAGAGGGTAATGCAAACCATGTCTTCCCGGCAAGCGAGGTTCGGTTAAAAGTTTATACCTTGGTGTAGGAACATTATTTGCAAGCAATAGCTGCTTTGTCATTCCTTTTCTCTGACACAGGGCAAGTGTAAATGGTCCGGAACCGGTAAATCGAACTCCATAAAGAGCAAATAACCCGGCAATCAAATGTTCAAGAGCTGGATCTTCTTTATAGAACTCAATAAGATTAAAAACCACGTCAGGCGGATTTTTACTGAGCAAATCGATCAGGATTTGAATATTTTCATTAATATTTATAAGATCGACTTTGTACCCTTCCTCCTTAAGTGCGTTTGCAATGGCTTCATACTCTTCGGCTACTGTTGCAACATTAATATTGTATTCTGGTTCAAAACCCAACGAGTCCGGATTAACATCACGAATTTTTTCATAAATGTCATCGCCAGCCTGATTATAAACTACCGCAACACTTGATTTTTTCTTTTTAGACATAAAAATAAAACGCTTTAAAAATTATAACTTAAAATTAGACTACAATTATTCATTAGGCAAGTAATAAAATATTAATTAGTAGGGAATAAGCGTTATGATGTTAAGAAATAAAAATAAGTGAGAGATAGTAGAAAAGTTTATCCTTTTTTTATTTGAAAGTTTTATAAACCGCACCGCCAACTAACTTCTCAACATTCCAACCGAAGTTAATTTTCTTCCCTTCTTTACGGACATCGCACTTCTGGTAATCGCAGAATTTACAGAGATCATAGTTGCAGTAATCGAAGTGGATTTTTATTTGTGAGTTGGGGTATTCTTTTTCTAGTTCATCGTCAATTCTTTTCTCTTCTTTATGTGATTGTTCTATAGTAAAGTAATAGGGGAGTATGAGATGAAAATCCATAAATGTCCTGTCACCTGATTGCCAGTAACGCAGCTCGTGAAGGTCTATCCAATAATCCTGCTTCATCGCAATTAATAGATTGGAGATTATTTTCAGTATTTCAGGGTTTGTTTCGTGCATCAACCCGCCAATGGATTCCCTGATTAGCTTATAACCTGTAAAAAGAATGTTAAGCGCAACGATAATGGCTATGATTGGGTCGAGTAGAATGTACTCGGTCATTATTACGAGAATAATCCCAACTAAAACTCCGATACTGGTTGCGGCATCAGTCAATACGTGCTTGCCATCAGCGACAAGTGTTATTGAACTCGTTTTCTTGCCGGTTCTTACTAAATAATATCCCAATACAAGATTCACAAATCCGGCAACGCTTATAAAAATAACTCCAATGCTAAGGGAATTAAGTGTTGGTCCCGCTAAAATGTCAAGAATCGATTGGTAAATAATTACACCGGCAGCAAGTATAATTAAAAATCCTTCAACTCCAGCAGAAAAATATTCTATATTTCCATGTCCGTAAAGGTGAGTCTCATCTGCTGGTTTAGAGCTAAGGATAATGCTGAACAAAGCCATTCCTGTAGCAGCAACGTGGACCACTGATTCAGCTGCATCAGAAAAAATTGCGACCGAACCTGTGATAAAATAAGCTGTCATCTTTGTAATGAACATACCTATCCCAACAACTAGCGAAATGTAGGCAGCTTTTTTTCTAAGATTTAATTGATCGGTTCTGTTCATAACGTAGTTTAAAGTTTATTTAGTTTAGCCGCAGCCTCTTTTAGCACTTCATCTGTTTTGGCAAAACATATTCTTATTAATGATTGACTTTCTTTGCTTTGATAAAAAGGAGAGAGAGGAATGACAGCCACCCCCATCTCTTTTGTAAGATATTCGGAAAATTCTATATCTGATTTATTTGATATTGTCGAATAATCGAGAAGCAGAAAATAAGTTCCTTTACAAGGTTTAAGTTTAAATTTTGAAGATTTAATTTCATTTATAAATACGTCCCGTTTATGCTGATAAAACTTTCCCAGTGAGAGATATCTGTCTTCCTGTTTCATAAATTCAGCATATGCATGTTGGATAGGAGTGTTAGTTGAGAAAACAATGAACTGATGCATCTTCCTGAATTCTTTGGTTAGATTTTCAGGTGCAGCACAATAACCCATCTTCCAGCCTGTTGTGTGATAGGTTTTACCAAATGATGAAATAACAAAAGTTCTTTTTGAAAGCTCATTTGAACTCGCGAGGCTTATATGTTTTTCACCATCAAAAGTAATGTGCTCATATACTTCATCGCTAATAATTAATATTTCGGTTTCTCTCGTCAGCTTTTCAAGTTGTTCCATGTCATCTTTAGAGATTAAACTACCGATAGGATTGTGTGGTGAGTTAAGAATTATTGCTTTTGTTTTATCAGAAATTTTATTTTGAATTAACTCCCAGTCGTATGAATAATTATTTGGATTAAGAGGAATATAAACAGGAATTCCGCCATTTGATAAAATATCTGGAACGTAACTATCATAAGCTGGTTCGAAGATAATAACCTCATCGCCACGTTTTATAACAGACGTAATTGCTGTATAGAGTGCTTGCGTAGCACCGGCAGTCACAGTAATTTCTTTATCAAAGTCGTAATGTTTACTATAAATTTTCTTAATTTTTTCTGAGATTGATTTACGGAGATTCGGAACTCCCTGCATCGGTGCGTATTGATTGAATCCTTTATTCTGGAAGTATGAAACAAGTTCAAGAAGCTCCTGATCGCAATTAAAATCCGGGAATCCCTGAGCGAGGTTTATAGCGTTGTGTTCAACCGCCATTCGGGACATAATAGTAAAAATACTTGTTCCCCATTCGGGGAGTTTGGTTTTAATATTTATCATTTTATTTTAATTCGATAGAAGAAATTCCGGATCAGCTGGTCTTTGTGTATCGTAAATTCTCTTCAATTCCTCATAAGCAAACCTGCTTCCCCGTTGTGCTGCTAATCTCAAATAATTTACTGCCTTTGGCTTGGACTGTGAAGTCCCAAGCCCTTTTTCATAACATAAACCTACCGTAACCATTGCAAACAATGATCCTGTTTCAGCAGCATTCTTAATCTTCTTAAAATCTTCTGATTTATTATAGTCTCCAAAGGAATCTAGTATTCTCGATGCCGTTATCCTGATCTCAGCTTCATTGCTGCCAAGTTGTGCCGCTGTCTTCCATATATTCAATCCTTTTTCGACATTATTCCTTCCAAACCTATTAGCATAGTAATTTAGTCCGGACTCCACCATTGCGGGCATATAAAAAGCGTTTGCAGATTCATCGAGTAAATGTAACGCATCTGAAATTACTATTCGATTATCAAAATTAATTGATGTTAATCCGTACCAGACAAATTTTGCGATGTTGTTTCCAGCTTCGCTCTGTTTTCGAACTGACTCAAGCAAATCAGTTTCTCTAGATAATTTCCAGAGCAAGTTTGTTCCTAAAGGGGAATCGTTTCTGAGAGCACGATAGTAATATACCGCAGCATCAATTAAATTTCTATTTAAGTAAATTCCTTTTTCATACATCCGTCCAAGAATTGTCTGAGCTTCGGGACATCCATTATCTGCCAGTGTAGAAAGTATATTGATGTTTTTCTTGTTTGCAAGTCGGTTTAATTTCGTTGGTTTATCTGCCAAAAGGATTTTTGAAAGACTATCCGCTCCAATAAAATTAATATCTTCAACCAGCATACTATCAGTAATGGTAGTTGCGGAGTCGGATAATGTTTCAAAATCAATAAAAACTAATCCTAGAGAATTAGTAAGGTTTTCTGAAGAATTTGGGATGGGATTTTTTTCTTCTGGGGTGCCTGAAGTATTTATTAAAGAATCCACGATGGTTTTAGAGGTCCTTGGCTCGAGCTTAGCCACAATTTCTTTTGCAGGTTCATAATCATTTTCAGCTGCTTTTTTAATCCAGTAATAAGCAAGATTAAAATCTCTTCGAACGGTAAGGTTGTCTGTATATAAAATTCCAACAACATATTGTGCCTGCACCATTCCATCGTTAGCAGCACTCTGGAACAATTTGAAAGCAGCAAACGGATTCCAGGGAACACCAATTCCGTTAATTAGTAAAATAGCATAATTATATTTTGCTGAAGTAAGGTTTTGATCGGCAGCTTTCTTTAACCAGTATACGGCCTGTGAAGTATCAGCCGGCATACCTTCACCAAGTAAATATCTTAAACCTAATTCGTGTTGTGCGAGTGGGTCACCTGCATTTGCTTCCTGCGTTAGCTTGAATTTTTGCCAGATCTGATATGCAAGGTCAGGTCTATAAAAATATGGTGCTTTCTGCTTTGGTCTCTTATTCTTGAATGCAAGACTTTCCGTTGAATCCTGCGCGAAAATTATCGAAGAGAAAAAAAGAATAATCAGCAACAGCAGATAAAGAATATTCTTCAATAAAAATCCATTAAAAATTTTCAATTTGAAGACAAATATAGCAGAATAAAAGAAGGTAGTTCAAGTAGATTATTAGTAGCAGTTTCTATTTTTACCGAACTTTACTTAGAGTCTTGGTTTTTTGGAAATATTTTTTCATTGGTTTAAGATAGTTCTCTTTCCAGCCCTTCTCATATTTTTTCTCTTCACCGTTGGGAAGTTGCGTGTGAATGATCGTTAGCTTTGTGCCGCTGTTATGTTTTTCGAAAAGTATTTCTAATTTGGAATCAGGTGCACCGTCTGAAAAATCGGTTGTTCTCCAGTTTTGCACTATCCTTCCGTAAGGTTGAAGAATAAGATTCGTTCCGGTTATATAACCATTCTGGATGGAAAAGTGCGACCCGTTAATGGGTTCAATTTGTGCTTTTCCCGTTGTGAATGATGAATGACTAATACTGTTCAACCATGAGTCGTATAATTTTTTTGCGCTAACGGGAAATATTGCTGATAGTTTAATGCCGGGTTCCATTTATTCTAACTTTTTTTTATAAGAATAATAAAAATCTGGGCTATTGCCAAATTAAAAATGAAAATAATTTAAAAAATGGTCAGAATTTTTTAAAGAGTGAGTTGGCTGAAAAACTTTTAATATCACTTAAATTGATTATAACTTGACCTTAGTCTATATTTGAAGGCAAAAAAAAATTAAATGGCCCGCGGTAAAAAAGTTAAATTCATATTTATAACAGGAGGAGTGGTCTCTTCATTAGGGAAGGGAATTACTGCCTCTTCACTCGGATTACTTCTTAAGCAGCGCGGATTCAGTGTTACCATCCAAAAATTTGATCCATATATAAACGTTGATCCTGGTACTATGAGCCCTTTCCAGCATGGTGAAGTGTATGTTACTGACGACGGTGCCGAAACGGATCTTGACCTTGGGCATTATGAAAGATTTCTTGATGTAAATATGACCCGAGCAAATAATACTACAACAGGTCAAGTTTATAACGAAGTTATTACAAAGGAAAGGAGAGGCGATTATCTGGGTGCTACCGTTCAGGTAATACCCCATATAACCGATGAAATTAAACGAAAACTAGTTCGCCTGAGTGAGATTGGGGAGTATGAAGTAATCATAACAGAGATTGGTGGAACAGTTGGTGATATTGAAAGTTTGCCTTTTATTGAAGCTATCAGACAACACATGCTGGAATTCGGCAGAGCAAATTCGATGGTAATTCATGTTACACTAGTTCCCTATATCGCTTCTGCCGGAGAAGTTAAAACTAAACCTACACAGCACAGTGTTAAAAATCTTTTAGAACTTGGTATTCAACCCGATGTGTTGATATGCAGGTCCGAGAAAAAATTAGCAAAAGAACTTCGTGAGAAAATAGCGCTTTTCTGCAACGTCGATTCATCTGCCGTAATTTCTGCCTACGATGTTCAATCAATTTATGAAGTGCCAATTGTATTACATAAAGAAAAACTTGATTCACTTGTAGCAAATAGACTTCATTTACCTGAAAGAAAAATCAAACTAGATGAATGGGAAAATTTTTTAGGTGGAATAAAAAATTCAAATCGTGAAGTTGAAATAGCTGTTTGCGGAAAATATATAACTCATATGGATGCTTATAAAAGCATAATGGAAGCTTTCACGCATGCTGGTGCAGAAAACCAGGTGAAGGTGAAAATTAAACCGGTGAATGCTGAGGATTGTGAAACTGAAAACTTTAAGCAGTTATTAAAAGGTGTGGGTGGTGTTCTTGTCCCGGGTGGATTTGGAGAAAGGGGGATTGAAGGAAAGATTAAAGCAATTGAATACGCCAGAGAAAATAAAATTCCATTCCTCGGAATCTGTCTTGGGCTACAATGTGCTGTTGTTGAGTTTGCCCGAAACGTCTGCGGGATGAAAAACGCAAACAGCTCTGAGTTTAAAAAATCGAAATATAGTGTGATTGATTTAATGCCTGAACAAAAGAACATAAAGGAGATGGGCGCTACAATGCGGCTGGGAGCATATCCTTGTGTTATACAGAATAATACAAAAGCCTTTGCAGCATATAAAACCAATTACATTTCGGAACGACATCGTCACAGGTATGAAGTAAATAATAAATTCAGAAGAAAACTGACGGATAAAGGATTGATTTTAAGTGGGCTATCGCCTGACAAGGAACTCGTAGAAATGATTGAATTAGAAAATCATCCCTGGTTTGTTGCCTGCCAGTTTCATCCGGAACTTAAGTCGAGAGCAACTAAAGCGCATCCATTATTTAGGGAGTTTGTGCGAGCTGTAATTAATTACTCATTTGATAAAATTGATGATTAGCGGATCATTCTGTTGATCAAATTTTACTTTTTCTCTTCCGGGAATAAATGTCATCATCCAATAAATTTGAAAGTCTGATTTTCAGACCAATACTATTAATTACATTTGCAGTGCTCTGTTTTAATTTAGCAATTTATCCTCAAATAAAACTAAAGAGTTCTATCAGTATAGGACTTGAAACCCTTTATAACTTTAATTTTAAATCGGCTGAAAAAATATTTAATGGCATCATAAAAAATTATCCTGAAAACCCTGCAGGATATCATTACAGATCTCTCAGCTACTTGTGGTTTTACCTCGATAGCAAGCAAGAAGCCGACTTTGATAATTTCTTTGCATATACCGATACAGCTATTGATAAAGCAAAGGCAATTCTCGATAAAGACACAACCGATGAATTTACACTCTATATACTTGGGTCTGTTTACGCAAACCGAACATTTGCATTTACAAGAGATGAAAATTATTTCGATGCTATTTTTGCAGCCAGTAAATTTTATTCATACTTCAACGAACTTTTAGATGAAGATAGTCTCTATTATGATGCATATATGGGAAAGGGTTTATACAATTTTGCAATCTCGCAGGCACCACAAACCTGGTCCTGGGCAATTAGCATCTCCGGAATGACAGGAGACAAGCAAGCAGGTTTGAACTTTCTTGAGATCGCATCTAAAAGAGGACAGCTCTCTAAAATTGATGCACAGTTTTATCTCTCGCAGATTTATGCTGAATTTCTTCTTCAATATTCTGATGCTAATAGAATACTGAACGATCTTACGTGGAGATTTCCGAATAACCTTTTGTTTCAGTATGCGCTTGCAAATCTTTATTTGAAGAAATTCGATTTATATAATGCATCTAGAAAGTATAAATCAGTTGTCGCTTCAAAGGACACAAATTTTATTCAGGTAAAAAATTATGCAGGTTTAGCTTTAGGTGATATTTCATATTCTCAAGGCGATTTCGAGACCGCAAGAAGTTACTATACAAATTTTCTTGAACTCAGTATTGATAATCACTTTAAAGGAATTATTGCTATGAAAGTGGGGTTGAGTTATCTTTTCGAGGGAGATTCAATCTCTGCTCTTTTATTTTTCGAAAAAACTTCAGAAGGCAACAATGATCTTGATGAAGATGCGTATGCAAAAATAAAAGGAAAACAATATTTGAATAAGCTTCCGGGGAAAGAGGAGCTTAAACTAAAACTTATAAAAAATTTGATTGATGCAGGCAAATTTACATCGGCTATAGATTCACTGGAAAAATTTATTCAATTACCGGTCAGTGATACACTTCGGGCGGAAGCCATTCTGTATTTAAGTGAGGCTCATTATAATCTTGGTAAATATAAAAAGTCATTGGAGTATGCTATTGCTGTTTTTAATTTCGATGATTGTGAACTCTGGGTAAAACCATTCGCTTGCTATTATGCAGCAAGAGCAAGCAAGGATTTAAAGAACTATATAGATGCCAAATTGTTTATCGAATATGCAAATAATTTTAAAGATTATTTTTTTGAAAACAAACTAAAGGATAAACTGAATTTTCTTTCTTTTCTTTTAAAGGAAAAATAATCAGCAACTTTTTTGTTTAATTTGATTAATTAAGTCTCTTTAAGTAGTTTTGGCCAAATAATTTAACGGTAATTTGTTAGCACTTGCGATCTTTGTTTCGGGTCGGGGTTCAAACCTGCGAGCTGTACTCGATTCACCAAAGCTTAAAGATTTAATTAAAGTTAAAGCTGTTGTTGGCGATAAGTTGTATTGTCCCGCATTCGATATAGCTAAAAATTTTTCAATCCCGATTTATAGTGTTGGTAAAAAGGAAGGATTTATTTCTTTCGATGATCTTACTATCCTTTTTAAGGAATTAAAAATTGATGTTATAGTACTTGCTGGTTTTCTTAAATTAATTCCAGAAAATTTTATTAAGACTTTTCGAAATAAGATAATCAATATTCATCCTGCACTTCTTCCTTCCTTTGGTGGATCGGGAATGTACGGGATGAACGTTCATCGGGCAGTTTTTGAATCCTCTGCACAGGTATCAGGTGCTTCGGTTCACTTCGTGGATGAAACTTACGACACCGGTAAAATTATCGCTCAAAGGTGCGTAGATATTTCTGACGTTAAATCGCCTGAGGAAATTGCTGAAAAGGTCCTACGCATTGAACATCAATTGTTGCCGGATGTGATAGAGAAAATAGCCCTTGGCAAAGTGTTTGTTGAAGAATTTAGAGTAAGAGTCGAGACTTAATTTTAGTTCACCCAAACCTCGTATGATGCATTGAAAAAATTAGCCTTATTAAGCGTTTTTGATAAAACAGGAATCGTTGGTTTCGCCAAAGGTTTGAAAGAAAACGGATTTGATATAATTGCTACCGGTAATACTTTCAAGCTCCTGGCAAGTAATGGAATAACTGTTACTGAAATTAAGGAGTTAACCGGTTTTCCTGAAATATTTCAGGGTCGTGTAAAAACGCTTCATCCTAGAATCAGTGGTGGAATTCTTATGAGAAGAGACAATCTATCAGATATAAAAGAAGCTGATGAAAATAACATTTCACCAATAGAAGTGGTTTGTGTTAACCTGTACCCTTTTAAGGAAGTCTCAAAAAACCCTGATGCTGATCTGGAAACTTTAATAGAGAATATTGATATTGGTGGCCCAACGATGGTCAGGGCTGCTGCAAAAAACAATAAGTTTGTTTCCGTAATAACAAATCCAAATCAATATGAACCTGTCCTGGAAGAATTAAGAACGGGAAGCATTAGTTTGGATACCAGAAAAAAATTAGCCATTGCAGCTTTTGCACATACCGCTGATTACGATTCATATATTGTAAATTCGCTTCAACAAAAGATGAATATAAGTTCTGATTATTTTACGCAAAGTTTTAAACTTGCTTCTTCTCTCAGATATGGTGAGAATCCACATCAGCAAGCTAGTGTTTACGGGGATTTTTATGATAACTTTGAATTTCTTCATGGCAAGGAGCTTTCTTACAATAATATTTTAGATTTAATATCAGCAGTTGAGTTAGTTGAAAACCTTGGTGATAATTCCTGTGCAATCATCAAGCATAATAACCCTGCCGGTGCGGCTATTGGTAAAGATTCTTTCGAGGCTTATATAAAAGCTTTAAGATGCGATCCTGTTTCATCTTTTGGAGGAATCGTAACATTCACATCAATTGTTGATGAGAAACTTGCAGAAAAACTGAATGAAATTTTTCTAGAGGTTATTTGCGCGCCTGATTATACAGAAGGAGCGTTATCTCTTTTAAAGAAAAAGAAAGATAGGAGACTGCTCAAACAGAAAAAATCAATATTGAATAACAAGATAACTTTCCGATCAATTCCGGGAGGAGCAATTGTTCAGGATAGTGATCTAATGGACCTAGATGAAACTAAACTTAAAGTTGTAACAGATAAAAAACCTTCTCAGGTTGAATTGGAAGATTTAAAATTTGCGTGGAAGATAGCTAAGTACACAAAATCAAATGCTATAGTTTTTGTTAAGGATAAGGCTACACTGGGTGTGGGTGCAGGTCAAATGTCAAGAATCGATTCAGCTAAAATTGCAAAGATGAAAGCTGAAGAACATGGTCTGGATTTGAACGGTTCTGTCGCTGCATCCGATGCATTTTTTCCTTTTGCAGATGGATTAATTGAAATTATAAATTGTGGTACCGTCTCTGTTATACAACCCGGTGGGTCAGTAAGGGACAAAGAAGTAATTGATGCTGCTAACCAGAGAAATATATCGATGGTGTTTACTGGCATAAGGCATTTTAAACATTAAGAGGACATATGGGCATATTTGATTTTTTTTCAACCGATATAGCAATTGATCTTGGTACTGCTAATACGCTAATTTATGTAAAGGGCAAAGGCATTGTCTTAAATGAACCTTCCATTGTAGCATTTGATAAAAGTACCAAAAGAATTATTGCTTTGGGTAACAAGGCTAAAGAGATGCAGGGAAGAGAACATAAAGAAATTAAAGTTACTCGTCCAATGAGAGATGGTGTGATTGCAGATTTTGAAATTGCAGAAGGTATGATACGGGCTTTTATTAAAAGAGTTAAAGCC
>Ga0307445_10000698_pt1 | contig 18546 bp, 12 predicted proteins | sample SalMarSW160330MG_FD_202147 | JGI IMG/M metagenome (GOLD analysis project Ga0307445, IMG submission 202147) | Salt marsh sediment microbial communities from the Plum Island Ecosystem LTER, Massachusetts, United States - SW1603-30 | ecosystem: Environmental > Aquatic > Marine > Intertidal zone >...
GCTCCAGGGTCCTGATGTAACGATAGATCGCCCTCAGGTCCTGTTTATGCATCTTCCCGTGCAGTTCCCATGACATGACCGAATTAAAATCTCCGGGTCCCACTTTCGGCAGCCTGGCAGAACTGTATGCGAATGCCGTAAGCCGGGCGACCCATGCCTCCTCTGTCCACCTTCCTATACCGGTTTCTTCATCCGGGGTCAGGTTTGCGGACCTTACGATGTCCCCGGAGGGCAGGAAGTATTCATTGCCCCCGGCGAACCACATTTCCGGGATCAGCATGCCCCGGTCGTCCTGGGTGGTATGGCAGTGGATGCACCCCCCGGCGTTGGCCATATAATGCCCGTAAGCCAACCAGTCCGAGGTATCGGGCAGGGATGTGAATTCGGGTTCCTGCGGCATCAGGTTGATGATGATATTCATCGGGAAATCGGTCTCGGCCTCCGGAATATCGGACTCGATGGGGTCCAGGGTGCGGATATAGGTGATGATGGAATAAATGTCCTCCCTGTCCATTTTACCGTAATAATGGTATGGCATGACCGGGAAGAGCGATCTCCCGTCTCGGCTGACGCCGGCCGTTACTGCACGGAAGATCTCCCCGTCGGTCCAGTCCTCGAGACCGGCCGGAGTAATATTTGGCGGATAATACTGTCCGGGCAGACCCATCGCCCGCGTAAACGGATGTCCCCCTGCACCTTCAGTCCCGGGGATAACGGGTCCCGAAAAAGTGGTCCAGTCCCGCTGCGAATGGCACTCGATGCATCCGGAAACGTACCATGCAAGGTACTCGCCACGTTCCAGCCTTTCGGGGGTGATCTCGATCCTGAGATCCGGTGCGTCTGCGACTTTCGGCAGGCCAAATTTCAGGTACGAGAGCAGTCCCCCTATCCCGATCACAACCACGATCAGGATCCAGAGCAGGATTTTTAATACTTTGTTCATATCGATCCGTTTAGTTGAGTACGAAGATAAAATAAAAATTAGAAGATCTCAAAGTCTTTTTTACATTTTCCTGGTATTACCTGAACCTGCTTCTTCCTTCCTTTTTGAACATGTCAAGCAGGGTTTCAAGCTCTGCCGCTTTTTCCGGCATCTGTTCAAAGAGGTTTCTTTGTTCACCGATGTCTTCATCCAGGTTGTAAAGCTGCATGGGCGGACCGTTGCTGATCTCCCGGCTGCTCCATCCGCCGGAGCTCATGCCGGTGATGAGTTTCCAGTTGTCCCTGCGTATGGCGAAGGTTTCCGATATGGCCTGGCTGACAAGGGTGCTGCGTTCCTCCCACCGGGTTTCTTTCCCGGTGAGGGCATTCAGAAAACTGAAGGAGTCCTCCCCTGCATTCCAGTCCAGTTGCTGACCGGTCAGTTCCGCGCAGGTTGCCAGCAGGTCGTTAAGGCAGATTAACCGGCCGGACACGCTTCCCCTTTCAACCTTATGAGGCCACCTTACCAGGAAGGGAACGTGGTGTCCCCCTTCCCAGGCATCCGATTTCATCCCCCGGAAAACATAATTGGCCCTGTGACCGTATTGCTCGATGTCCTGCGGGCGCCAGTGCGAACCATTGTCGCTGGTCAGGATCAGCAGGGTATTTTCGGCTATGCCAAGGCTGTCCATCAGCTCAAGCAGTTCGCCTGCGCTGAAATCGACCTGGTTCACAAAATCGCCATAATTCCCGGCCTTTGAAACCCCTTCAAACCCGGGCAGAGGAACATGCGGTTCATGGGGGGCTGTGAGCGGGAAGTACAGGAAGAAGGGCCTGTCCGGGTAAAGGCGCCGGTGATCGCGGATGAATGCCATGGCCTGGCCTGTGAGGCGCGGGAGGACATCGTAGAAGTCAAATCCCCTTTCGGCATCCCCGTGGCGCCAGAATATACGATGTTCCCGGTCGTTACTGCCCTCGATGTGGACGATATCAGTATTGACGACCCTGCCGTTGCTGATGAAAACGTACGGCTGCATGTCAAGCGATCCCGGAAGGATATAGGAGTAATCGAAACCATGGTCCGTGGGACCCCCGTCAATCCTGGCCTTGTAATCGACATTTGCAGTGCTGATGGTATTTCCAAAATTGGGACCTTCGTAAAGCGGCAGGGACGGATCCTTCTTTTTGTAATCGAGTCCCAGGTGCCACTTCCCCACGCAGGCGCTATGATAGCCGGCACGTCCCAGCAGGGTGGCCACAGTTTCCCTCCCGGGTTCGACCAGGGAGGGATCGTGACCTCCGAGTACCCCGGAAGCCAGGCGTGTCCGGAAGCAATACCGTCCCGTAAGAACCCCGTATCGTGTTGGGGTGCAAACGCCGGAATAGGAGTGGGCATCGGTAAAACTCATGCCCTCCGCGGCGATCCGGTCCATATTGGGTGTGGGGATCCTTGAATCCGGGTTCAGGGCGCCGATATCCCCGTACCCCATATCATCGGCAAGGATAAAAATAATGTTCGGGAGGGCTTCGGGGACTTCCTGCCTTCGTTTGTTATCGCGCAGGAATACCACGGCGATGACGACGATTGTCGTAATCGTCAGCACGGGTATGAGAACGGTCCTTTTCATATATGCTAATATAGGGGAATTATGTTTCTTTGTGAATGAACCGGACATGGATTGGATGGAAAAAATACCTGGACTGGTCCTGCCGGCAGAAGGCACGATCATCCTGTTGTTCTTCATCGCGGTCTTCCTGACCTCTGTGAATGAACGGGAGCAAAGAGCCGCATACCTGTCCCTTGCGGCCGGCTTCCTGCTGTCACTTCCATTCCTGCTGCCTTCCCTGCCTTGCCTGCTGCATGCTTCCGGCGGTGCCGCATTGTTGTACCCGGCAACGATTTCGTTGATTATCAGCCTGATACCTCCAGTTTTTGTCCTGGTCTTTTTCCTTCCCTTCCGGGGGAAGATCGATTATGTGCTCCAATACCCTTCCGCCCGGTTCGATGAACGGGATACGATGTTTTCGAGGAGCAGCCTGGTGCCGGGGACCCGGAGATATGAGGAATATTACGCCCGCCGCCCGGGGAATAAGTCCCCCGACAACAGTTTCCGGCGTAAACCGGGACTCCTGAAAGCCGGCACGAAGTTCTACGATCCCATCCTTTTTGCCGCCGCCGGCTCGATCTTCGACAGGGTTATCGGGGACCTGCATCCAAGGGTGGAGGGTGAACCTGAAGCGGCAAAGACCCGACTTGATAAAGTGGTCCCCGGTGAAGTCACCCGGACGCTGCTGGAGATGGCGGTGAACTGGGGTGCTCATTCGGCAGGGGTTACGGAGCTGCGTGATTACCATGTCTATTCGGTCGGGGGGATGGTTGATCGTTACTGTGTTGCATTTGGGGTCGATCATAAATTTGCACTGGCACTGACCGTTGAGATGGATTACGACATGATGCGCACGGCACCTGCAGCCCCGACCGTACTCGAATCGGCCAGGCAGTATTTGCAGAGTGGCATGATTGCCGTGCAGCTGGCGGAATTCATCCGTACGCTCGGTTACCCGGCCCGGGCCCACATCGACGGAAACTACAAGGTTATCTGTCCCCTTGTGGCGAGGGACGCGGGACTTGGGGAGATCGGCCGCATGGGCCTGCTGATGACGTCGCGCCTCGGACCCCGTTGCAGGATTGCGGTGGTGACAACAGACCTGCCGCTTGTCCCGGTGACACTGGGCGTAAACAAACGGAGACACGTGATGAGGGAACGACAGGATCCCGTAAGTTCCGCAATGGTCCACCCGGGGGAGACGGTTCATCTGCGGGCCCCGGTCAACCCCGGAGCCACGGTAATCGATTTCTGCCGGCATTGTAAAAAATGTGCCACGGTGTGTCCGGGCCAGTCCATCCCCCGGGGACCCGAAAAGGAAACCGGGGGTGTAAAACGCTGGCAGATAGACCATGTCAGCTGTTACACCTACTGGTGCCAGGCAGGCACCGATTGCGGCCGCTGCATGAGCGTGTGTCCCTTTTCCCACCCGGACAACTGGTTCCACAACCTGGTCCGGTACGGAATCCGGAACAACCTGTTTTTCAGGCGGCTGGCGCTGCCGCTCGACAACCTGTTCTACGGAAAGAGGCCGAAATCCCGCAAAAATGTCTGAACTGCCCTGAAGTTGAGCCGCCCTGAGGGGGATTACTCCGCTTTGAAATTATAGACCGGTTTCAGGGTTTCCTCGATTTCAACCGTTTCACCAATGTACCTGAGGATTTCTCCTTTTGGTTTATAAGCCCCGGGGGCTTCGTCCAGGGTTTTCTTTGAGACCGTGGAGGTCCATATGTTTTTCATGGCCTTTGTAAAGTCCCCCATATCCAGCTGTTTCCTTGCCTGGTTGCGTGAAAGCCTTCGCCCGGCTCCGTGCGGTGCGCTGTAGTTCCATTCCGCATTGCCCATTCCACGGGCAATCAGGCTCCCGTCCCGCATATTCAGGGGTACGATGAGTTTCTCGCCGGCATGAGCCGATACGGCTCCCTTGCGGATGATGCCGTCATCGAAATTGATATAATTGTGGATGCTTTCAAACTGTTCTTCCGGCTGGTCAATTCCCAGGTGAGCGAATATGCGCCGGGCCATTTCCCTGCGATTCAGGCGGGCATACTCCTGGGCAACCTTCATATCCCTGACGTAATCCTCCCTGGAGCTCCCTTCCAGCCAGGCGAAATGTTTGGGGACATCCTCCTGACGTTCCCTGCATTCACGGATGGCCCGTTCCTGGTGCCATGTGGCAACCTGTAAGCCGAAATTACGCGAGCCGCTGTGGATCAGCAGCCATTTCTCCTTTTTACCATCGACTGCAACCTCGATGAAATGATTTCCGCCTCCCAGGCTGCCAATGCCTTTCAGATGATCCAGGAAATCAATGCCGAGAAAATCACAGGTTGCTTCCATCTTTTCCGTGAATTCCGGGGGATGCTCCTCCGGATCTGCCGATTTATTTCTTTTGAATCCATGCGGGATATGCTGCAGGATGTACCTGTCGAGTTTATCGTATTGGATATCCATTTTCCCCAGCCTGGATACAAGGATGCCACAACCGATGTCGAGGCCGATCAGGTTGGGGATAACCTTTCCGCCGAGGTTGGCCGTATAACCGATCACGCAGCCCTTGCCGGCATGCACATCGGGCATGATCCTGATCCGGGTATCGCGGAAAATCTCCTGGTTGCAGAATTCCCGGATCTGATTTTCCGACTCCTGGTCCACGTTATCATTAAACACCAGGGCCGTGTTGTATTTTCCCTGAATTTTCATCCCTTACAAATATACGGTGTTGCCACGAGAACTTAATAATCAAGGAGGGAAGCCCGGGATGGGATTCGAGCCGGGAGCCGAACCGTGATCAGAGGTAAGCGGGACAGTAGCGGCTGGGTTTCCGTGGATTCGGACGGTTGGTGTGCCGGGACCTGTTGCGATCGAGTTCCTGGCAGCCGAATACCAGGTTCACGCCCAGCCGTATGTTTGCCGTCCGGGCGTTATACGGCCATATTGCGCCGGTCCCCGTGTCTCTTACCCAGCGCCAGGGGATATGGTCGCTCACTAAGTAGAATTGTGCCCCTTTGCCCCCCAAGGCAAGTCCAAACCCGAGATGAAGCAGTTTATTATTCATAATGGAGTAGCTGAGTGTGCCGTGGAGGAAGGGAAGGGGACTGTACATGCCGGCCAAGGTCAGGGAAAGATGGGGCCTGAGGTCGAAAAATTCGGTCTTCACCAGGGCGGAGACCCGGATCTTCGGATACAGCTGGTAGCTTGCCCCGGTGTATATCTTGGGACTGAGGGTGGACCAGTAGGGTCTTTCGCTGGTTTCAAACTGGAAGCTTTCGGCCACCGAATCAATCAGGGCCTCCAGGAAGTCGGTTGAACCGCCTGAAGCCGTATAAGCCCTCAGGTCAAAACCCATGAAGTCGACCCCGGCATTTGCATCGAAACGGTGGATATTGGAGCCCCATCGTATGAGTCCCAGGTCAATAATGCTTGCAGCCAGGGTCAGCTGTTCATCGTATTCATAGATCACCCCGAGGTCAATGGCTCCCCCGTTGTTTTTATTCAGGATGAAATCACGCGGGATATTGGAGAATGAGCGGCTCAGGTCTATGCTGCTTACGAATCCCTGGTCATCGTATTCCACCTGCATGGGAAAGGAGGTGCGGATGCTGTAATCGCTGTTCGCGCTGACCCGGATCGGATCGCCTTCGGTCTGAATCATCAGATCGGTCCGCCGGCTGCTGATGTTGCTCGTCCCCTTAAGGTACTTCAACGTGATCCCGACGTAAATTCCCCTCATGATCTCCGTGGAGACCCCCGCCGCAACCTGGAAATAATTGGTCCCGTTTACACCCAGGCCGCTCAGGTCAATTTCCCTCGGCTGACCGGAGGCAATGTCCCAGTTCCCGTCCTTCAGGGAAATAAGATCACCGGGAAAGCCGATCCGGGTTTCCGTGAAATTTGAAATGTTGAAGTGCAGGTAATATTTGTCGAGGATCTCGAATCCAGCCCCCAGGATATTGACCGACTGGTCATTCCTGAGATAGTTGCGCTTTTTCAGCTTCCTGTCCAGGTTGTCCATATCGATGATAAGGGAATCCGAATTGGTGCCTGAACCATAGTGCATGGCATCGTGGTAGCCAAAGCCGGTGTTGGCATATGAGTAGCGGACGCCGGACAGCACGGGCATTTCCACATAGATCTTGCAGCCGTAATAGAGAGCCGGATTGGTGTGGATGGCCTGGGGGACCGGATGCATGAAGTACAGGGTGTTGTCCTGCGACAGGAGCGGGACACTGCATGTGAATACGGCAAGGCACATTGAAACGAGGTGATATTTGGAGCGGGACACCGGCATCAGTAGTCGTCTGAGTTCATCTCCAGTTCGGCGATGGCAGCAATGTGGGTATTGAAGTAATAGTAGGAATAGAATCTGACGTCGGAATGGTTGTCCGGAGAATAGTACCCGGTGGTGGTCACCCTGCCCCTGGCAATGATGAAATGGCAGGCGGAGATGTTGTCGATCTGCTCCCGGGAGAGCTCAATTTCGACCGGTGGAGGATTACCGGGGATGGCAATTCCGTTCCCGTCGACGTCGACACCCCTTACAATTTGCCGTTCATCGCCCTCAATATGAAAGAGTGAGTCAAGCATGTTAAAACCCTGGTCGTAGAAGTAAAGCTGCATGGAAACATCGACCGGGAACTGGCTCTGGAACTCCAGGCGGAAAAAAAGGCGCCTGATCTCCTGCGGGGGGTTCTCATAGAAATCCGCGAAAATGAAATCAAGCGTGTCCGCAATCAGCAGCAGATCCGCATAGCCATACAGCGGTAGAAGCAACTCGGCGGAGATGGAAAGCTGGCTTGTATCGAGCAGGAAATTATCGTGGGTTTCCCCGCCGGGATTCGTACTGCCTGCCATGCGTACGGTGATCTCTCCCGGTGAAGTCCCGAGCACGTCAAAGAGATCGGTGTTGGAGTTGTCAAGGACAATGCTGTCCGCAACGGTCTGCCCTTCCTCTCCCCACTGAGGATAAGCCAGTATCCTGGGATTCGTGGGACCCGGGATGCCGGGACCCGTGATCGGGCTGAATTGCCCTTCCCTCCCAATGGCCGTGAAACTCAGGGTATCAACCTGGATGGGTAGCCCGAAGGAATTCCGGAAATTGATCGTCAGCTTCGGATCAGCGAAATAGAAGGTCCCACCCGTCGTACGGCGGAAAAAATCCACCGGGAGGGACTGGGGACCGGCATTTAATGGAAACTGGCCCAGGTACCCGTAGATCACGTTATATTCAAAATCCGAAATGCTGATGCTGATGTCGATAATGGGACCCGGCCCGATTGTCCCGGAGGATTTTTTTAGAGTAAGGATAATCCCCATGGGAATTGTATTATCTGCTGGGTTTATTGGCAGAATATCACCGTCAAGGGTATCAATGGCAGACGTGTACGAATTATCGAGAGTAACTTGAAAGTCGGGAATTCCTGGAATGCCAAATCTTACATCCCAGTTTAAATCCGGATATCGGGACGAAGCATTAAGTGTGATAAATCCGGTGCGTACAAGGATGCTGTCCACCGCAGCATTTTCCGTACCATTAATAGTCAGTGGTATTGGTAAACTATAGTTAAATTCCTCCAAAGTATCCAAAGAACTTAGGTCTACAGATATGCCGTATGGGTTATCAAGTATTTTTTCATATGAGAGATTCTCAATGCTAATTATCTCGGAGGCCTGAACTGAGGCAAGGTTCGTATGGTAGACCATTGAGATGAAGCCGTCCGCGCCGATGATCATCTCATCGGGATTCAGCGAATCCATCAGGATCTCATCCAGCCGGTATTTTGCCCATCCGATCGGGGCGGCCACGCCCGGGTTGATCTGAAGGGTCGGATCCACCAGGTCCGCATTGAATTCCTCCTTGATGCAGGAACTTATGGCAACCGGAATCAGCATGACGGGTAAGGCCCGGAGAATAATCCTGCGGAGGCGATTCCGGAATAAATCGCTGATATTGTGTGGTTTCCTGGAGAACAACGCCCTGTGGTTTGACCCGGATAAAATACGAATAAACCTTCAGATAATAAAACGGAAGGACTGCAGGCTTATTTTACGCGGCTGAATGGTAACTGCTGGCAGGTACCCGGCCGCTGGCCGAGGATTTTGACTGATCCGGGAAAAGGATACTCAGAAGGTCAGGGTGAAAATGGTTTCCTGTTCCGGTATCGAGTGTGCCGTGATGGTCCCGTTATGCAGCCTCAGGATCTGGCGTGAAAGGCTGAGCCCGATCCCCGATCCGCTCTGTTTGGTTGTGAAGAAGGGGATGAAGATCTTGTCCAGGACCTCGGGAAGTATGCCGGTGCCGTTATCCGCAACCTGCATGGTGACCCGCCCCCTCTTGTTGTAAAAGGCTTTCAGTTCAATGACCGGGTTTTTATTGTTTTCAAGGGCGTGTATGGAGTTCCGGATCAGGTTAATGATCACCTGTTCGATCAGCTGTTCATCCGCAGACACCTCAATGTTTTCGGGATCGATCCGGGTTACGAATTTGATGTTGTGGCTGCTGATCTCCTCCTCCATGAGCAGGTAAATGTTCTTGTAGAGGTCCTTCACCGGGAATATCTTGAAGTTGGGCTTCGGGATCCGTGTAAGGTTCCGGTAGGTATTGACAAAATGAAGCAGTCCCGTGCTCCGCTTGTTTATGGTCTGCAGCGCCTGCAGTATTTCCATCACCGTGTCAAGGTTCATATCCTCCTGAACCTTTCCCCCCTCGGTAATTCCCTTGAGCATGATCTCCAGGGTGGAGGAAAGGGAGGCAATGGGCGTGATGGAGTTCATGATCTCATGGGTCAGGACCCGTATCAGCTTCTGCCAGGCTTCGGTTTCCTGTTCCTCCAGTACATTCTGAATGTTGTTTATGGTAGCCAGTATGATCAGTTTGTCCTTGATCTTGAACTCCGTGGCATAAATGGCCAGCTGGAGAATGTCGTCCTGGTCCTGGACCTTTACGAGGGTGTTTTCCCCGGGACTGATGTTCAGGAGTGTATTGACGAGTTCCGGGCTGAGCTGTTCGAGCAGTTTGACGTTTTTAAGGCTGTGGATCTGGAACAGCTGCTTGGCCGCCTTGTTGATCATTTCCACCGTGCCGTCCTTCCGGTAAGCAATGATGCTGACATCGATGTTCTGAACAATGCTTTGCAGGTAGTGGAAATGCTCCTCCTTCTCAGACCGCACCTTCTGGAAATCGCTGATCACATCGTTAAAGGCCCGGTTCAGTTCATCGAAGGAGGATCCCATGCCTTCAATCTGGAATGAACGGGTAAACTCCGAGAAACGGATCGACTCAAGGAAACTGGTCAGGTCACGGTTGGTCCGGTCCACATAACGGATCAGCGAGTAGACCTGGAAAAGGATTATGATCCCCACGAGGATCGGGGTAACATGGTAATTGGTCTCCCAGGTATAGAAAAACAGGGAAATGGATGCTGAAAGAAGTAGTATCCGGATGATGATATTTAACCTGAAATTTCTAAAGGTCATATTTTTCCATTCTCCTGTACAGAGATGTCCGCGTTAAACCAAGATCCGAGGCAGCCTGGGTAATGTTCCCCTGGTGCTGTTTTAGGACTTTATTGATGATTGATTTCTCGATGTCTTCAAGGTTATAGGTGTCCAGTTCGATCTCCCCGACTTTTTTACCGGAGGATGAAAGCAGGAAATCATCCGATTCCAGCTGGCTTCCCTCGCTCATGATGATGGCCCGCTCGATGGCATGCTGCAATTCCCTGACGTTCCCTGGCCAGGGATACTGGTTCAGGGTTTTCATGGCATCCGAACTTATGCCCTTTACATTTTTCTTGTACTTCTTCGAGTAGATCTTCAGGAAATGCTCAAGCAGCAGCGGAATGTCACCCGTCCGTTCACGCAGCGGGGGCAGGAAGATTTCAACGGTATTGATGCGGTAGAGCAGGTCCTGCCGGAAACTGTTATCACTCACCATGTCGTGGATGTCGATGTTGGTCGCACAGATCAGCCTGACATCCACGGGAATGGGTTTATTGCTCCCGACGCGGGTTACCTCCCTGCGTTCAATGACCGTAAGCAGCTTTGTCTGCATGGGCAGGGAAAGGTTCCCGATCTCGTCCAGGAACAGGGTGCCGCCGTGGGCGATCTCGAAACGCCCCTGTTTCATCTTGCTGGCATCGGTGAAGGCTCCCTTTTCATGTCCGAACAGCTCGCTCTCAAACAGGGTTTCGGCAATCGACCCGAGATCCACGCTGATGAAAACTTCGTCACTGCGGGCCGAATTCCGGTGAAGCGCCCTGGCCACCAGTTCTTTTCCCGTACCGTTCTCTCCGAGAATGAGCACATTGGCATCGGTTGAAGCCACCTTCTTGATGGTAATGAAGACTTTCTGCATTTCAAGCGAGCTGCCGATGAATTCATGGAAAGGCTGGTCATAAACCGCGGAGATCTCCTGCTGCCTCGATTTCAGTCCCTTTGCCTCCATGCGCGATCTTCTCAGTTTGACCGATGAAGATATTGTCGCCAGGAGTTTTTCATTCTGCCAGGGTTTCAGGATGAAATCGGTTGCGCCGGACTTTATGGCCTTGACGGCTTTCTCAGCATCCCCGTAAGCGGTTATGAAGCAAACCACGGCATCGGGATCCAGTTCCAGGATTTTTGAAAGCCAGTCAAAACCTTCCTGGCCGCTGATGGCGTCCTTGGTGAAGTTCATGTCCAGGAGGATCACGTCGTAATTTTCCTCTGCCAGCACTCTGGGGATCTGGGCAGGTTCATTCACGGTAGTGATCAGTTCGACATGCTGTTTAAGCAATAATTTCAATGCAAAGAGGATATCTTCATTATCATCAACAGCGAGGATTTTCCCAACTTTTGTACTCATTTTCTGGTCAGGTTTATATTCATACTCTCAACCCGCAGGGGGGCATGCGGGTAAATTTACACATATTTTTTTGATTGTCCGGATTCGTACTATTATTGTAGCATTACGTTACAGTCCCTCAGGTTTTTTTATACCTAAAATCATATATAACCAGCAGATTGACAGGATCATGGGATATTTGGCACAATAAATGAAAAAATCTCCGGGAATACTCTTAAACCTCTGGCAATGGATGGCATGGATCGCAAAATTGAGAAGAAGAATAAACTCTTCAGCAAAAGGAATATATGGATTTTTGTTGGGAGTGTTGTTTTTCTTCTTGTGCTTTATATCTTGATATTCGGTGATAAAAGTTCCAAGCTGAATGTGGATGTCGAGAAAATCTCAATCGCCGAAATCACGAAAGACGTTTTCCAGGATTACATCGCGGTAATTGGCACAGTGGAACCGATCCAGACCATTTACCTGGATGCAATCGAAGGAGGAAGAGTGGAGGAGATAATGCTCGACGAAGGGAGCAAGCTGAAAAAGGGGGATGTGATCATGCGGCTTAGCAACGTTAACCTGATCCTGGATATCTCCAATAACGAAGCAAATGTGGCCAGGGCAGTGAGTGAACTCCGTACCGCCAAGCTGCTTATGGTGCAGCAGCAGTTGAACAGCGAAAGCCAGATCATCGAGACCGAGCGGCTGCTCAAGCTCCAGGAGAGGGCATACCAGCACAACCAGGTTTTATTTCAGGATCAGCTTATCTCCAGGGAAGAATTCGATCAGTCCAGGGAGCAGTACGAGGCTACGGTAAAAAAATTTAAGCTGCTGAAGCAGATCCAGCGCCAGGATTCCATTTTCAGGGCCATCCAGGTCGGGTCGCTCGAAGCTTCTGTGAACAGCCTGAATTCAAACCTGGAGATCATCAAGGACAGGCTTGATAACCTGAATATCAAGGCCCCGGTGAACGGCGAGCTGGCCTCCCTGAATCCCGAGGTCGGGGAAGTGATCACCTACGGCAGCAGGATCGGGACCGTCAACATCCTGGACTCCTATAAACTCAGGGTGGAGATCGATGAGCATTACATTGCCAGGGTGAATAGGGGACTGGTTGGTGAATGCGATTTTGCCGGAGTGGACTACCCCGGAGTGATTACCAAGATCTACCCAGAAGTACAGAACGGTAGGTTTTACGTTGATATGGTGTTCACAGGGGACATCCCCGGCGCCATCCGGATCGGGCAGACCTCCAGGATCAAGCTCGAACTGGGTGAATCCAAGGAGGCCATACTGATACCGAGGGGAGGATTCTACCAGAGTACCGGGGGTCAATGGGTTTATGCCGTTGATCCCAGCGGAGAGTTCGCCTATAAGAAAGACATCAGCATCGGGAGGCAGAATCCGAGGTATTACGAGGTGCTAGCGGGACTGGAACCAGGTGAGAAGGTCATCATCTCCTCATACGATACGTTCGGGGATGTGGACAAACTGATCCTTAAGCATTAACATAAGAAGACAATCCAGATTAAATATTTACGATCATGATCAAAACCGAAGAATTAACAAAAATTTTCCGTACAGATGAAGTGGAAACCACGGCGCTCAACAAGGTGACCATGGAGATCCAGGGAGGGGAATTCGTGGCAGTCATGGGTCCATCGGGCTGCGGGAAATCCACTCTGCTGAACATAATTGGACTGCTCGACAATCCGACCGAAGGGAGCCTGCTTTTTGACGGAACGGAAGTGTCGAAATTCAAGGAAAGGCACCGCACCAACCTTAGAAAGGGGAACATCGGGTTCGTTTTCCAGAGCTTCAACCTGATCGATGAGCTCACGGTTTATGAAAACGTCGAACTTCCCCTGCTTTACATGAATGTTTCCTCCTCTGACAGGAAAAAGAAAGTGAACGAGGTGCTCGAGCGGATGAAGATCGCCCACCGGAAGAAGCACTTCCCGCAGCAGTTGTCCGGAGGCCAGCAGCAGCGCGTGGCAATCGCGCGTGCAGTGGTGACCCGGCCCAAGCTGATCCTTGCCGATGAACCGACGGGGAACCTCGACTCTGCAAACGGTGAGGAAGTCCTGGCCCTGCTGACCGAACTGAACCAGGAGGGTACGACCATCGTGATGGTGACCCACTCGCCGACGGATGCCGAGAAGGCCCACCGGATCGTCCATCTCTTCGACGGGCACATCGTTACTGAGAACATCAAGCACGTGCTTTAACCTGCTCCCCTGAAAAGGGAGCAAACCGGGGCACTGCCGGCAGATATTTGTATTAGAGTAAGCGGGTCAAGTTTTATTAAACCCAAAAATTCGGAGTGATGAAGGATTTATGTGTACCGATTCCTCATTTCGGTGAGGATGAGATTGCGGATATCGATCTGCGCGTCGGTGATCAGAAGATTTCCTACAGTTTCCGGGTGGAATCCTTTCCCTGGGAAGTGGAGGACGAGCTTTCCGTCGCAAATGACGACGTATCCGCATCTCTTGCCCGGATATACAGGTTAAAGAGAGCAATCGAGGGGTATGACAGGGACTGGGAACTCATCCAGATCTATACCCCCAATGAGAATGCCCGGTATATTCAGGTCCTGTACCGGAAAAGGAATAGATAAATTAACGTCTGTCTTGAATTAATTTATTAGCCATGAAACGGATCTGGATATTTACGGGAGTACTGTGTCTGGTTGCCAACTCAACCACGGTGCAGGGGCAGAAGGTGTGGACCCTCGAGGAATGCATCGAGCATGCCCACGAACATAACCTGCAGGTTCATCGGCAGCAACTCATGTCGAAATCGGCAGAGAACAATTACACCCATGCCTGGGCCCAGGCGCTTCCGAATGCCAACATCGGGGCAAACTACACCTATAACCTGGGCCGCGCATTGAACACGGAAGATTACACCTGGATAAATCAGGCCTTCTACGACGGATCGGTCGGTTTCGAAAGCCGCCTGAACCTGTTCAACGGACTATCAACCTATAATTACATTCAGCAGAGCAAGTACAACCTGCTTTCTCAGATTGAGGGGGTAAAGGGACTGAAGAACGACATTACCATCCAGATTGCAGGGGCCTACCTGCAGATCCTGTTCAACGAGGAACTGCTTAAGATCGCCCAGGAACAGTTGAAGGTGACCCGGTTGCAGGTGGAGAAAAATCAGAAACTGGTTGAGATCGGCAACCTTTCACGCGGCGACCTGTATGAGATCCAGGCCCAGCTGGCCCGGGAGAATTCAAATGTAACCTCAGCCCGGAACGATCTTGCCATTTCTTACCTCACCCTGGCCCAGTATATGGACCTGGAGATACACACCCTGGATGAATTCAGGATCCTGATCCCGGAGCTGGGGATTGAGGACGCCAATGTCCTCCGTTCCATAGACAGCGTATACAACGATGCGCTGGTTGTACTTCCCAGGATAAAAGCCGCCGAATACAACCTTTTGAGTTATGAAAAGGGACTCAAAGCGGAGATCGGTGCAGCCTTCCCCTCGCTTGATTTCAGGTATGCCATAGGTTCATTTTACAACGAATTATCGCGGGATCCGCTGGCACCCGACGAAACCTATCCCTGGATAGACCAGCTGACCGATAAACGCAGGCAATTGCTGACCCTGGGCATAAGCATTCCCGTATTCAACCGGCTCTATGTTCAGAACCGCATCAGCAATGCAAAAGTGAGTATGATGGATGCCCGGGTAGCCCTCGACCAGACCAAGCAGACCCTGTACAAGACCATTCAGCAGGCCTATGCCGATGCCAGGGCGGCACTGGACAATTACGATTCCAACCTTGAGACGGTGAAGTCGATGGAGGAAGCCTTTAACTACATGGAGCAGAAGTACAATGTAGGAATGGTTTCTTCGGTGGATTATAGCGTTGCCAAGAACAACCTGACAAAGGCCCAGTCCGATCTGCTGCAGGCCAAATACCTTTATATTTTTAACACCAAGATCCTCGATTTCTGGGCAGGCAGACCGATTACCCTGTCTCCTGGCCAGTAAAGTTGTCACCGGGCCGGTAAACCTGTCAGTATCCCGGCCGGTCGGAGAAATAGATTCTCTTCCCGGCAAGCCAGGTCTGGAGGATCCTGGTTCCCGGAATCTCCCCCGGGGGCATACTCAGCAGGTCCTGATCCGTCACGATAAAATCCGCCATTTTCCCTGATTCCAGGCTTCCTTTCTCGTTTTCCTCGAATGCTGCCCTGGCAGCCCATATGGTCATGGCCCTCAGGGCATCCTCACGGCTGAGGGCATTCTCAGGCTGGAATCCGTTTTCCGGGAAACCCTGCAGGTCTTTCCGGATGCACAGGGCGTAAAACCCGTAGACCGGGTTGATACTTTCGACGGGGAAATCGCTGCCGTTCGGTATCCAGCCGTTCTCCTGCATCAGTTGCCGGTAGGCATATGCCCCTTTGATGCGCAGGGGACCGAGACGTTCTTCTGCCCAGTACATGTCGGAAGTGGCGTGGGTGGACTGGATGGAGGGGATTATGCTGTACTGACCGAACTTACTGAAATCATCGGGATGAATGACCTGGGCATGTTCAATCCTCCATCTCAGGTCATTTTTTCCTTTCAGAAATCCCGCATAAAGGTTCAGGATCATGCGGTTCGCACTGTCGCCGATGCAATGGGTGTTGACCTGGTACCCTTTTTCAAGGGCAAGCCTGCACTGCCGTTCGAGGTATTCCGGACTCGATACGGCAAGTCCCCTGTTACCCGGATCATCCGAATATGGTTCCAGCATCAGCGCACCCCGGGAACCCAGGGCACCGTCTGCATAAAGTTTGATGGAGCGTACGTTCAGCCGGTCGGTCCTGTAAATGCCCCTGTTCAGGTAATGCTCGTAATTCTGTTCACCGGGAGTCAGCATGGCATAGATCCTGATCTTCAGGGCACCGGCTTTTTGAAGCGAGTCGATCATGTCAATGGTCCGGTAATCGAGTCCCGCTTCATGTATCGAGGTCAGTCCCACTTCAAAACAGTTTGCCTGAGCCTGCAGCAATGCCTCTGTGACACTTCGTTCATCCGGCTCCGGGACGATCCGTTCCACCAGCCCGATGGCATTGTCCACCAGCACACCCGTCAGTTTCCCGTTTTTCATGATAAGAGATCCGCCCTTGATGCCCGTACTTTCGTTTATCCCTGCCCTTTTCAGTGCTTCTGTGTTGGCAATGGCCGCATGCCCGTCAATGCGACTGAGCAGAACAGGGTTTTCCGGGAAGGCCTTATCAAGGATTTCCTTCGTGGGAAATTCCTTCACCGCCCAGTCGTTCTGGTCCCATCCCCTTCCCAGTATCCATTCAGACGGGTACTTTTCCTGCCGGTTTTTCAGGATTTCGATGACCTCCCCGAATGAAGCCGTCCCCGAAAGGTCGGCATGCAGAAGGCTTTTCCCGTATCCAAGGAAATGGCAGTGGGCATCGATCAATCCGGGGTAGACAAATTTCCCCTCAAGGTCAATGCGCTCAGCAGCGCTGAAACGTCGGGTTATTTCATCGTCCGATCCGACGGCCAGGATCCTGCCTTCTTTGACAGCCATGGATTCTGCTTTCGAAAAGGAGGGGTCAACCGTATGGATTGTCCCATTGTAAAGGATCAGGTCGGCATTGTTCTGTTTCATGCATGAAGTTAAGGCAATAAGGGCTGGAAATACCAGGGCCATGAGTTCACGGGTGTGCATTTTCAGGCAGTTATAATCTTTCAGGATATGACAATCATCGTATGATCAGTTTACCGCGGTAAACCGATGGTCCGGTAATCTCTACAGAGTAATAGCCGGATCCGAGGCCGGCGCGGTCCAGTATGATCTCATTTCCTGTAATTCCCCCGATCACCCTGACAAGCTTGCCCGTAAGATCCCTGATATAGAGGGTATACAAATCGGATCCCTCATTCGGGAATACGATCCTGGCCTGTTCTTCCATGGGATTCGGGAAGATCCCGAGCTTACCGGCATCGTTGTACCGAACCAGTCCCGTGGCTTTTAACTTGTTGTCATCCAGGTTCGAAAGGGCATGTGTGTAAGGACCGGTGCCGGCCTTTTTCCCAGCCATGGTGGGATGGCACATTCCATCTTTTTCCACCGCTACCCGGTAATAATACACGGTATTGGCTTCGGCATTTACGTCAAGCCAGGTCTTGAAGCTGGCCGAAATATCCTTTACCATCGAGAATCCCTCCTTGCTTTTGCTCCGGTAAATATAGTATGTCCCGTAAGGGAATCCGTAATATTCATCCCAGTCCAGCTGGGCCGTATTACTCTCAGTGTTGAAGCTGGTCAGCAGGTGGATAGTCTTGTGCGGCTTGCAATAGTCGATGTCCGATTCATTCCCGGACTCGTCCATCGCGGTAATTTTGTATATGTAAGCCTGCTCCACCGGGTTTGCCGTAGTATCAGTGAATACGCTCAACGAGTCAACCGGGATGTTGGCGAGCACCTCGTACTGCCCCCTGACAACGCTTTCCCGGTATACGTTGTAGGATTCGATGGGAGCATTGGTTCTTTTTTCCCAGATGATCAGGTTATGTCCCGTGACCGTATCCACCGTCACCATGCAGATCTGGGGGGCCAGGAAGAGCTGGATGGAATCTGTGCTGACCATTCCGCAGGAGTTCTCGATGGTGCAGTAATACCTTCCTTCCGTATCGCTGTCGGTATGCGGTAGAAACAGTTTGGGCTGCATGGCCTCTGGCAGGGGCAGCCCGTCCTTAAACCACTGGAAATGCATGGGGGGAGATCCTTCGGCCTGGAATTCCAGGACTATAGGAGTTCCCTCGACCATCCAGGTATGTTTCGGCTGTACGAATATTTCCGGGGGGTGGTTGACGATCAGCAGGGAAGGTTCCGAGATTTTCTGGCCGTAGGCATTCCATACCCGGCAGAAGTAGATGCCCTGATCTTCTTGATCCACACCTTTCATTGTAAGGACCGGGGAAACGGCTCCCTCAAGCATTTGCTCGTTCCGGTACCACTGGTAATAAGCCATATCATTTGCGGCTACCGTGAATATGGCCGTATCCCCGTCGCATCCGACGATGTCCATGGGCTGTGAGGATAATTCCAGCAGGCCCGTCTGGTGTTCGTAGGCCCCGATGTCAAAGGCAGCCTGGTCTCGCTGCTGAAATTCGTAGTCAATATGCAGATCCTGGAATATTTCCGCATTATAAGTGCCGTTG
>Ga0307445_10000703_pt1 | contig 18515 bp, 17 predicted proteins | sample SalMarSW160330MG_FD_202147 | JGI IMG/M metagenome (GOLD analysis project Ga0307445, IMG submission 202147) | Salt marsh sediment microbial communities from the Plum Island Ecosystem LTER, Massachusetts, United States - SW1603-30 | ecosystem: Environmental > Aquatic > Marine > Intertidal zone >...
CTGGCCACCTATATTTCGTAACCACGACGGTGGTCGGTAGAAAGAAGATACCCACGGAGCCCACGATTGCCGGGATCATTCTAGAGAGTCTGGAATACCTCAGAAGGGAAGGACGAGTTAAGTTGTTCTCCTACGTCATCATGCCGGATCATCTTCATCTGATCCTTCTGCCTCTCCAGAAGGATGAAAAAGAGCAGACTATCTCTGACATAATGAGAGATTTCAAGAAGTTCACATCCAAGAAGATCATCGATTATCTCAAAAAAACCATGAGGACGGTCCTGCTGGGTTTTTTCTCCAGGAGTGCACGAGGTTATAAAGGGCAACAGTACAACGTATTCACTCAAGATTTTCTGAATCAGAAAATTCAGTACATCCACTATAATCCTGTGAGAAAAGGAATGGTCACTGAACCCGAGGATTATCCTTTTTCAAGTGCCAAGAATTTCGTATCTGAGGGAGAAGGAGATTTGGAACTGGATGAATTGGGTGACTATGGTCTTCGGGATGCAATCCCGAAGACCTCAGTGAGTGACGATGGCACCTTCTGAGGGCACTTCTGGGGGCGCTGGGATTGTATCCCAGCGCAGTTCCCGAGGGCGCTGGAGCTTTCCGAGGCCGCCGGGATTGCATCCCGGCGCTCAATCATGAGTACATGCATTCAGTCTATTGGGTCAACCCATGAACCACAGTCCGACTGAGAAGATTCTGGAGAGGATTGACGCTCTGATACAGAAGGGCGAGAATGCCAGAAGTCAGCGCTGGATACAAGGTCCGTCGGTCGGCATTACTGTACTAGGGGGCCGTCATAGAACCTCCCGAGGCAAATATGTCCCCGATGTGGAGCCCGGTCCGTTTCATGAGTGGAGGACTGGAGCTCTTTCACTGATCGAGTCGATAACGCGACCCGATAACGTGTACAGCCGGAGTTTCCAAGAGCATGTTAATCAGGTGCGGGTTGGTGACTTGGAGTGCGGAATCGGGATACTGAGGGCCCTTAGGGCTGACGTGGAGAATGGTTATTTACTGAACTATGAGACTCTTGTTGTCGCCGAACTCTTCGTTGATTTCCTGGATATGGCTCAGTACTTGCTTGAACACGGCTACAAGGACCCCGCTGCCTCTTTGTCCGGGGCAGTCCTTGGGCAAGGACTCAGGAGAATATGCGGAACCAACGACATCACTGTGAAAACAGGTGACGAGATTTCTGCTCTGAACGCGAAACTGGCGGACAAAGACGTGTATAACAGGAATATGCAGGCGCAGATTCACGCGTGGAAGCGAATTCGGAACAGCGCAGCTCATGGACGGTTCGAGGAGTACAAGGCAGAAGAAGTCGACGACATGATCAAAGGTGTAAGAAGATTTCTCTCGGCGATCGGTGTTCGGGATACAATCCCGAACACCTCTGATAATGCAAAGTGAATAAGGAGCAACATGAAAGATCTGAAACCTGAAAACATCAACATCATCCTGGCGACCGACTGCGGCAGCACCACCACCAAAGCCATTCTGATCGAAAGGAAAGGCGATGAGTATCGTCTGATCGTCAGAGGCGAGGCGCCGACGACGGTGGAAGCTCCTTTCGAGGATGTTACCATGGGCGTACTCAACGCTGTGGGCGAGGTGGAGGAGTTGACCGGAAGGAAACTACTGGACGAGAAGGGCAAGATCATCTCGCCGGCCAAAGATAACGTGGGCACGGATGTTTACATATCGACCTCGTCGGCTGGTGGTGGTCTGCAGATGATGGTGGCTGGAGTGGTGAGAAGCATGACCGCCGAGTCGGCGGAGAGAGCAGCTCTGGGAGCAGGTGCCATCGTCATGGACGTGATTGCCTCCAACGACAAACGGCTGCCCCACGAGCAGATTCAGAGGATAAGACACCTGAGGCCCGACATGATTCTGCTCTCCGGCGGTATCGATGGAGGAACCACCACCCACGTGGTGGAAATCGCAGAGTTGATCGCCGCCGCCGATCCCAAGCCTCGCTTGGGCGCAGGCTATAACCTACCGGTCATTTACGCAGGGAACAAAGATGCCCGAGAGGCGATCAAAGAGACTCTGAAAAACAAAGTGGCATTGGACATAGTGGATAACCTCAGACCGGTGCTGGAAAGAGAGAACCTGCTGCCTGCCCGGGAGAAGATCCACGATCTTTTCATGGAGCACGTGATGGCTCAGGCACCCGGCTACGGAAAGCTGATGACCTGGACCGACGCGCCCATCATGCCTACCCCGGGAGCCGTGGGACTCATAATCAAGACCATAGCGGATATTGAGGGTATTGAGGTGGTGGGCGTGGATATCGGCGGAGCCACTACCGACATTTTCTCCGTATTCCAGGGGGTCTTCAACCGCACGGTCAGCGCCAACCTGGGGATGAGCTATTCCGTCTCCAACGTTTTTGCCGAAACGGGACTGGAGAACGTGATGCGCTGGGTTCCCTTTGCCATGGACGAAAGGGATTTGAGAAATCGGGTCAAGAACAAGATGATTCGGCCCACCACCATTCCCCAGATGATGGAGGAATTGATCTTCGAGCAGGCCATCGCCAAGGAGGCCCTGAGGTTGGCTTTCATCCAGCACAAATCCTTTGCCACCGAGCTGAAGGGGATTCAGCAGCAAAGGACCATCGGGGATGCCTTTGACCAGGAGTTGGGCGGCCAGACTCTGGTGAACATGATGAGCCTGAACATGCTCGTGGGATCAGGCGGCGTGCTCTCCCACGCTCCCCGAAGGCAGCAGGCGGCTCTGATGCTTATCGACGGCTTTATGCCGGAGGGGATTACCCGCTTGGCGGTGGATTCCATCTTCATGATGCCTCAATTGGGTGTGCTGTCCACAGTTCACCCCAAGGCCGCCACCCAAGTGTTCGACAAGGATTGTCTGATTCACCTGGGCACCTGTATCGCTCCGGTGGGCGAGTCCAAGGACGAAAGAGAGATGCTGAAATACAAGTTCACCATGCCCGACGGAAAGACGGAGGAAGGCGCGTTGAGATTCGGAGAGATGAAAAGAATACCTCTGGGTCTTGACGAGAAAGGTATTCCCTTGACCTGCAAAGCCGTGCTGGAACCGCATCGAGGCTTTGATTTGGGGGGAGGACGGGGGAATAGGGTCGAGACGGACGTTCACGGGGGTATCACCGGAATCATCATGGATTGCAGGGGAAGGCCGTTTAACCTGTCCTTGGACGCTAAAAGCAGAGTGGCAAAACTGAAAGAGTGGATGGCGGCGTTGGATATCTATCCGCAGGAGGCACTGGAGAAAACCTGATAATGGGATGTCCACCGTTGCGGAGGGAATGTCTCCGTGGCAGGCCACGGGAGCGCGGTCAGTCCAGCAACCCGCGCGGCCTGGGAGATTGGGAACAGGTCGAAGATTCGATAATGACAGGAGAGGACTTATGGGTCACGCATATACCCCCGGATTGAAGGTAACCGAGAGAATCCTTGTGACGAAGAAGAGGATACTTCCACTCAAAGGAGATGTTCTGGCCAAGGTGGGTGACAGGGTCACGCCGGACACGGTCGTGGCTCGCACGCTTCTTCCGGGAAACGTGGAGCCCATCAACGTGGCCAACATTCTGGGCATTCCTCCGGAAGACATAATGCATCATATGTTAAGGAAAGAGGGAGAGCTGGTCAAGCAAGGGGAGGTCATCGCCAAAAGCAAGAGCTTTTTCGGACTCTTCACCTCGGAATGCAAGAGCAAGAACGAAGGATCGGTGGAGAGCATATCTTCGATCACCGGTCAGGTCCTGATCAGGGGAAATCCCATCCCGGTGGAGATCAAGGCCTATCTGGACGGGGACGTGGTAGAGGTGTACGAGAAAGAGGGTGTGGCAGTCTCCACCTGGGGGTCCTTTATTCAGGGCATCTTCGGGATCGGCGGTGAGACGCATGGCGAGATCAAGATCGTGGTGAAAGACAATGCCGAAGTGTTGACAGATGCGCTGATCGATAAGAACTGCCAAGGCAAGGTGGTCGTGGGAGGAAGCCTGGTCACGGCCGAAGCGCTGAAGAAGGCCATAAGTCTGGGCGCCCAGGGAATTGTGGTAGGGGGATTCGACGACAAAGACCTGCGTGGCTTTCTGGGCTACGATCTGGGCGTGGCTATCACCGGATCCGAAGATCTGGGCATAACTCTGGTGGTCACAGAGGGATTCGGGCAGATCAACATGGCGGAGAAGACTTTCTCGCTTCTGAAGTCCAAAGAGGGCCAGATGGCCTGCATCAACGGGGCCACCCAGATTCGGGCAGGCGTGATTCGGCCGGAAGTGGTGATTCCCTTCGGAGGAGACGTGCATGCAAAGGAGAAGGTGAAGGCCGCCGAAACCATCGGACTGACCGAAGGCTATCCGGTGCGAGTGATTCGCCAGCCCTATTTCGGCAGACTGGGGAAGGTCAGCGCTTTGCCTCCGGAACTGCAGAAGCTGGAGTCGGAATCTTCCGCCAGGGTGCTGGAAGTTCAGTTCGCCGACGGTACCAAGGCGATAATCCCCAGAGCCAACGTGGAGATGTTAGAAGAGTAGCAGAATCACATAGGTGCGAGCACGTTTGAAACCAGGACCTAACTTAAGTTAGGTCCTGGTTTTTTTTGGTGCTTGGTGGCAATGCCGTTGTGACGCATGATCGGACTGAAGAAGCACAATGGTTCTTGCTAAGATGCAACGTGAATCTTATGTTCGAGCAGAAGTCCCTGAAAAAGGGCCTCGGTTTTCTTGGCTTCTCCGAGGGAGGCGGTTTTCGGAGAGGGAAGGGCATTTTTTTCTTGACTTGGTTTGCAGAGGGTGCTAAATTGCGATGACTCAGGGGGCTGGTGAAGCTGAGAAGTTGTAGAAGCCTGATGCTTAAAGCCTATGACTCCTAAATCCATACTTGGCTTGCCCGGCGAGTTGGGGACTAAGAGAACGAAGAATTCGGTCATACAGCCAAGGGCTGAGTGTATCTGAGCCTTCAAAGGTCTGATGTCTTTGAGGGCTCCCTTTTTTCTTTGGGGAAATATGAAGCTTGAAACATTAAGGCTCGACCCAGCAAAACCTGCATTTTCGATGGCGATCTCTGCTTTGATAATCCTGATTCTTGCAGCGTCGCCTCTCGCGGCACAGGAGCCGCCGACGACTGAAGGCGTGGCCCTCGAGCCGCAGGGACCGCCTCCAGCCCCACCCACCAACGTGGTGGCCAAGGACAATCCCAACGACAAGGGGGGGATTATCAACATCACCTGGGAGAGATCGGCCGACGACGGTGTGGGGGCCAACGACGTCACGGGCTACGAGATACTCAAGTCCAAGGAGAAAGATGGGGTGTACGAGTACATCGGCGGCGCGGCGCCGGGTGCCACCTTCTTTTCCGACAGCAACGTCAGGAACAAAGTGAATTACTTCTACAAGGTGAGAGCCGTCTCGCCTTTCGGCAGCTCCGAGTCGCTGCCGTCTGTGGCGGCCTCCTCCAGGGTGCAGTGGTTCAATTTCTCCAGACTGACTCTTTTCTTGCTGTCGGCGATCATAGCTCTGGCCATCTTCTACTTCATAAGCAAGGCCAAGGGCGGTCGACAGCTTTACATCAGGAGGATAGCGGGGCTGGAAGCGGTGGACGACGCGGTAGGGCGGGCCACCGAAATGGGTCGCAAGATCTTCTTCATACCCGGCATCATGGACATGGACAGCATGCAAACCATAGCCGGCGTTACCATACTGGGCAGAGTAGCCAGGCTGGCGGCCGAATATGAGGCCAAGCTTGAGGTGCCGGTGTCACGATCGCTGGTCATGGTAACCTGTCGGGAGGTGGTCAAGGAGGCATATCTCAACGCCGGAAGGCCGGACGCTTACAACGACAACATGGTCTACTATCTGACCGACGATCAGTTCGGCTACGCCGCGGCGCTGGACGGGCTTTTCCTGAGGGAGAGACCGGCGGCCGTTTTCCTCCAGGGGCAGTTCTATGCGGAGTCTTTGATATTGGCGGAAACGGCCAACTCGGTGGGATCCATTCAGATCGCCGGGACGGCCATGCCTTCCCAGCTTCCTTTTTTCGTGGCTGCCTGCGATTATACCTTGATCGGAGAGGAGCTATTTGCAGCCTCAGCTTACCTTTCCAAGGATCCCAAGCTTCTGGGAAGCCTCAAAGGGCAGGACCTGGGCAAGTTCATCTTTCTTCTGGTGATTTTGGTGGGAGTGCTGTTTATTACGCTCAATTCGTTGGTGGGATTAAACCTCCCGAATCTGGCGAAGATATTCTAGGAACGGTTAGCGGAGAATAGAATGAGAAGAGAAGTTCCTTTGGTTCTGACTGCCATCGTGGGGCTCACCATGATAATCTCGCACTTCATTCCCCCCTTGAACATGCTCAAGGATCTCTTCGAGGATTGGTTTTTCATCATAGCCGCGTTTGCCATCTATTTGGGGATTCTGAATCTGATCAGAATCAATGCAGACAAAGTTTATAAGAAGCGAAGCGATTGGCCCTTCGGGGTGGTGGTGATTTTGGGATTCTTGTTGATAACCATACCCGGGCTTTTCTTCTCCGGAGGCCGGTCGTTTTCCGACTTGGGCACGCCTTTCTATTATCTTTATGATCACGTCTACTATCCGCTTTCCGCCACCATGTTCGCTCTTCTGGCTTTCTTTGTGGCCTCGGCTTCGTACCGGGCTTTCCGGGCGCGAAACGTAGAGGCCACCATGCTCCTGGTGGCGGCTTTCATTTTGATGCTGGGCCGGGTTCCCATCGGGGATATGATTACCGCCTGGCTTCCCGAAGGCTACCGGATGGGTAACGCAGCCGACTGGATCATGGATTTTCCACAGACCGCGGGACAGAGGGCTATCATGATAGGCATAGCCCTGGGGGTGGTTTCTTCGGCGCTGCGGGTGATATTGGGACTGGAAAGAGCAATGGGAGGAGAATAACCAAGCATGGATCAAGGGCATCAGGAGGAAGAGAAGAGCTTCTGGGAGAAGCTGCTGAGCATCGATCGGAGAATTATCTTCCTCTTCATCACCGTGGCAGTAGCCGTGCCTTTGTTTTTCCGGCTGTCCTTGCACATAGCAGTGACTCCGGTCGCCGAGGGGGTTTACCAAGCCGTGCAGAGCCTTCCGGCCGGGTCGAAGGTACTGGTCTCCTTTGACTATGATCCGGGGTCCATGCCCGAGCTTCAGCCCATGGCCGAGGCGTTCTTCAGGCAAGCTTTCAGAAACGACCTGAAAGTGATCATCATGGGTCTATGGCCCCAGGGACCGCTTCAGGCGAATATGGCCCTGGAGGAGGTTTTCAAGGACAAGGATATCGCCGCCAAGAACCTGAAGTACGGCGTGGATTATGTGAACTTGGGATACACCGCCGGCAACGAGGTGGTGATCGACCGAATGGGTCATAGTTTCGAGGAATCCTATCCCAAAGATGCTTACGGAACCCCGATCGGAGAGATCCCTTTGATGAGGGGCGTCAGAAACTATGACAACATCGACCTGATATTCAACCTTTCCGCGGGCTATCCGGGAACGCAGGAATGGGTGCAGTACGGGGTGGACGTTTTTCATGTCAAGCTGGCGGCCGGCAACACGGCGGTTCAAGCTCCCAGCATGTATCCATACGTTCAGACCGGGCAGCTCTCCGGCGTGCTGGGGGGGATGAAGGGAGGGGCTGAATACGAGACTCTTCTGGGAATTCCGGGAAGAGCGGTGAGATATATGTTCTCTCAGGCGGTATCCCATGCGGTGATTTGTTTGTTCATCATAATAGGCAATCTGGCGTACTTCTCCTTGAGGCGAAGGCGGAAATCGCAGATGGAGGTCCAAGGATGAGTTCGGAACTCATAGGAGTGTGGATCGGGGCCTTCCTGACTTTGGGCATTTTCAGCTTTCTTTACAAGGACAACCCCTTCTACAAATTCTCCGAAGCTCTTTTCGTCGGCGTTTCGGCCGGCTACTGGTTCGTGGTCACCTTCTGGCAGTACTTCTTGCCGAAACTGATCGACAATCTGGTCTTGGCTTACACGGTGCTGACCTCTCAGGGCAGGGTGGACTACCACTGGGTATATCTCCTGGGAGGAGGCCTGGGGGTCTTGATGCTGCTCAGGCTTTTTCCCACGGTGGGGTGGTTGTCCCGATGGTCCTTGGCCTTTATCGTGGGAACCACGGCCGGTTTGCAGTTCACCCGTTATCTGGAGAGCAACGGGATAAAACAAGTGCAAGGAACCATCCTGCCTTTGATCGTGGGCGGGAGTCTTAATACGACCGTAGGCAACATAGTGATCGTAGTGGGGACATTCTGTGGTCTGATCTACTTCTTCTTTTCCAAAGAACACAAGGGGGCTTTTGGGGGAGCGGCTCGGGTGGGCGTTTGGTTTCTGATGATCACCTTCGGGGCGCTGTTCGGGTATACCGTGATGAGCCGTATGTCCCTTTTGATCGGCAGGATGGACTATCTCTTTCAGATTTGGCTGGGCCTGTATTAGTCTGTTTAATCAACGGATGTGGCGGATTCAGCGGGCTCTATTATTCTCATCCGTTTCCTCTTGATCCGTTGACGGTTTTCATCGAGGAGTCGATATGCAAAAGAAATCTCACCGGTGCAGTCGAGTGGTGCTGGCTGTGTTTTTGCTGCTTCTTCTTTTGCTTTTGAGCGTTGGTGTTCCTAATGCCCAGCAAGAGGAGACGACGGCTGTCCCGGAGGACACTTCAGCCCAGGCTCCCGCGCCGCCGACCAACGTCAAGGCCTACGATACCCCCAATGACAACGGGCATTCCATAACCGTTACCTGGACCCTTTCGGCGGATGATGGGGCCGGCCGCAAAAACGTGGTGTCCTATGAGGTGCTGCGCTCCGCTTCTCCGGACGGGGAATTCGAGCTGCGGGGTATGGCGCCGGCGGGTGAGAATATCTTCGAAGACAAGGGAGCCAAGGAGAAGTCCGACGCCAACTACTTTCCTCCTCACAAAGACTTCTACTACAAAGTCAGAGCCAGAAGCGACGGTCGTTACTCGGAATCGACGGTCTCCGCTCCGGCTTTCGCTTACGGCCAGTGGTATCACAAGGGAAAGACTCCGGTGGTAGTGGCGGTGTTGCTTTTTTCAACTTTTTGTCTTGTTTTTATCACTGTGGCCCGAAAGGGTAAAAAGCTTTACATTCGTCCCTTAGCCGGGATCGAGGCGGTAGATGAAGCCATAGGCAGAGCTACCGAGATGGGCAAGCCCATCCTCTATATTCTGGGATTGGGCAGTGCGGATATGATAGCCACCATCGCCTCATTCATCATCCTGGGCCGGGTGGCCAAGAAGACCGCGGAGTATCAGACTCCGATTCTGATTCCCTGCAACGACCCCATCGTCATGGCCGTGGCACAGGAGACGGTCAGGGCGGCCTATTTGGAGGCTGGCCGGCCGGATCACTACAAGGAGGAGAACATATTCTATCTCACCTCCATGCAGTTTGCCTACGTGGCCGGAGTAAACGGGATAATGCTTCGGGAGAAGCCGGCCACCAATTTCTATCTGGGCAAGTTCTACGCCGAATCCCTGCTTCTGGCTGAGACCGGCTCGCTGGCCGGGTCCATCCAAATATCCGGCACGGACGAGATCGCCCAGATTCCGTTCTTCGTGGCCGCCACGGACTATACCTTAATCGGGGAAGAGCTTTACGCCGCCTCAGCCTACCTGGGCAGAGAGCCGGTCCTTCTGGGTACCCTCAAGGGGCAGGATTGGGGCAAGGCGGCAGTCATGATTGCCCTTCTCTTGGGAGCTTTGGCAGCGACTTTCCATTTTCAGTTCTTCCTGAATCTGTTCACGGTGAAGCTGTAGTCAGGAGCAGTAAATGCGCAAAACACTACCCATCGCCATCGTCGCCGGTGTCGGCTTCTTCATGCTGATTCAGTATTTTATCCCCCTGGAGGAGTTTGAGACGCTATACGAGTGGGCCTTAGACTGGACCATGGTAATCGGCTGTTTCGCCATGGCATTGGGTCTTTATAGCTTGACCAACGTGATGGTCAATAAGGTCAGAAGAAAATCACCGGGGTGGGGGTACAGCCTGGTGGCTTTGGGGGGGCTGGTCTTCATGGTTTTCGTGGGGCTGGTGCCGCATTATCAAGAGAGCCTCAAATATGGCACGCTTTTCATGGACATCTTCACCTACATCTACATTCCCATTCAGGCGGCCATGTTTTCGCTTTTGGCCTTCTACATCGCCTCCGCCGCCTACCGTGCCTTCCGGGCCCGCACTATCCTGGCCACCATCCTTTTAGTCTCAGCCATAATAATAATGCTGAGGCTGGTTCCCCTGGGACCTCTGTCACCGATAAACCAGTGGCTGGTGAATTTCGTGCTCACCGTGCCCAACATGGCCGCCAAGAGAGCCTTTTGGCTGGGAGTGGGTTTGGGCGCCAGCGCCACGGCCCTGAAGATCATGTTGGGCATTGAGCGGGGTTACATGGGAAGAGATTGAGGAGGATCGATGAGTTTCTATGAAAGGATGATGAATCTTGACCGTCGGTGGATATATCTGGTGATCGGCCTGGTGGTGGTGGTCACCGCCATCTGGTCCTTTACCGTTCCGCTGTACGTCACCCCGGAGGTGAGAAGCATATACGATTATGTGGAAAGCCTGATGCCGGGAGATGTCCTGATGATCGGCGTGGATTACGATCCTTCGGCTTTGGCGGAGCTGCATCCCATGACCTACGCCATTACCAGACAATGCTTCGCCCGGAACATTAAGCTTCTGCTGTGCTGCCTGCATCAAAACGGCCCTGGAATGGTGGAGCAGGTGATCGCCGAGGTGGCCAAGGAATACGGAAAGGTCAACGGGGTGGATTACGTCTACATGGGATACAAACCCTACCCCGGGATCACCATCCTGGCCATGGGGCAGAACTTCAGAATCCCGTTTCCCGAGGACTATTACGGAACTCCCTTGGATTCCCTGCCCATGATGCGGAACATCACCAATTTCGATAACGTGAGAGCCATAATCAACATATCCGCGGGCAGCGGCACGGAGTATTGGATCAACTACGCCAACGGTCGCTACAATGCCAAGCTGGCCATAGGCGTGACCGGGGTCATGACCTCGGACTATTACCCGTTCCTGCAGTCAAAGCAGATCTTCGGGCTGATCGGCGGAATGAAGGGCGCCTCGGAGTATGAGTACCTTGCGGCCAAGGGAGGCTACATCTCCAAGGAGAAAGATCAGCTTGTGGCCTCCAAGAGCATGCCCATTCAGACCACCACCCATGTGGTGATAATACTCTTCATAGTAGTGGGGAACGTTGGGTATTTCATGTCCAAGAGGAAAAAACAGGGATAGTCATGGGAACAACGGAACTGATCTGGAATGGTGTGGCGGCGTTTCTGGTGTTGAGCATCTATTCGTTTCTGTACAAGGATAATCCCTTCTACAAGTTCGCCGAGCACCTGGTGGTGGGGGTTTCCGCCGGGTACTTCGCCATGATTCTCTACTACAACGCCTTTCTGCCCAAGCTCATCCACCCTTTGAGTTCCGGGCAGTACTGGTACGTCATTCCCGGCATACTGGGTCTTCTGATGTGGGCCCGCTTTTCCAGGAAATGGCAGTGGCTTTCCCGGCCCACTTTGGGTTTCGTGATCGGCAGCGGAGCCGGGGTGGCCATACCGCTGTATCTGCAGAACTATGTGCTCCGGCAGCTTAGCGCCAGCATGCTTCCGGTGGGATTTTCCAGTTGGCCTCAGATCACGAACATTTTGATAATAATCATGGTGTTCTGCGCCCTGGCCTACTTCTATTTCTCCAAAGAGCACACCGGGGTCTTCGGCGGCGCAGCCAAGTTCGGCATCTGGACCCTGATGGTGGGTTTCGGAGCGGGATTCGGCATGACGGTCATGGGCCGGGTGGCGCTTCTGGCCGAGAGGGTGGTCTTCCTGCGCGATTACTTCCACCAGTTGTGGAACGCCGTGTTCTAATGTCGCTCGGGCCGGGGAGGTAGGGTGAGGCCGCTTTTTATCCGCATACCGAATATCATCCAGAGATAAAAACATGGAATCTCGATCGGCACGGCATAGGCTCACACTCCGCGCCATCCTCCGCAGTCTGGCTTTGGGTTCCGCTATCCTTCTGGCTTCTCCGGTTTGGTCCCTGGCCCAAGACGATCTCTCCAGCAGCTGGTTCAACCCGCACCGGGTGAACATGCTGGTGTTTCTGGTGGTCTTCTTCGGGTTCATCATTTACTTCATCCAAAGAGCGAAAAAGGGCAAAAGCCTGTTTATCCGCAGGATCGCAGGACTGGACGCCATTGAAGAAGCCGTGGGCAGGGCCACCGAGATGGGCCGGCCGGTGCTTTACATATCGGGAATCGAGGACGTGGACAACATCCAGACCGTAGCCTCCATGATAATCCTGGGAAACGTAGCCAAGATGGTGGCCCAGTATGACACGCCTTTGTTCGTTCCCATTTGCCGGCCGTTCGTGGTTCCGGTGGCGGAGGAAAGAGTGAAAGAGGGGTATGCTGCGGCAGGCCGGCCGGACGCTTACAACCGAGATAACGTCCGCTACATCTCCGACGAGCAGTTTGCCTACGCTGCCGGGGTAAACGGGATAATGCTCCGGGACGTCCCGGCGGCCAACTTGATGTTCGGTTCGTTCTTCGCAGAATCCCTGATGCTGGCGGAGACCGGATTTCTGACCGGAGCCATACAGGTGGCGGGCACGGCCAATATCCACCAGCTTCCCTTTTTCATCGTAGCCTGTGATTATACCATAATCGGCGAAGAGCTTTTCGCCACCAGTGCTTATCTGTCCAGGGAGCCCAAGCTTTTGGGAAGCCTGAAAGGGTCGGATCTGGCCAAAGCCATCATCATGGGCCTTTTGGCGCTGGGCGCGATCCTGGAGACTGCGGGAGTCACCAGCTTCACCAAATGGTTTTTCATCGAATGAGGAGTTCATTCATCAAGGGCTGAACTAGTCAGCCGGTTCTTTCAGGGAAAAGAAGCATGCGACGCGAAATCCCCATGGCCATCTGCTTTCTGGCCGGCATCTCCTTCATCCTGGAGTACTTTATCCCCCACCAGAGGATTCTGTCCATTTTCGAAACCTTCCGGCAGTGGGCCATAATCGTCATCGCTTTCGCCTACGTCCTGGGGCTGGCCAACATCGTGAGGGTCAACTATCACGTCATCCAGAAACGAAGCAGAGATTGGCTTTACAAAGTCATCCTGTTGGTTTGTCTGTTTTTCATGATCATAGTGGGAGTGTGGGGAGGCATCGAAGAAGGAACCATATTCGGCTGGGTGTATTACAACGCCCAGTATCCTCTTCAGGCCACCATGTTCGCTCTATTGGCGTTTTTCATCGCCTCCGCCGCCTTTCGCGCCTTCCGCATAAGGACGTTTGAGGCTTCGCTTTTGGCCGTCACCGCCGTGCTGGTGATGATCGGCCGGGTGCCGATAGGGGAGAAGCTGTGGGGAACCTTCCCCGACTTGACCGAATGGATTATGAACGTGCCCCAATTGGCGGGGAAAAGAGCCATCATGATCGGCGCCGCACTGGGTGCGGTATCCACGGCCTTGAAGGTCCTGACCGGTCTGGAGAGAACCTATCTGGGAGGGGAATAGAAAGTTGGCTCTGATACCTAAGTTTTTGTTGGTTTCTGTGCGTCCTGGATTTGATGATTTCGTTGGGCCGTGAGCGAGTATGAGACGGGTTTTCTGAGGAGCAAGCAGTGAGAGAGTTACTTGAAAAGCTGGAAAGGCTGGATCGAAGGATCATATTTATCTTCATAGGGCTTTCCGTTGCCATCCCGCTTATTCTGCCGGTGAATCTGGATTTTTCGGTGACCGCGCCGGTAAAGAGCCTTTACGATACCATTGAAAGCCTTCCACCCGGCTCCAAAGTCTTGGTCTCGTGCGATTACGATCCGGGCTCCATGCCCGAGCTGTATCCCATGAACGTGGCCGTGTTCCATCATCTCCTATCCCGCAACCTCAAGATCATCTCCATGCAGTTGTGGGCCACCGGCACGCTTCTGGCCGACCGGGCCATGGCCGAGACGTTGAAGGATTTTCCGGATAAGAAGTATGGGGTGGACTGGGTCAATCTGGGATTCAAGGAGGGCCGGGAGGTGGTTATGGTTTCCATGGGGACCAACATACCCAAAACCTTCCCCACCGATTCCCGGGGCAACAAGGTGGAGGATTTGCCCATCATGCAGGGGGTGAAAACCTTCGATGATATCGCCCTTCTGATGAATGTCTCCGGGGGTCTTCCCGGAACCAAGGAATGGGTGCTGCAGGTGCAGTCGCGCTATCACGTCAAGCTGGGATCGGGCTGCACGGCGGTGAGCGCGCCGGAGTTTTACCCTTACGTCCAGTCGGGACAATTAGTGGGACTTCTGGGTGGGATGAAGGGCGCGGCCGAATACGAGAAGCTGATTCATCGCCCGGGCACGGCCCAAAGAGGGATGGATGCGCAGTCGGTTTCGCACGTGGTGGTTTTTGTTTTCATATTGATAGGCAACGTGGCTTTCTTTTCGGTCAAGGGCCTGAAGAAGAGATTAAAGGCCTCGCGATGATGGTTTGCTTTTCGATCCAGGATCTGGAGGCGACCTAAATGCCTTTTTGGGACACCGTAGGAATCTGGTTGGGTGCTTTTCTGACCCTGTGCATATTCTCCTTTTTGTATAAGGACAATCCCTTCTACAAGCTGGCGGAGCATGTGTTCGTGGGCATATCCGCCGGCTATTGGGCCACGCTGGAGTACCACAACGTGTTCCGTCCCAACTTGTGGGACCCGCTGACCAAGGATGGTCGGCTGCTTCTTCTGATTCCTTTCGCCTTCGGCATTCTGCTTTTTTCCCGTTTCACCAACAGATTCGGGTGGCTTTCGCGCTGGCCCATGGCGCTGATCATCGGCATTTACGCCGGGATCACCATCGTGGGCTACGGCTCGGGAGACTTGATCCTGCAGATTCACGCCAACCTGCTGCCCTTGTGGACCGACCATTGGCTCACCTCTGTGAACAATATCCTTCTGACCGTGGGTGTGATCACCGGTCTGATCTACTTCTTTTTCTCCAAGGAACACAAGGGAGCTTTGGGAACCGGAGCCAAGGTCGGCATCTGGTTTTTGATGATCTCCTTCGGCGCTTCCTTCGGATACACGGTCATGTCCCGCATGTCCCTTCTGATCGGAAGAATGTACTTCCTTCTGGGTAATTGGCTGCACATCATAGAATAAGTGAGGATTCATAATTCCCATTCACTCGAATGAGTTCCTTCTCCCAAGAACTCGATTTCGGATTGCGTCGACAAGAAGTCGAAAGTATTTGCTGTTCCTTCGCGATACCTGACGATTCGACTTAATACGTTTGATCCTTTACAGTTGTCCATCGCCTGTAACGTCAATCCCCCTCAACTTCGCTGTAATCTGCGAATGACAACTTAGACTGGCGAATTCACCGGATGCAGCAGTTTCCTTATTGCCTTGTTAAATAATCAGTTGCAACGTCACAACCGGGGGGAAAGAACTCGGCATGATGTTTGTTCAGTATATCATGTGCTAAAACTCATTGACAGTTGCTGCTCTGGTTGGTATATTGATTCTACTAAAATCCAGAATAGGATAGGAGGACAAGATGAATGGGAAGCTGACTCTGATCGGAGTTCTGCTCATTGCTCTTGTTTTCGTGTACTGTACGACTAAGAATCCGGTGACCGACAATCAAGCCGATCCTCACGGACCGGCGTGGTATGCCAAGGGTTTGGTAGATTCCGACAACAGGTTCGGGATCAAGCTCTTCAAGGAAATCGTCGAAGAGGAGGGGGACACAAACATCTTCATCTCCCCTTTGAGCGTCTCCATGGCGCTGGGTATGACATACAACGGCGCCGATGGCACCACCAAACAGGCAATGGAAAAGACCCTGGAGCTCTCCGGGCTGACTGTGGAAGAGATCAATCTATCGTACAAGAATCTTATTAGACTGCTCACGGAGCTCGATCCGAAGGTGCGGTTTGGGATCGCAAATTCCATCTGGTACAGAGATTCTACAGCCCTTCCCGAGCAGGAGTTTTTAGACGTGTGCGTTGAATACTTCGACGCGCTGGTGAGGGGACTGGATTTCAACGACCCTTTTGCTGCCGACACCATTAATGCCTGGATCGATGAGAAAACCGATGGCAAGATTCAGAAGATAGTGAATGCTCCGATCAGTCCACTGACCATGATGTTTCTGATCAATGCCATCCACTTCAAAGGAACCTGGACCTACCAATTTGACCCGAACGACACCCAGGATGACCTATTCAAGCGGTCAAGTGGCACCAGCGTAACGTGCAAGATGATGGAACAGCGAGGATTTTTCAAGTATTATGCCGGCCGAGGTTTCCATGCCGTAGACCTTCCATATGGAGACGGTTCCTTCAGCATGACGGTTTTCCTTCCATACTGGGGAGGAGACGTGGACGATCTCGTAGCAAGACTTGACCCGGACAGTCTTGATTATTGGCTGGGCTGTTTCTCCAGCGATTCCGGTGATGTCTACCTACCGAGATTCAAACTGGAATATGGATTGACCATGAACCGTGTTCTCACTGCATTGGGCATGGGAATCGCTTTTGATCCCGCAGCCGATTTCAGCAAGATGTACAAGAACGTCGACGTGTGGATAGATTCTGTGAAGCACAAGACCTTTGTAGAGGTGAATGAAGAGGGCACAGAAGCCGCTGCGGTCACAGTAGTGGAGATGACTTTGGGACCACAACCACCCGGTTTCTGGTTCCGGGTGGATTGTCCCTTCATATTCATGATCAGGGAGAACGAATCGGGAACGATTCTCTTCATCGGTAAAATCGTGAATCCGAGTGGCTGGTAGTGTGCAGATATAATCGGGCCAAATCCTGCACCGCGAAGGTAGTCTGCGATCTCTCCAGAATCATCGGAGGCTGACCAGAACCTGACTCAAGCCAGGTTCTGGTCATCTGTTTTTGGAGCAACAGACGTTCTACCCGGCCCATCTCTCAAAGAAGGTCTGGAGAACGTAAGCAGCGCTACAACCAACCACGATAGGATAAAAAAGCCCCGCCGCATGGCGCGGCAGGGCCCGTCGCAAAGGAGGTGTTGAGGGGGGAAGTTTGAAGAATGGGATTGAGTTAGATTGTGTCTCCTTTTTCGTGCTTCCGGTTTTGGCCAATATGGACCAAAGAATATTTTAGCCTCCGTTTTGCCTTCTCAAAAAAGTGGGAACCTCCCAATCGTCCGCCTGAAAGGCCTCCACTTTGCTTCTGCCGGAGACCCTGAGAGCCTCGGCCACTGGTTCCGGTTGTTTTTCCGGCTTATGCTCAAAAACTACCTTGCGCGAGGAGAACAGATCCGCGCCGGAATCGGATTCGATATCCCGATGGCCGTTGCCGAACCCGGTGGCGATCACCGTCACCCGAAGTTCCTCCTGTAGGGATTCGTCGATCACCGCCCCGAAGATGATGTTGGCGTCGGCACCCGCCGCTTCGGTGATTAAGCCGGCGGCCTGGTTGATCTCCAGCAGGCTCATGTTGCTGTTGCCGGTGATGTTGATCAGAAGCGCTTTGGCGCCGGTTATGGAAACGTTGTCCAGAAGCGGGCTGGAAATGGCCTGGGTGGCGGCTTCGGTGGCCCGGTTTTCTCCCACCCCGCAGCCGATTCCCATCAGGGCATCGCCCATCTCGGACATGACCGTTTTCACGTCGGCGAAATCTAAGTTGATCAAACCGGGCACGCTGATTAAATCGGAGATGCCCTTGGTGGCCGAAAGCAGCACGTCGTCCGCCATCCTAAAAGCCTCGGTCAGTTTGGTATCCGGCGTGGCCAGAGCCAGGAGCTTCTGGTTGGGAATTACTATCAAAGTATCCACCCGGTCCTTCAGTTCCTCTATTCCCATCAAGGCCCGGTTCATCCTCTTCCTGCCCTCGAATTCGAAGGGCTTGGTGACTATGCCGATGGTCAGGGCGCCCTGATCCTTGGCTATCTCCGCCACCAGGGGAGAGGCGCCGGTGCCGGTTCCGCCTCCCATTCCACAGGTGACGAACACCATGTCCGATCCCAAAAGGGATTCGGCCACCACGTCCCGGTCTTCCTCCATGGCTTTTCTGCCGATCTCCGGACTGGCTCCGGCACCCAGTCCTTTGGTCAGCCGCGAGCCGATCTGGATGCGGTGATTGGCCTTGCAGTTCTCCAGGTCTTGCAGATCCGTGTTCAGCGAGATGAAGTCCACGCCTGAAAGCCCTGAGTCTATCATGCGGTTGACCGCGTTTCCACCCGCCCCGCCCACGCCCACGACCTTCATGCGGGCGTAATTCTCGCAATTGGCATCGAGCTCGAAGAACATAAACGTTCCCTCCCTCCGGTTGAATTGTTGTTACATGTACTGAGTTAATATGCTTTTCATCTTTCTGAACAAACCTTTGCCTTTCAGGCGACCGCCGGATTTGCCTTCCTTGACCTGCTCCCACCCGTAGAGAAGCAATCCCACCCCGGTGGAATAGATGGGGCTGGAGATGGTCTGTTCCAAAC
>Ga0307445_10000705_pt1 | contig 18476 bp, 11 predicted proteins | sample SalMarSW160330MG_FD_202147 | JGI IMG/M metagenome (GOLD analysis project Ga0307445, IMG submission 202147) | Salt marsh sediment microbial communities from the Plum Island Ecosystem LTER, Massachusetts, United States - SW1603-30 | ecosystem: Environmental > Aquatic > Marine > Intertidal zone >...
TTATAAAAAGCGTTTCCTCCTGCCACTCCCCTGTTTCGCGGTTCTTGTATCGACGTGAACATGCGATGCGAAAATCACATACCGGAGCACCTTTCTGGGTGTATCTTAGTTCAGGATCGGCAACTAATCTACCGATCAAAAATACATTATTCAAATATCCAAGACGTAATTGATTCATTATTATTTTCCCTTAGCAAGGATGATGAAACGTAAAATATCAGCTTTGTGTTTCAATGCCTCCTTGATCTTTGTAATACTCAAAGGTTGTGCGGTGAACAAATAGTTGACATAAATGCCCTCTCTACACTTCTCAACCTCATAAGCCATGGTCTTTCTCCCTAAATTACTGAATTTCACCTCGCCCTTACCGCGTGTCTTGATGGTCTTCTCGACACTCTTTATTTCCTTGTCCAACTTTTCTTCATCGATATCAGGTTTGAAAATGAACATCGCTTCGTATTTATTCATACACCATTTCCTTTTAACGGACCAAGCTTTTTTATCTCTTCGGTGAATTCCCTTACCACCTTTGTAAATCTATCGCCTTCTGCAGCAGATATCCACTCAAGCCTGAGCCTCTTTTTTGAAACTCCCATATCATCGAGAAGGTTATGAAGTAATGCAATGCGACGAGCAGTTTTATAGTTACCATCCTGGTAGTGACAATCGCCAAAATGACATCCACCAATCAAAACACCGTCAGCACCACTTTTAAAAGCATGCAGCACGTGTTGAGGATCTATCCTTGACGAGCAGAAAAATCTAATAGGGACTAAATTAGCTGGATATTTTTTCCTGGACGTACCAGCTAAGTCGGCAGCTGCAGACGTGCACCACTTGCAGAAAAACCCGATGATCTTTGGTTCGAAATTGTTCTCGCTCATTTTTCCTCCAAGACTGATGTAACCATGTCTTCGATCTGCTTATCAATAAGATTTCGCTGTTGTGCTGCACCTGATGGGCACGCTGAACTGCAAGAGCCGCATCCCTGACATAATGCTTCTACAACCTTGATGACCATTTTTTCTCTATCAAGCTCTCGAGCGTTATACGGGCATACCCCAACGCATATACTGCAGCCAGAACAAAGATCTTCATCAACACCGGCAATCGTCGGCTCAAATGTGATCTCATCTTGCGTTAGAATAGCGATCGCTTTGCTAGCCGCACCAGAAGCCTGGGCAACGACTTCGGGAATATCTTTGGGTCCTTGAGCAGCTCCTGCAAGGTATATACCTGCTGTATTGCTCTCGACTGGTCTGAGTTTTGGATGTGCTTCTGTCAAAAAATCATTGGCATCACACTGTATTTTCAACCTTCTTACTAATTCCGTATTGTTGCGGGTCGGAACGACCCCCGTAGCCAGAACAACCATATCTGCTTCTACCTCGATCTGTTTACCGGAAAGTGTATCTGCACCAAGGACAACTATCCTACCATTATCCTGGTATACCTTCGATACCTTACCGCGAATATATGTCGCCCCTTCATCAGTCACCCGGTTATAAAACTCCTCATAACCCTTGCCCGCAGTCCGCACATCGATATAGAAGATTATTGGTTCACCATCATGGACACGATGTTTGTACAAAAGCGCATGTTTTGCTGTATACATACAGCATATCTTAGAACAATATTCGAGATGATTCTCTTTGTCCCGCGAACCCGCACACTGTATGAAGACAATACGCTTAGGCTCTTTCCCATCAGAAATACGTCTAACATCACCAGAAGTTGGACCCGACGCGGATAATAAGCGCTCAAATTGAAGTGATGTCAGAACATCAGGGATAGTACCGTAACCGTATTCCTTTAATCTTTCTGGTTCATAAAGATCAAAACCCGTGGCAACTACTATTGCACCTACCTCTTCTTCGAGGATAACATCCTGCTGTTCAAAATCGACCGCCTGTACAGGACATACGATTTGACATACCCGGCATTTACCGGGTTTTAAAAAGAAGGTACAGTGTTCTTTGTCAATGATCGGTTTATTTGGTACGGCTTGCGGGAATGGTGTATATATCGCCTTCCTTTTACCCATGTTTTCTTCGAATTCAGAATCAACTTTAACTGGACACTTCTCATAACACATACCACACCCGGTGCATTTTGCATGATCGACATACGCAGCTTTTCTTTTTATTTTCACCTTAAAATTGCCGACACTGCCAGCAATTTCCTCAATCTCAGAGTAGGATAATAGCTTTATCTTTTTGTGTTGCGAGACTTCAACCATTTTAGGCGTTAGAATACACTGGGAGCAATCCAGAGTCGGGAAAGTCTCTGAAAGCTGAGCCATACGGCCCCCAATAGATGGACCTTTCTCAACTAATATTGTTTCCACGCCTGCATTGGCAATATCTAAAGCCGCTTGTATACCAGCGATACCTCCGCCGATCACGAGCGCTCGTTTCGTGACGCTTACATGTATTGGTTCTAAAGGCTCATCATATTTTACTTTTTCAATGATGCTTTTGATAATATGCGCGGCTTTCTTCGTAGCAACTTTTTTATCATCATGTACCCATGAGCAATGTTCACGAATGTTCGCCATCTCACAAACATAGCGATTGAGGCCACCTCTTTCAGATGCATTCCGGAACGTATTCTCATGCAGTGTTGGTGAACATGCAGCAACAACAACCGCATCGAGTTTATGCTCCTTGATCGCATTGATCACGAGATTTTGTCCGGGATCAGAACACATATACTTGTAGTTCTCAGCATACTCGACCCCGGGGTATTTTTTTATCTCCTCAGTTAATGCCTCGACATCAACAGTCTTTGCTATGTTTATACCGCAATGGCATATAAAAACGCCGATTCTCTTCATAATAAATCATACTCCTTCAATATTTCATTCGGTGATACCTTGTTTTGTTCCAAACCCAAGTTCTGTTTTTCCACACCCAGTGCTATCGCCAATAGCTGGCTAAAATAAAATACCGGAATCTCTTTGAATTCAGGGTGTGCTTTTTTAATTTTACCCTGCAATGCATCAAGATTATAGTGACAAAGCGGACATGATGTAACGATAACATCTGCGCCATTGCCCTGAGCATTGCGAAGAAGTTTATAGGATGCCTCAACTGCAGCATCCGGAGAATTAACAACGAGGTACGAACCACAACATTCAACCTTAAGAGGAAAATCAATCGGGGTAGCACCGATCATACTCACAAAAGTCTCAAAAATCGTCGGTTTTTCTGGATCATCGAACTTAATCTCATTATCTGGCCTCAGAAGGAGACAGCCATAATAGCAGCCTACTTTTAATTCCTTTAAATTTTTTTTGACCTTACTTTTTACTAATTGTGCATTATCTCTAAAGAATTCAAGCGGATGCAGCACTGTTTCATTGCCATCGTACGATTCTTCAAGATGCTCATTAATAATATCAAGCGTCTCTTCATCCTCTTTCAATATGAAATTCGCTCTTTTTAATGTATTATAGCATATCGAACAGGGTGCAAGAACTCGTTCACCTTCATGCTGAGCTTTTGCCAGTATGCGCAAGGGCGCGATCAATGACATACGGTTATCCCGTGCTAATGTAAAAGTCGTACCACAGCAATACCAATGAGGCAATTCAACGAGTTCCACGCCGATCATCTCAAAACATGAATGCAGCGAAGTATTCAAGGGTTTTGCTTTGGTATATAACGTGCATCCTGGATAATACGGTAATTTCATTTAGTATGTGTATTTACTGAACGCACTCATCAATGCAAGCGGTGGTGCATCCATGAGGAATTCCTTATCGACTTCAGGGACATCGAACAAACCTTGTTTAGCACGCAAATGAATAGTCCTCACTGCTTCCATTAATCTCGGGATATCGACCCCACGCGGACATCTTGTTTGACAGACCAGGCACGCCGCACAGAACCATGGCCCCTGTGATTTTAGAACATCGTCTTTCAAACCAAGCTGCATAAAGCGTATTACCTGATTTGGCGGTGCGTCCATGAATCTGGCAAACGGGCATCCAGCCGTGCATCTACCACATTGATAGCAATCAGATAATTTCTGATCGCTTATCTCTTCAATTCGTCTTTTAAAATCTTTTTCTGCTAATATCTTGTTCATGATTGCATATTATATATAGAATCGATGGCAAGTCAAGGAGAAAGAAACATTCAAAATTAGGACATATTAGTTTCAGGAAATCTCTTGACCGTATGCAGAAACCGGATAGAATAATCCATAGATATTCGAAAATCCTTGAAATTACGTAATAATCATACGAACCATAAAAGGAGTAAATCATGTTTATTAGATGCTTAACAAGATCACATCTTTTTATAGCTGCGACTTTTATTGTCTCAAGTCTTTTTATCGTTATTATCCTTGAAAAAATAATCCCGGCAAACATGAATCAGTCAAAGCACTCGATAAACGACATGAAAGAGAGGGCATTGATACTCTATTTCCAATAAGAAGTCTGTCCGTGAAAAATGAAAGCACACGTTGATATATTATGGCAGCTGTTTATAAAAATAAAATCTCATGCAGTGGAAATCCATTTATAGAATCCTGAAAACAGGACAGCAGCCACCTCACTGGATATCTCCTTTTAAAAAGGCCGTCTATATAATTTCATTTGTCGCCCTGTTTTTTATCATCATTCAGTCAGGACTGCGCTGGCGTCTTCCCCCGGTGCTAACCGCATTCGCGATATTGCTCGATTACATCGTCTTTGCGTCCTACCTTGCTGATGCGTGTTTGAACTTCTATTTTATCTTTCCCAAACGCTCCTACTTTCGAAAGTACTGGCTTGACGTTCTGGTTTTCATCCCTCTGATCCTAACCATCACAACCCCCCGCGCCGGGATTGGTTTTATCATCATACGACATATCGTAATACTGATCCAGGCATTCACACGCACCAGGAAGTTCTCGAACCTGTTGCGGAACGTTCGACTGAATACAGCACAGATCGTTGCCTTGAGCTTTATGGGAACAATCCTGTTAGGTGCTGTTCTTTTGACGTTCCCTTCAGCAACGTCAGATGGTCAGGGGGCGGTTTTCATCGACGCTCTCTTTACATCGACGTCAGCAACCTGTGTCACAGGGTTGATCGTTCAGGACACGCCGAAATACTTCACGACATTCGGACAACTGATCATACTGATGCTTATTCAACTAGGCGGCTTGGGCATAATGATGTACTCGGCCTTCTTCGCATTGATCTTCGGTAAATTCTCCCTCGGTCAAAGACAGATCGTCCAGGACATGATGGACGAAGAAAAAAATGTTCTTACCATGATCACATATATCTTCAAGATGACGGTCTTTGTAGAACTTGCAGGTGCTACGTTACTTTTTTTGCGCTGGATATTCCATTTTAAAAATATCGGTCAAACCGCCTACCAGAGCATCTTTCATTCTATATCAGCATTCTGTAATGCCGGATTCTCTCTCTTCTCAAATTCGTTAGAAGGATTTGTAAACGACCCAGTGATCAATATGGTTATCATGTTGCTCATCATCATCGGCGGTATCGGATTTATCGTGATTTATGAAACCACAAACCGGCTCCGGCACCACCGCCATCACCTGTCAACCCACACGCGTTTGGTCTTAGTAGTTACAGCAGGCCTCATTATAAGCGCCTTCCTCGCTATATTCTTCATCGAATTTGATGGTGCCCTGGTCGATCTTCCGCTAAACGGAAAAATATGGAGCGCCCTATTCCAGGCGGTCACTCCCCGGACCGCTGGTTTCAACACGATCCCCGTGGCATCGTGCTCCACCGTGACAATCACGTTCCTCATTATATTAATGTTCATCGGTGCATCACCCGGTTCGACAGGTGGCGGGGTAAAAACCTCAACATTTGCCATACTCATCCTGTCTTTAAGGAGTATTTTTAGTGGCAAGGAAGATATCCAGGTGTTCAAACGGACGATAAGCAGTGCGATAATATACAAAGCAGTAGCACTCGTTGTTGCATCCTTTTTGCTGGTTTTCACTGTTTTTGTTTTTCTTCTTGCGGTAGAGGACAAACCCTTTTTACCATTGCTTTTTGAAACTATTTCAGCATTTGGAACAGTAGGGTTATCCACTGGTATCACGCCTGATTTGACATGGGCCGGGAAAATGCTTATAATTGTTCTCATGTATGCAGGCCGGATCGGTCCTTTGACCCTTGGCCTAGCACTCATGCAAAGTGCACGGCGGGATAAAATTCAGTACCCCGAAGCGAAAGTGTTAATAGGATAAAGGAGGTTCTATGGCACAATACGTGGTGATAGGTCTCGGTGCATTTGGAAGGAAAGTCGCGCTCACGCTTGCGGAAAAAGGCGTGGATGTAATGGTGATCGATCGCGATAAAGACAGCATCGAGAGTATCAAAGACCATGTGGCAGCTGCCCTGATCATGGACTCAACCGATGAGAATGCAATGCGCTCATCAGAGATTGACAGCATTGATGCAGCGGTAGTTGCACTGGGAGATAATCAAGAAGAGGCCATACTCACAACCGCAGTCTTGAAGAAGATCGGGGTCCCTTACATTGTTGCACGCGCGATGAATGCTCAGTATGCTGAGGTTTTGAAAACCGTCGGAGCTCACCGAGTCATAGTTATAGAGGAACAGATGGGCGAAATGATCGCGAAACGTCTGCTCTCGCCTGAGATATACCAACATGTCGTGCTGACCACCGGTCACAGCCTTGTTGAGATCCAGGCCCGGGAAGAATTTGTCGGGAAAACGATCAGGCAACTCGACTTTCGCAAAACATATGGGATCAACATCATCGCGATACAACGCAAAATACCCCATGTAGATGATGACGGTAACATAACATACACTATTACGGTAAACGATGTTCCCGGTCCCAACGATATTATCGAGAAGGATGATATCCTCGTGGTCGTTGGAGCGGATAAAAATATCGAGCAGATGAGCATAGAAAAGGAGAAAAAACCCCGTGCTCACAAGCAAAAATAAGATAAGGTTTGCCCTGATAATTGTTGGAGGCTTGTCCCTCCTTACCTCTTTCGTCTCCTTGATCTATATGAATATCATGATCGATCGGATCAAGGAAATAACGAATAAAGATGCATCGCTCGGAACGACCGCGAACAGCATTTCTATTCTCATGCTGGATGCACGGCGCGAGGAAAAAAACTTCATTATTTATTTAGATACCACCTATATTGAGCGTACCCGGGACATCATCCAACATGTTACAACGAATATCGACAATGCAAGATCGCTTGCGCCAGAATATTCGACCATTTTTGATTCCATGACCATCCTTATTACACGCTATCGCGAAAACCTTGAATTGCTCGATGATATATTCCAGGAAGACCCTCGTGCTTTGACATCGATACAACAGCAGCTCATACGGTACGAGGAGAATCTTAAAAAAACAATCAGCAAAGGTACTGCCGCTGAAGACTCTATGCCCTCGTGGGTATCAGATCTGAACGTGCTCATGGCTTCAGCCGCAACCAAGGTGTCTACTGAAAAACTTCGGGTGCTAACCGGCCTTAGAGAAAGCAGTGAAGCTCTCCTGCTTCTTGCTCAAGATGTTGCAGCACTCGCTCAGCATGCCTTATCCGAGCATGGCGACGAAGGAATACGTTCCGGACTCAGGGCACAGCGTAATGCCTTGACGATTTTCATCATAACCGGGTTAATACTGATTTATTTCATCATCTCACTCCCAAAGAGAATTCTAAGACCCTTCAATAAGATCGTAAACGTCCTAAAAGCGCTCGGACGGGGTGAAACTGATATCATCCAACCTTCTTTAAACAAAGGTGATGAATTCAGTGCCCTTTACACATCGTTTCAAGAAGCGACCCATAGTCTACAAGAATACAGTGTGCTGAAGACGGACAAGATCGCCGCTTTAAAAAGACAATTCGACACGACGATTGCAGAGGTAAAAGAAGCGATCATCATCCTCTCAAAAGAGTTGCATGTTATCTCTATGAACAGCGCTGCGAGCACTCTCTTTGGTCTTACCAGTGATTGCGTTGGTAAACCATTAGAGGATATAAAAATTCTCTGGTCGTTGTATCAGGAGCATCTGGTACCGGATATCAAAAAACGTATAGAGTTCAAGAAGAAAACGAGGAGAACTGATCTTAAAGCAAAACATCTTGTGATAATACCGGTTATCAACAAAAACCTTAAAACCATCATTCTTATTGCAAAGTAATAATTATCACTGCTTACAAATCATAGTACATAACGGATACTTATTTATACTACTGACATGTATCATCGATCATTAATATACAAAAGGCCAGGTTTATAACCTGGCCTTTTGTCGAATAACTATATCGTGCTTAGAGTGTTACTTTCATTTCAATCGGCTGTTCAACACCTTCCTCAGTGTCATTATAATATTCATAGACGCGCGAAGACCGTATCTGAGCTTTTATCGGATATTTCGCCTTGATACTGTATGAAAATTCCACAGGCTTTTTAGAGCTCACTTCATCAAGGTATATGATGAGCTGACGTGGGGTAATACTGTATTTCTGGATTTTGTTACCGACGAGCTCGTCAAGCGTTGGTGTTTGAACTTCAAAACCAGGCGGGATACCAAGATCGACCATAACCATTTGCGCAGTACCCTGCTGATTCAATTTTATATTCACGTCAACATTGACCAAGTCATTTATCGAAAGCGTCGTTCGGTCATAATCAACATCAATAACAAAAGGCGGCTTTAGCGGCCTCGGAAGATCCTTCCAGGGTATATAATAAACATTCGTTAACTCGTACATGAAATTGCCTTCACCGTCGACTTCAAGTTCAATGGTATTTACTTTACTGAGATAATCGGTCAGATCGATCTGATGCATTAGATCAGCGTTGTCGTTGTTGATCTGCAGTTCTTTCACCTTTTTATTATTCATTTTCACGATGACATTGGCATCGATTTCTTCAGTTGAACCACCGAGCGCAGCGACTAGTGAACGCAATGCAATAACCGTACCCTGGGTAGTATGCCATAATCCACCGGTACCTTTGGATCGAATGATATGGGTTAATGCTTTTGTGACGATATCGCTGTATTTACCGGATTTTATCAGGGCATAAGTAGCAAGACCAGTCGCCTCGATATCTGCTCCTTTACCTCGGCTAAACGTAAGCGAAGGTAGATCTGATTCCCAATATACGGCATCAGTATCTTTTTTTGCCATGTTAACGAGTTTTTTCAATACTTCAATGGTCGTTGCACCCTTTGGTTCAACCGAAACAAAGGCATTGGCAATGAGAGCAACTACATAAGGGTCTTTTGCTGCATCGAGATTCTTTTTCAAAAAAGACAATCCCTGTGCCGTAGTCGACCCTCGCTCGCCAGCTTCACCCAATGCCCACACGATATAAGCCGTCGGCATAATCTCGCTCTTCTGGATATTTGTCCATGATTCGGCATGGAGATATTGCGCATCTGGTGACCAGGAACCATCTTTATTTTGCTGATCTTTTAACCACTTGATAGTCCGGTCGATCAAACGCTCATCTATCTCATAGACCTTATTCATATCATTGAATTCCATTAAACCGTATGCAGTGAGTACTTTGTTGGCCGGGGCATCGCCGAACCAGGAAAACCCGCCGCCTTTGACTTCAAAAGATAAGAGCTTTTGATAGCCGACACTTATATATTCTTCGGCGGCCATTTCAATCTCCGGTTTTATCTGGTCGGTCTGCCGTAAATAATCCAACAATAGAATATTCGGGTACGTGACTGAAGTGGTCTGTTCAAAACAACCAAAAGGTATTCTGAATAGATTGTCGAGTCCTTCAACTATCTGCGAATAGATACCGGGAAAGATCTTTAAGATAATGGAGTTCGCGTCTGTTATCGTATTGACAGGAAAAGATATCTGTTTCGTAACTTTGCCTTCGAGACGGTCTGAGAGGACGTGTTCGAAACGCTTACCATCTGGGAGCACTGCGATCATTCTTTTGATCGCGTCAGATTTCACTTCACCATAAGCGCGTACAAGAATCGAAAAATATCCCAGTTTTTTCACTCTGATCGGGAAATAAACGACTGAAACTTCATCTTTTTTTAATAACTTGGTTACCTCGTTCTTCTCGAGAATATCAAACCAGTCTTCTTTTTGCATGACGATCCTGATTTTTTGTTCCCTGGGCAGGTAATTATATATAGCGATCGGTATTGATATCTCATCACCTTCAGTTAATGCAACAGGAAGATCTATATCAACAAAGAACTCCTGGAATACCTTTAACTGCGCTAGGACAGATCCCAAATCACCTTTTTGAGAAGAAGCAAATGCGGTAATACGCCAGGTCGTAATGGCATCAGGCATGGTCAAGGAAAGACTCGCCCTGCCGTTTGCATCGGTAATGAGTGCCGGCTCGAATATGAAAGTCTCAGGAAAAAACTCCCTTACCCGGGGTTCATCCCCAGGTCCTTTTGCACTCAATTCTTTCTTAAGCATGCCGGTTTTAGAAACGATCGCGGACATATCAGCACCAGCAACTGCCGCTTTTGGCGCAACCATCGGCATCATCGCACGTTCTTCAGCCTGTACCATCATACCGTCAGCAAACCCCCAGCCAACTGACCATTCGTCAATATCGTCTTCGTTATCGAATGTTCCATCTGGTCCGGCCGATACAATATTGAACCACGATAAGTACTCGCCGCTTGTCGTTAATCGGTATCTTCGATACCAGGGATCGAGAAGCTCATCTTCATCCAGAAAACCCTCATCAATGAGTATTTGTACACCACCTTCACTTTTTGGATATTCATTGTGTTTTGAATAATACTTGTTGATCGCTTGATATATCCTGTCGCGTGTTCCTGACAGCCTGTTATAGAAAGTGGTCTTTATCTTATCATCGGTTTCCTGTGGCGTGGTATAGTTCACGGGAAAGGGTTCTTTGGGTGTCAACGTGGAGAACATGACGTTCTCGGCACGGGGTTCGATACCCATTTTCTGCACTATTGCAGGCGGCTCAAAACCATGGATTTCATAACGCGGTTCCAGGATCTCCTTTTCCAACATGAAATATACTTTCTCCAAACCCGGCTGCAATTCGGAAACGGCAAAAACTGCCTCGTCGACTATCGCTATACAGAGTGCCGCAACACGTGGTCGACCATCCTTGTCAGTCACCTTAAAGACTATTACCCCATCTTCACCCGGTAAGTACTCATTTTTATCACCACTGACCTCTATCGCCAGATCATTCGCGCCATGGACAAAACAGAACCTCGTATCTCTTACAATATCACTCCCTGGTGTTACGATATATGCATGAAGCCAGATCGAGCCGGTCATATCGGGCGTCAAATTCAACTTGTGTGTACCCATGCCGTTATTAATGTTTACGGATCTGGTGAGTATAGTCTGGTTGTCTTTAATTATATCAAAGTACACTCGCCCTGTTTTCTTTGTTGTAAGGAATTTCAGGTCAATATCGTCACCCACCTTATAAATGCCGCGCGACATCCTCATAATTATCTGATCACGGTCAATAGCCAGAGTAAATTCTTTTTCAATGCGGGCGGTCTCGCCTTTCTCATCTTTCACATCGATGTCCATAACAGTCCTCGCTTGATCAGGTCTATAAATAAACTCAGCTATACCATAATCGTCGGTTTGTCCGCTCATTTTCTTACCATTGACTTCCATATCTACCTGGGCAAGAACCGGTGAACCATCCGGGTAGTTCGCCAATACATAAATACGATTATCCAGCCCGGGTCGCATTACGCCTCCCTCGGGCACGATCGACACATTTATCACATTTTTGACGACCTTCTTTTGCACGGAGATCTTCTCGCTGTGGTTTGCTTTATCGATAACCTCAATATCGACCCTTAAGAATGCATCGCCTTTTTCAAGTGGCTCGCCGACAAAGTAATCAGGCAGATCATACGTGAAGTGATAATTACCATTAGCATCTGTCTTTCCCTCGATGACTCCCTCTTTTTGAAAACCGATATCATAGCGGAATGTTGTTATTTTGACGACACCATCTTTAACTGGTTTACCAAAGAAATACTGAACATCTATATCACCTACCATGCGTTCTTGGGGCAGATAGAAATCCTTATCCGTTGTCAATGCAACCTTGAATTTTGGGAGAACATACTTTTCAACCTTGACTGTCTTCTCAGTTTTTTCCGCATCAAGGATAGCACGAATCGTATAGTTACCTAAATTGACTTCATCGGCTAATAGAAACTGAATATAACCAGTCCCGAATTTGTCAGTTTCGATGGTTTTCTTGAATACCTTATTACCTTTACTATCTTCAATTTCGAAAAGAACACCCTTACTTGCCACGGCTGATAACTTGGGTTTTGCCAGAGATAAGGTTCGTATATGTATCGTCTGGCCAGGTTGATAAATGGGTTTGTCAGTAACAAGATATGTGAGGTTACCGCTAACTAGTTTAATACCGGTTTCATAAGTATCTTTACCGATATCTGATGATATGTCAAAAAGCAAGGTCGCATTTTCAACACCATCTGGCAAGGCAAAATCAGTATGACAGGTACCTGATCGATCGGTCATCCCCCTGAATACCTCTTCTTTTTTATCGTCCATATGGAGAGTGATCACAACTTTTGCATCTTTTAGCGGTTCGTTAGTACGCTGATTGCTAACAATGATCCGGTAGTTGATATTAGTCCCTTTGATGAATTCATTTTGTCCGAGAATTTTAATGATCATGCGGTTCTGAAGCTGATGTAGTGAGTAGATATATGTTGCTTTTTTAAAAGTCACTTTAGCTCTCAGGATGTCGTAGTCACTGACATCTTCTTTTATCTTCACCTTAATCGGCATTGAATAGTACTCTTTGTTTATATATGCATAGCGATAAGCACTACCAACGACATTGTCATCGGGATCGAGTATTTCCACCTCGCACTTACCGACCCTGCCCATCATATCCAGAATCGGGATATCGAGTTCCAGCGTATTCTCTGTGTTCAACAGGGTAATACCAAAGAGAAACCCCAATGAAACCAGTACCATACTGGTAAAATAAAATTTCTTCATATCTCCTCCTTTTGCTTAATATACATTAATAAATACAAAATATTCCAAAAGGGTTGAGCTTTTATGTGGATATTATAGACTTATACAGCATAGTGTCAACACTCTGATAACATATATATGACGCTGTTAGCTGTTAACGGGGGTTATTTCTGCTTATTAAGGTGCTTGGAAAGCCGCGACTTGAAACGTGATGCCTTATTTTTCTTTATTAGTCCATCTTGAATGGACTTATCGATTATCGACTGGACTTCTGGATACATCTTCTCAGATTGTTTCTTGGTCTTGGCTCTAGTATATTTCTTGATCGCATCTTTCATTTTGCGTTTCTTAATAAGGTTAGCTTTACGACGTCGAACCGACTTTCGTATGTTTTTGAGAACGCTTTTTGATTTTTTCATATGTTTATTATATATAATCAACGCGGCATGTCAATACTGCAATACTATCTACCATGTATAATCTGTCCGGTGCATTGTGTGGCCCATGAGCTGTTCCTGCCTATCTTAAATCCCGAATCCGGAACCTTCAATCTATGAGGTCTTTATACATCTGTAATTTCCGGATCCTCGTTGGGTGACGGAGTTTTTTAAGAGCTTTCGCCTCTATTTGTCTCACTCTTTCCCTTGTAATATTGAACATCCTGCCAACCTCTTCCAGGGTTTTTGGCATGCCATCGTTAAGACCGAAACGGAGCCGGATGATCTTCTCTTCACGTTTTGGTAGATCCCTTAATATATCATTGAAACGATCTTTTAGAACGGAGATCGCAGCACGACGCGATGGTGAATCTGCTAATGGATCTTTTATGAAATCACCGACAAAACTCGACTCTTCATCATCAATAGGTTTATCTAAAGATATCGGGATTAGCGATATATTATGGGCCATCCTTACTTTATCCGTAGGGATGTCCAAACGATGTGCTATCTCCTCAACGGTTGGTTCCCGACCCAGATCCTGGATCATGTCCCGCTGCGCCCTTGCGACCTTATTCATTGTATCAAGAATGTGGGCGGGCACGCGGACGGTTCTTGCCTGGTCCCCGATCGCACGTGTAATAGCCTGCCTTATCCACCAGGTCGCGTAAGTGGAAAATTTGTAGCCCTTTCTATAATCGAATTTCTCAACTGCTTTTATCAAACCATTATTACCTTCACCCACAAGATCAGCGAATTCCAAACCTCTATTAACATATTTTTTTGCTATCGAGATAACCAGTCTCATATTGCCTTCGATCATTCTCTGTCGTGCCCGGTTGATAAGATCCTCCCAGGTCCCTATGATCATGACTGTTTCATTAATGCTGTTGTTATCAAGATTCAATTCCTTAACAAGAAATCTTCTTTCTTTTGTGTATGATTGAATCTCCTCCTTGTTTCTCAATTTGGGCAATATCTTCAAGACTTTTGTAAATCGCTCGATCTTCTCTTTGAAAGTATGTATCGCAATATTAACGACACTATGTTGCAAAGAAAGAACCGCGAGTTTCCTCAGGATCCTCTCTTCTTTCTCGAATATCCTCCATTCCGTACTCTTCGAGTTATCCTTGCGGTATTTTCTGTAAAGCTGGATCAATGAAGTATAATCCCTTTCTATCGATTTAACACGCCGAACAAAACGCTGGCGTTCTCCCCAGAAGGTTCGCTTATCCATCATGGCTTCGATCTCGACGCGTGATATTTGGTCAAGACTCTTATGGCACAATTCAACTTGACGACAAGTTTCCAAGATCGCCCGTATCGCACAAGGAAAAGGCAAAAACTGCCGCTCGATCATTCGATAGCCAGTTTCTATCTTCACGGCCAACTCATACTCCTCTTCTTTGGTGAGCAGATCATATTTAGCGAGTTCTTTAAAATATGCCCTGATAGGCTCTTCCGGTCTCAATGATCGCTTGGCACGAGCTCGCTTTACTGGTTTTTCCTTTCCATCCTGTACAATAGTAATACCCTGACGCGAGAGAACGGCTAAAATCTCATCGATCTCTTCAGCCGTCGCTTTTTCAGGTATTAACTTATTAATATCAGCTAACGTTATTTTCCCCGCAACCTTGGCTTTGTCAAATATCTTCCGGGAATATTTCAATTTACACTCCTTTTTATTGTATTACAAATTCCGATCCAATACCGCTGCAGTCGATTTTATACGCATAAGCTCTTTCTGGTACTTTGTCACAGCAGCATCATCACCTTTTGCTATCGCTTCTTTGATTTTAGCTTCTATTTTTCTTTTTTCCACATCATTTTTAAAATTAACAACAGATTCCAAAAGGTACTGTTTTGAGATCGACTCATCCTGCATGAGAACTGAATAGATCTTCTGGCGAAGCTCTTCACTAACACCAGCTAGGGCCTCATCGATGTCGATTTCTTCATCTTTCAAAAGTTGTTTATAAAGCCGCATAACACCCGGTTCTTTGAAATCATCCTGCGCTAATACATTTTTGACATCAGAAAAGTGTTCACGTAAACTCAAAATATTGGCGATTAACCTTTCTTCGATAGTCGTCTTTATCCGCACACTCTTTTCAATCGTGACTTCATTTCGTCCCATAGCTTTGTTAATAGTCTCAACCGGTATATCAAAAACGCGTGATGCATACTTCAAATACCTGTCGAATCTTATAGGATCATTTATATTACTGATTATCTCTATTAGATCTTTGATCAAAACTACTTCCTGCTCAATGGATTCAGGTTTGGACATTTTCTTGTAAAAATGGAAAAAATCTGCGGCTGATTCAATGGCTTGTTTCAATGCTTCGGCGCCATTTTCATTGATGAAACGATCAGGATCTGATTCTTCGGGGAGCAAGGTTACGAATACATCCACCTGTGCATTAATGAGCAAACCTATCGCTCGTAATGCTGCTTTCATACCGGAAAGATCACCATCAAACAAAATATTGACCTTCTTTGCAAAACGCGCGACCAATACGGCTTGTTTTTCTGTCAATGACGTCCCGAGTGGTGCACATAGATTGTCTATGCCGTGTTGATACAGGTTTAAGAGGTCGAAGTAACCCTCAACAAGGATCGCTTCATTTACAGAGCGCATCGCTTTCTTTGCTTGATAAAGACCATAAAGTATCTCACCTTTCTTAAAGATCGGTGTTTCTCTTGAATTCAGGTATTTAGGCATATGTTGGCCATCGATACTGCGTCCACCAAAACCAATAACCCGGCCTGATAGATTCAGTATCGGAAAGATCAACCGATCCCTGAAAACCTCCACATTTCTCTTGGTGCCTGATAATGTCTGTGAAATCAACCCGGCTTTTAAAAGCGACTCTTTAGAAATACCTTTTTGCCGGGCATAGGTAACAAGACCGCCTGACAAAGGTGCATAGCCTAATTGGAAATCCTGTAATTTTTCAGTATTTATCCGACGCTCATTCAAATAATTACGACCCCGTTTACCTATTTCTTTGGAAAGACAAGCCGTATAGAACTGGCTCGCTATTTCATTTGCTTCGTATAGCTCTTTGTATTTTAACCCTTTGGACGTTTCGATCTCGATACCGAGGTTTTTAGCCAACACTCTTACGGCACTGGGGAAATCCATCTTTTCATACTCCATGAGAAAATTCACTGCGTTTCCACCTTTTTTACAGCCGAAACAGTAAAATATTCCTTTGTCAGGACTTACATAGAATGATGGAGCCTTTTCAGAATGAAAAGGACACAACGCCCGATAGTTCTTACCGACTTTTTTTAGTTGAATATACTGAGATATTAAACCGACGATATCGGTTTGCCTTTTTATCTCTTCAATCTTCTCTTTTTCAATCATTTCTCAAGACACTGCTGATTCATTTTTTCAATATCTTCAGGACCAACCCAATAAAAAATATTATCTAGACTAACTTTGTATTTCCCCTGATGCATTTCAACGACTTGACCAGTCCTCTTAAGCTGTCTTACCCGCACCATTTCGTTCATTTCAGGATAATAAGGCACGATATCCTCTTTTATTTTTATTTTTTCCTCAAAGAACATCCGCGCATCGTGCACCACCTCAGGTTTAGGCCCTGCTTTTTTCAATTCTTTGATCAACTTTTCAATACTTCTTTTTGAAATGATCAATTCGCGTCTATATTTTTCCTGTAAACTGGACAGCTCTTCTTTTTTCCGCTGGTTCAATGTGTTGAGCTTTTTTTCGTATTCATTAATGAGGTTTGACAGTCTGTTTTTTTCCTCCTTGACCGCCTTGAGCTCCCGTGACAGGTCTTCGAATAGTATGTTCACTGACATCTTATCCTTATCGAGTTGGTCTATTGCATGTTGAATGATAGGTTCAGTGATGCCAAGACTCTTTGCCAGTTTTATCGCATTGCTCGGTTGCGGGATACCAGGAATGAATCGATAGGTCGGTCGATCAGTGAATTCCATCCCCCCATTGATCATATCCTGACGTCGGCTCACGAATATCTTTAGATCCTCATTATGCGTAGTCGCCAGAACCGTATTACCGCGCTTTGCATAATGTTCTAATATGGCTATGGCTAATGCCGATCCTTCTTCCACAGACGTCTGACTCATGAGTTCATCGAGCAATACCAGGCTGTTTTGACTTCCATCTAAAGAACCTTTGATCTGCTTTATATGGGCGGCGAAAGTCGAAAGACTCGATTCTATGGATTGTTCATCGCCAATATCAGCATATACTTCATTATAAAAAGGTAATGTCGTCCCTTCATCAGCCGGTACGAAAAGACCGCATTTAGCCATGAGGACAAGAAGCCCTGTGGTCTTTAATACGATCGTCTTGCCACCAGCATTAGGCCCTGAAATTAAAAGAATTTTCCGACTTCCATTCAACTGCAAGTTTAATGAAACAACGTCATTGATCAATTTCTTCAATACTGGATGGTAACCATTAATAATATTCATATTATCTTTGAATAAAGGCATATTCGAATTTGACTCTCGAGCATACTGAACCTTGGCATAGAGCATATCAAGATCAAGTATCGTATTAATGTCAGTTTCAATGCGCGCTTGGTCAGATCGTATCAGACAGGTTATTTCTTTGAGAATACGTTCTATTTCGTCTTTCTCAAGACCATCCAATTCACGCAGTCGTGCTCCGAGATCAGTTATCTCCACTGGTTCAACAAACACGGTTTCGCCTGTATTGGAATATGCATGAACGATCCCTTTAATATCATTTTTAAAATTTCTTAGTACCGGTAGAACAAACCTTCCATCTCGTTCTACAATATTACTCGCGGAAAAAATCGTCTGACGATCGATAAGTATCGCATTTAATATTTTTTTGACTTCGCTGTTAAGTTTTTTTTTCTGCTTTCGAATAGCAGCTAAGTCATGTGAAGCCTTGTCGTAAATCTCTCCACTATCATCGATCTTATCTTCAATCACTTTCACGGTCTGCTGATAATCACCGAATTTGTTGAAGTATGGTTTTATCATAGAAGAAGCGTA
>Ga0307445_10000707_pt1 | contig 18462 bp, 14 predicted proteins | sample SalMarSW160330MG_FD_202147 | JGI IMG/M metagenome (GOLD analysis project Ga0307445, IMG submission 202147) | Salt marsh sediment microbial communities from the Plum Island Ecosystem LTER, Massachusetts, United States - SW1603-30 | ecosystem: Environmental > Aquatic > Marine > Intertidal zone >...
GCCTGCAGTCAATGTCAAAGAAACCGAAGATGAATACCAGATCGAGGTTGCGGCACCCGGCATGAAGAAAGAGGACTTCAAAGTGAATTTTGAGAATGGCCGGTTGACGATTTCTTCTGAATTCAAGGAAGAAAAAAAAGAGGGGAAGAAGCAGAATTATACCCGCAGGGAGTATCATTATCAATCCTTCCAGAGATCTTTTACCGTTCCTGAGAATCTGGTGAACAGCGAAAAAATCCAGGCAAATTATACTGAAGGGATATTGTATATTACCCTGCCCAAGCGGGATGAGGTCAAACCCAAACCGGCAAGACAGATAAAGATTTCCTGACGCATTACTGGTTATTTTCACTGAATGACTGCATGAAGCGTCTAAGCTATGAATGGTCGCGGCTTTATAACTGCGGCCATTTTTTTGTAAATAACTCGATTTGAACAATACCCGGATTTTTCCTTAAATTAGATTGTGGGAAAATCAAATACCCGGAAATACTCCGGGACAATACGGAATGCCAAGATTTCTTAAAAAGCGAACAGGTAGAAAGGGAATAAAGCCAGGATCACTGATCCTGGTGGGCCAGCAAAAGCAGGAAAAGGTACGTATACGGGTAATGAGCTTTGACAACAACGATATTGTTGAGGCCGAATGCAGTACCTTGCAGGAGGCTTTTGCCCATATTGGAAAAAAGGAAATTACCTGGATAAATGTTGACGGCCTTCATGATCCTGAGATCATCTGGGACATTGGGAAAAGATTTAACGTGAGCGAGCTTATCCTGGAAGATTTTATGAACACCGATCACAGGCCTCTTTACCATGAGGAAGAGGACCAGATTTTCATCATAGCAAAACTGATGAGCGTTCACCAGGAACATAAGAACATCGAATCCGACCAGTTCAGCCTGATAGCCGGCCCCGGCTACCTTCTTACCCTTCAGGAAAGAGTGGGAACGCATTTTGACCCGGTAAGGCAACGAATACGGAAAACACCTACCCGGGAACTTACCATTAACCCGGATTACCTGGCGTATACACTGCTGGATTGCATGGTTGACAATTACATGGAGATTATAGCTGAAATAGGGGAACAGGTTGAAAAACTTGACGCGGAAGTTATCAACCATCCCCGGAAAGACACCATAAATGAAATATACAGATTGCGTACAGAAATGAATTTCCTTCGTAAAACCATTTTTCCGCTAAAAGAAATTTCGTTTGCCTTCCTGAAATCAAAATCCGTCCTCATTCATGAAAGCTCCCGGGAGTTCCTGAATGACCTGCATGATCATGTTATTGTTTCCGGTGAGGCCCTGGATTCCTATATGCTCATGATAATGGATCAGATGCACCTGTACAATGCATCCATTTCGAACAAGGCCAATGAGATCATGAAGACGCTGACCATTTTTGCCGCTCTTTTCATTCCATTGACATTTATTGCCGGGATTTACGGGATGAATTTCGAAGTCATTCCCGAACTGAAATGGAAATACGGGTATATTTTCTTCTGGTTGCTTGTAGTTTTTGTGGGAGGAGGACTCTTTATTTATTTCAGAAAAAGGAAGTGGTTTTAGTTATTCGTACCTGAGCGATTCGGCAGGATTGGTATTGGCTGCCTTCAGGGTTTGATAAATTACGGTTATCCAGGCGATTACGAGAGCAATCAGGGTTGCGACAATAAATATCCAGATATCCAGGTCCATACGGTAGGCGAATTCCTGCAGCCAGTTTTTTGCCCACAGCCATGCCAGGATCCATGCAATGATGCTGGCAACCATGATCAGCCAGGTAAATTCTTTTACCAGCAATACGGATACTTCCGAAATGGTGGCCCCAAGTACCTTCCGGATGCCGATCTCCTTGGTTCGCTGTTCGGCGATAAAGGCCGCCAGGCCGAAGAGACCCAGCATGGCAATGAAAATGGCCAGTGCGGCAAAATAGCGGAAGATCCTGGCAAGCCGTTGGTCACCACGGTACATGCGATCGAAATTTTCGTCCATAAATGAATACTCCATGGGGTACTGGGGACTGATGGCCTTCCACTCCTTTTGGATGGCTGCCAGGGCCCCGTCGATGTCGCCGGGATTGATCCGGATGTTGACGTAACTGGTCCACTGCTCACTCCAGACGAACATCAGGGGTTCGATTTCCTGGCGCAGGGATTTATAATGAAAATCCTTCACAATGCCGATGATCTCAATTTTTTTGGAAGGAATGGCCGTAACGTACCAGGAGGGATGGTCAAACTGCTTTCCCAGGAGGCTGTCCCGGTCAATTTTCCTGGCAAAGGTTTCGTTGATCAGGCAGGCATTCAGTTTGTCCGAGGTAAGGTCCCACGAAAAATTCCGCCCCTCCTTCAGTTCCATCCCCATCAGGGGAATATAATCCGGATCGATGGCATACACACATGAACCCACTTCGACTCCTTCCAGTGTGAACGATTCGTAATTGTCTCCAGCACCGGGGACGGTATACGAGAAGGATACTTTTTCAATCTGGGTGTGTTTCAGCAGGTTTTCCCTGAAAACATCCAACCGTTGCAGTATTTCCTGGTTCAAATCCGCCGTCACTACGAATTCCTTTCGGAATCCCAGGTCTTTGTTTCTCAGGTATTGCAGCTGCCGATATACCACAATGGTTCCGGAAATGAGGATCACGGAGATGGTGAACTGGAAAATAATCAGGATCTTGCGCAAAACGCTGGCCGACCGGCCACTCGTTTTCTCTTTCTTTAAAACGCTTACGGGTTGAAAAGCAGTCAGGTAAAAGGCCGGGTAGAGTCCCGCTGCAAGTCCCAGGAGAACGGTACCCCCGAGCAGCAGGAGGAGATTGACAGGGTTTGTCAGGTATCCAACCTGCAAAGGATCTCCTACGATATTTTCAAACTCCTTGAACACCAGCTCCACCAGCAAGACTCCCAGCAGGGTTGCGATCAGGGTGATCAGGATGGATTCCGACAGGAACTGTGCGATCAGCCGCCCCCTTCCGGAACCGGCCACCTTCTTGATCCCTACCTCTTTTGCACGGGTGGCCGCTCTTGCCGTTGAAATGTTAATGAAGTTGATGCAGGCGATAAGGATGATGAAAACGGCGATCATGATGAAGATGGTTACAAATTGCCGGTTCCCGTGCCTGGTCCCCACATCCCTGATGTTTCGGGCGAAATAAACCTCTTTTACGGGTCGCAGGTAGGCTATCCACTGGTCGTCTTCCTCATCGGAATCTTCCCCTATTTCGTGGAATTTCTCATGGAAAAACCGGTCAACCTTAGCGTTAACACTGTCCAGCCGGGCTTTTTCTTCAAGTTCGACGTAAGTAATGTACTGGTATGTCTTGTAGTTGTACAGGTGTTCTTCTCCGTACATGGCCCCGAGGGTTACATACGACAACAGCAGGTTGAACCGGAGATGGTTATTCGGCGGATCCTTCATTACCCCCGTTACCAGCAGGTCTCTACCGCTGGCGCTTACCAGGACCTGTCCCACTGCTTCTTCCTCACCGAAAATCCTTTTTGCCAGGCTCTCGGTCAGGACGACCGTTGCAGGTTCTTTAAGTGCGGTAACCGGGTCCCCTGAAATCAGTTCGAGGTCAAAAAGCCTGAAAACATTGCTGTCGGCAAAAACAACCGATGAGACATTGTACTTGGTTTTATCATATTCCAGGTACATGTCCCCGCGGAATTTAAACCGGACGGATGATCTTGCCTCCGGGACTGCCTGGACAAGGTCATAGCCCATGGCCGAGGTGGTCCAGGCCGAAGATGAATTTGCATCCGAAAACTCGATCCTTGTAAGGTTGTCCTGCCTGCTCAGGAATTTATCGTAACTCAGTTCATTTCGCACGTAGTGCATGATCAGGATAAACACGCATATCCCGATGGCGAGTCCGATGATATTGATCAGGGTCAGTCCCCTGTTACGGAACAGGTACCGGATTGCCGTATTCAGATAATGCTTAAACACGAAAGTCGCTTTGCGGGATTCAACCCTTCACATGACCTGTGCTCCCGGGAATTGCCGCAAGTACCCTATCAGGGGTCATGGGCAGCTGGTAGAGGCGGGCACCGCAGGCATCGAAAATCGCGTTGGCGATCACCGCACCCATGCAGATGATGGCAGGCTCGCCTCCACCCTGTGGGGAATCATCTTGTGCATCCAGGATCACCACATCGATCTCGGGTGTCCAGCTGAAATGGGTGAATTCATAGGTATCGAAATTCCTGGTCAGGACCTTTCCTCCTTCAAAACGTACGTCCTCTGCAAGCGCATAGCCCATTCCCATGACGATGCAGCCTTCCACCTGTATGGTAGCTCCCTGAGGATTGATTGAAAGTCCCATGTTCTGGGCACAGGTTACCCTCTTTACCTGTACGTGTCCGGATTTTATGTCAACCTCGACTTCCGCCACATGGGCAACCAGGGTACCGGCATCCATTCCACAGGCAACCCCGTATCCCCTCCCACTGGGACTTTTAGCCGGATTCCAGCCAAATTTTTCAGCGGCGGCTTTCAGGACACCTGCCATCTTCTCGTTGTTTTTCAGATGCCTGAGGCGGAATTCCACCGGGTCCTCGCCGGCGGCTGCAGCCATGATGTCCATCTGGGATTCCCTGGCAAAAGTGTTTGTATTATTTGCCGGGGCACGCCAGGCCCCCGTATAGAAGGGATGTGCAGAAGGTCCTCCCCGTCCGCCGCCCGAGGATACCGTTTTGTGATTGGGAATATCGTAAAACTGTGCGGATCCACGCTCTCCCGCAAACATTACTTCATAATCCCAAAGGGAAATGTCCCCTTCCCCGGTTATCCCGGATGTGATCCGCACGACTGCTGCGGGTCTGAAATGATCATAAAAGAATTCCTCCTGCCGGGTCCAGGCTACCTGGACGGGTTTTCCGGTAAGTTTGGCAAGACGGGCAGCCTCGCCGGCCTGCTGGTTGCTGGTTTTCCCCCCGAATCCTCCGCCCACAAAAATCTGCATGACATGTACCTTTTCCTGCGGCATACCCAGGATCTCGGCAAGGTTTTCCTTGGCACGGAAAGGGGTCTGGGTGGAGGCCCAGACTTTCATGACATCGCCTTCCATAATGGCAGTAGCCGTATGATTTTCAATAGGGGCATGAGCCTTATAGCCGTCAAGGTATTCCTTTTCGAAGATTGTCCGGGAGAGTTTTCTTCCCGTTTCAAGGCTTCCCCCCGCATCAACAGATCTCCCGTCCCCGGCAGAGTTAACCAGGTGTTCAAAGATATTTTTTTCGTTCAGGGTGGATTCCGGTGTTTCAAAATCAGCCTTTATCTTTGACAGGGCCAATTCTGCGATGTCCGGCTGTGCATGCAGGACTGCAACCAGGTCGCCGTCCCTTACCACTTCCACACCTTCGATCTTTTCCGCTTCAGAGGTATCCACACTGACCAGTTTGGAGGCATGGGAAGGAGGCCGGAGGATCCTTGCGTACAGCATGCCCGGCAGCCGGACATCTCCTGCGTATTTTGCTGCGCCGGTAACCTTTTCCAAGGCATCCCGTCTCAGGACCGGCTGGTTCATGTACCGGAACTCGGACGGTTTTTTCAGGTCCGGTTTATGATCCAGTTCCCTGACGATCTCTTTTCCACCGGTAAGCTCGGCATAGCTTACCTTCTTCCGGGGGTTTTCCCTGGAAGAAATGACCCCGTCGTTCACCGTGAGCTGTTCCATCGGAATGTCAAGCTGCTCCGCTGCAAGCTGCAGCAGGATGGACCGTGCCTGGGCACCGGCTGCCCTGAGCAGGGGACCGAAAAAGCGGGTGGTCATGGAACCGTATGTACCCGCGTCCCAGGGACAGAGGTCCGTATCGCCCATGATCATGTCAATGCGGCCGGGATCCACATCGAGTTCATCGGCCAGCATGAGTGCAAGGGAAGTGATCACTCCCTGTCCCATTTCAATTTTCCCGGTCAGGCAGCTTATGCGGCCGTCCCCGCCGATCCTGAGGTAGGCGTTCAGGTTGGCTTCCTGCCGCTGGGGGGGCTCCATCCCGTAGAGGAGTCCATAATCCTTCAGGGAGAAGGTAATGATGAGTCCCCCTCCAATCCTTTTCAGGAAATTTCTGCGGTCCATGTCATAAGGGGTATGGACATCCCGGAAATCACGTTCGAGGTAGGGATCTTTTTTCATATCAGTACCCTCCCTTTCATTTCGCTCGCAGCGGACTGAATAGCCTCGATGATTCTTCCGTAGGTGCCGCATCGGCATAGATTGTCTTCCATCGCATCGATGATTTCCTTCCTGGAGGGCTCGGGATTTTTCAGCAGCAGTCCACAGGCATTCATGATCATCCCCGGGGTGCAATAACCGCACTGCAGGGCATCGTGCTCGGCGAATGCTTTCTGGACCGGGTGCAGCTGTCCGTTTCTTGCAAGGCCTTCAATGGTCAGTACTTTTTTGCCTTCTACGTCAACGGCGGGGGTGAGGCAGGATCTCATCGCCTCACCATCGATCAGTACGGTGCAGGCACCGCAGAATCCAATCCCGCACCCGAATTTTGTCCCGGTCAGCCCGAATTCAGTCCTGAGCACCCAGAGCAGGGTAAGTTCGTTATCGAGGCTCAGACTGGCGGGTTTTCCGTTAAGTTCAAACTGAATTTGTTTAATCATATTTCCGAACGTTTAAAAGCTTTCACCAAACAGGATTTAGAGGTACTTTCCCTGCATTGTTCAGGGTTTGATATCGGCTAATCAATTTACTGGATATCTTGATCAATTCCAATAAACAGGTCCGGAACCTGTGCAAAATCGCCGGGAAGGACAGGAGAACATCCCATGAAGCTGGCCGAAGCCGGTTACCTTCCTGAAAATAATACCGGGCAGAAATGGCAAAACACCCGGCGAGTTTAACTTCTGGGGGATTCAAAGTCCGCGCAACCCAATGCCTTTGAATTGCATCTATTAAATTGACAATCCTCAAATAATGAAGTAACTTGCACTAATATACCACTGAAACCATGAAAAAATATTATGTCCTTCTCACCGGCCTTGCCGTCCTTTTTACCGGTCAGGGCATAGGGAACGGTCAAAGCGGTTTTGATCCCACAGCCTACAAAGCCTACCTTGAGACCAACAAGAACCTGACAGCGGCACAACTGCTGGACAGGAATCCTGCACAGACCATCTATTATTCTTCGAGGACACACCCTGCAGACCTTGCCTCGATCCCCTGGTTCGACAGCATTGACAGGGTTTTTCAGCTGACAGGTCAGGAAAAGGAATTGCTGGCTGATAATTTTTTCATGGTAAGCCAGCGCCTGAGATCCCATTCCTGGCTGAGCTCGCTTGTTCAGGGTTACAACAATGACCTGCCCCTTTTTCTCAGTTCCGATTTCGTGCTGTTCACCCTGCATAATTCCTACGACAACATCCTGATGACCCTGGAATGGCAGCTCCTGGAGCCCAACCTGATGGAATTGCTCGATGCCATGTATGCAGCCTATCCGGCCCTGAAGGATAAATACCAGGGCGATGAGCGGCTGGCAGATGCACTCGGGGATGTGGATCTTTACGTATCCGTTGCCCGGAGCCTGCTGTATGGCCAGGATTTTCTACCTCAGTTCCAGCCGGCGGACAAGTACAACGAGCTCATGCAATTTATCGACCTGGAACAGCTTCAGAACACAACTCTTTTCACCGAAACCCGCCTGCGGAAAATCGATTTCAGCCAGTTCACGCCCAGGGGGCATTATACCAGGGAATTCTGGACCTCAGGTGGGAAACGGACCCTCGAAAACTATTTCCGGACCATGATGTGGCTGGGGAGGATCGATTTCCTGCTGACCGCCCCGCCTTCCAATCCATGGGAAGAGGACTGGACCGGCGACGAGCTGCGGCGCATGCAGCAGGGGGCCCTGCTGCTGAACGAACTGCTGTATTCCTGCGGGAAAAAGGGGAACCTTGACCTGCACGAAAAGATCATCAGCTACCTGGTGGGACCGGACGATAACCTGACCCCGGCCGAACTGCATGGACTTGCTGAGAGGAATCTTTCCTCACCGGCGGATCTTTTCAATGAAAGCACTTATACCGAGTTTGTGGACAGCCTCAACGCTTCGGACGATTACGGTCAGAAGATCATGTCCAATTTCTTTTACGTCGACCCCTTTACCGATGAACCCGGACAGTTGCCGGTTTCCTACAAGGTACTGGGACAAAAATTCCTGATCGATTCCTACATTTTCAGCGAGGTGGTGTTCGACCGGATCGTCGTAAACGGCGAAAAGATCTGGCGGGCCATGCCCGATCCCCTGGATGCCATGGCCGTCCTGGGCAATGAAGATGCCGTCGCCCTGCTTGAGGACGAGCTTGTGCAATACCAGTATGCCTACAAGGTGGATGCACTGAAGTACCTGGTGGATGCGTACGACAAGGATTTCTGGGAGCAATCGCTATACAACACCTGGCTCGGGGCCATCCGGGAGCTGAATCCCCCGGGATCCGATGACGGGCTGCCCTACTTTATGCAGACCACTGCATGGCACCATGAGAAACTGAATACACAGCTATGCTCCTGGGCAGAACTCCGGCACGATAATATCCTGTACGCCAAACAATCCTATACGGGAGGCACTTCCTGTTCCTATCCCTATACCTATCTTGAACCCTTTCCAGCACTGTATGGCAGGCTCGAGGCTTTTGCCGAAAATGCCGCCGGATTTTTCGGAGAAGTGAATGCCGGGAATGAATTCCTCAGCGGGCAGGCAATTGTGGATTATTACCAGGAATATGCCGGCATCATGGGAAAATTCAGGGAGATCGCCGGGAAGGAACTTACAGGCACACCCATTTCTGAGGAGGAAATCACCTTTTTGAAAACCATGATCAATTCCTACATGGCATCCGGGCCTTCCGTTGACGGGTGGCTAATGGACATGTTTTATGCTCCTGAAGCGGGACTGAGCATGGATTTTGTCGTGGCGGACGTGCATACCCAGCCCACCGAATACATGGGACCGGTGGTCGGGAAAGTGCTTCACGTCGGGAACGGGATGATCGACCTGGGAGTGTTCCTGGCACCGAATCCCACCAACCCGGAACAACTCATGGCCTTCACGGGACCCGTTTCCTCCTTCCATACGGAAATCACCTGGAATTTCAAACGCCTGACGGATGAGGAATGGGAGCAAAAATTCCTGACCGGTGATTTCCCCGAAAGGCCTGACTGGATCGCTTCCTACATGGCTGGTCCCGAAGGCCAAGCAATGCCGGAAGGACGGGCGCTTAAGGGAGAGGTGTACACCGGAACGAACCTGGATCCGGCCGGGGTGATGAACCCGCTCGATTACCTGCTGGCCTTTCCAAACCCGGCCCGGAATGAACTTCACCTGCGCTTCGTGCTAAACCATAAAAGCGATGTCCGGGCCGAGGCCTATGACCTGAGCGGAAGGCTAGTGAAAAACCTGTACAGCAGCACGCTGATGCCTGCCGAACACGACCTGCCAGTCGATGTGTCCACATGGGACAAGGGCATGTATGTCATCCGGTTCCGTGCGGGAGACGAGACCATCGTCCGTAAGGTGATGATCTATTAGAGGTAAGCGGATTTTCAGAAGTAACCGGACCCGTACCAGCAATGGGTGCAGAGGCGTTCCTCCGGGAGCCCGATGGCCCTGACAAGATCACCCAGGTCCTGATACATGAGCGAATCTATCCCGAGGTTTTCGGCAATCTGTTTTACCATGGCCCTGTAACGGTCCGACGACGGATCGGCATATTCCTGCAGGTGCTTCTCTTCCCCTTAAAGCTGTTTGATGGCTTTGCGGCTGAAAAGATCAGTACCGAGGAACGGCTCCCGTTTGGTTCCAGTTCGTGCACAAGGGCGGAATTGAGGTGAATCCCGGTAACGGGCTGGAGGAATATCTCGAAACGGGATCCGGATTCACGCATTCCTTCGCCCATGTATTTTTCAAGGACCTCTGCAATTTTTTTCTCCGTTTCGCCGGGATCAGCGGATTCGTCCAGCTTAATGTAATTGTATGTAACAAATGCATAGAAGGTCGTCAGGAGGTTACTGTACACCTCCTGTTCCAGGAGGGAAGAGTAAGAGGCGAGGATATCAAAATTCAGGTGGGAATTCACCTCTGGATCCTCAATGATACCCGTGACGGTATAATCATCCAGGTTATTCCAGGTGATCACTTTTCCCAGGGGATTCTCCTGCCCGAAATATTTTTCTGCCCCCGAGCGGGTCAATACCATGGACCAGGGGGCTTCGAGCATTGTCTCCGGATTGCCAAGTATGGTCTTATAACCGAAGAATTCAGGAAAGACAGTATCCGCATAAACGATACTTTCTTCATAGAATTTGCTTTCCCCCCTGCTCAGAAGTACCGGGGCAGGAAGTTTATAAAAAGTGGTCGAACTTATTACTCCTGGCACTTCCTCCCGGATCACTCTACCGAAAGGGCCTCCCATGACGGTGGACTCAAAGGAAAATCCTGACATTTCCTCTTTCAGGGCAAGGCGGTACGTGCGACCGGCTAGCGGGATGTGCCTGTCGTACGAAGTCTCGTTGATAACATACAGGCGGATGAGGATGAAACAGGCAATACCGGTGGACAGTCCCAGCAGATTGATGAGTGTAAATGTCCTGTTCCTGGCGAAAAGCCTGAGGAAAACCTTCAGGTAATTGTACAGCATGGCAAGGGGTCTACTCTTAATACTCCAGTACTAAGATAGTAAAATCAGGAATCGATCGGTACCTGCTTCTTGATGCTTTCTCCCAGGGATATTATCGTTTCGGTCCTGGATATCCCGTTGATGGTCTGGAGTTTGTCGTTGATCACCTCGCGCAGGTGCTCGGTGTTTTTGCAGACGACCTTTACAAAAATGCTGTATTCACCCGTAGTGAAATGGGCCTCTATGATCTCCGGGATCCTGTCCACCTCCTTGATGACCTCGCTGTAGGCAGAACCTTTGATCAGGTAAATCCCGACAAACGCAGTCATGTCGTAACCGATCCTTGCGGGATTCAGGATCAGCGTGGCTCCCCGGACAATCCCCAGCCGCTCCAGCCGCTTCATGCGGACATGAATGGTACCGGGCGATACGATAAGCCTTTTGGCTATGTCCGTGTAGGGCACCTTGGCGTCTTTCATGAGTATTCCCATTATTTCCCGGTCGAGTTTATCGATTTCGTAAATCTTGGACATTTTTCCGTTCAGATTTTATATATTTTCCAAAATAATATGATATATATTGCAATATAAATAAAATTATTTAAAAATAATTACGAATATGACAACAAAATACCAATATGCTTATATTTGTGATGTCAATGAGACACAAATACTGTAGGGTGGTGAAACGGCAGACACACCCTCCTGTCTCGGGGGCGGAGAAAATGGGACAAATCTCAAGGACTAACCACTCCGTGAAGGTTCGAATCCTTCCCCTACAGCAAAACGGTCATCCTTTCTCGGGATGGCCTTTTTTTTTCGGGGTGGTCAAATGGTAAAATGCAGCGCTTTTGCCCGGAGCGTTCCTTTATCGTTCAGTAATGACCTATGGCATAATGCAATGCTTCTGCCCGGAGTATTCCTTTTTCGGTTAGTTGCCGCGGATCTGGTAACAGACGCCAAAGCTGAGCACATTGCTGTAATGTCCCTGGTTGAGCAGGTAGGTCTGTCCGCTGGGATGTGCGCGGATGGGAAGGATGGAATAATTAAACCGGAAGTTGACCGTAATGACTTCAAAGAAGCTGTAGCCCACCCCGGCGATAGCACTGATTGTAAAGCGGTTGTATTTCGGGTCCGGCATAGGGACGATTCCGTTTTCGTCTTCGAGTTTGGCTTTTATGAGCACTTCGGGACCGAAGCCCAGTTCAAAAAGGACTTTCTGATTGTAGACGTACTGGGCCATAAGAGGAATGTCGATGTACTGCAGACCTGTTCTCTCATAGGTGGGATCGTTGGCGGTGTTGGTCTTCAAGGCGCCTTTCTGTATATACCGGATTTCCATCTGGCCTCCCACGGTATAGGTGAACATGCGGCGCACCCATCCACCACCCTGCAGTCCCACTTTATTGTAGCCCCTGTAGCTATCCCCGTCGATCTGGCTTGCGGTAAGACCAACGAGCAATCCTCCTTCGAAATTCTGCGAAGAAGCCATGCTGAAAATGGAAAGGCAAAGGATGATGAAAAGAAAGATCCGCATGGCGTAAATATAGTTTTTCAAAACCGTTCCAGCAATTTCTCCTTCAGGATGGATACCCCGACGCTGGCATTCTCCCTGATTACCTCAACTTCACGGTGCAATGGTATGGGGATATCATTCGGGTCGACCAGGTAAACGGGCGCATCCGGGGGTGCGTAATCCACCAGTCCCGCTGCAGGATATACAACCAGGGAAGTCCCGATAACGGCAAAAACATCGGCCTGTGAGGTGATCCGGGCCGCCTCCTCGATGAGGGGAACAGGCTCCCCGAACCAAACGATATGGGGACGGAGCTGGTAGCCTTTTTCGCATATATCCCCGCGTTTCAGTTCCCAGCCTTCCAGATCGTAAACCAGGCGGGAATCTCCCGTGCTCCTTGCCTTGGTCAGTTCGCCGTGCAGGTGGAGGACTTTCGAGCTGCCTGCCCGTTCGTGCAGGTTATCCACGTTCTGGGTGATGATCTCCACATCAAAGAACTCCTCGAGTTCGGCAAGGACTTTGTGGCCCTGGTTGGGTTCTGCATGCTGCAGCTGTTTGCGGCGTTCGTTGTAAAACCTCAGGACCAGGTCCATGTCGTTGGCCCAGCCCTGGGGACTGGCCACTTCGTGTACGTCGTATTCTTCCCAGAGGCCTCCCATCTCTCGGAAGGTTCTAAGCCCGCTTTCGGCACTAATGCCTGAACCGGTAAGTACAACGAGTTTTTTCATGATTCGGAGATTTTACAGGGTCCGGTGATCCAGACAAATTTAAACTTTTACCGTGGAAGTTTAGTAAATTAGCGCTATGATCGATCGGGAAACCATAGACAGGATTTTTGATGTTGCGGACATCGTCGAGGTAATCTCGGACTTCGTGACACTCCGGAAATCCGGTCAGAATTACAAGGGTCTCAGTCCCTTTACCAATGAAAAGACCCCCTCGTTTTTTGTATCGCCGGCCAAAGGGATCTACAAGGATTTTAGCTCCGGCAAGGGTGGCAGCGTGGTAGGCTTCCTCATGGAGCACGAGCGTCTGACCTACCCCGAGGCGCTTCGCTACCTGGCTAAAAAATACAACATCGAAATTGTCGAAAAGGAACCGAGTCCCCAGGAAATCCAGCAGAAGAACGAAAGGGAAAGCCTGTTGATCCTGACCCAGTGGGCGCAGAAGTATTTTACCAATATCCTGCAGAATACCCCGGAAGGGCAGTCGGTCGGCATGGCCTATTTCCGTGAGAGGGGATTTACTGATGAGATCATCCGCAAATTCCAGCTGGGGTACAGTCCCCGGCAAAAAGATGCCCTCACAAAAGCCGCATTGAAGGAGGGCTACAAGCTGGAATACCTGGTCAAGACCGGCCTGACAGTTGAAAAAGACAATTACCGTGCCGACCGGTTCAGGGAGAGGATCATATTCCCCATTCACGGGATGACGGGAAACGCGATCGGGTTCGGGGGAAGGATCCTGAGGTCGGATGATAAGATGGCCAAATACCTGAATTCCCCGGAATCGGATATTTACCAGAAAAGCAAAATCCTGTACGGCCTTTTCCATGCCAGGCAGGCCATTGCGAAAAAAGAAAAATGCTTCCTGGTGGAAGGATATACCGACGTGCTCGGTCTGCACCAGGCAGGCATTGAAAACGTCGTGGCCTCATCCGGCACCGCCCTGACTTCCGAACAGATCCGCCTGATCAAGCGTTTCACCAGCAACGTTACCATTATCTATGACGGGGATGAAGCGGGCATCAAGGCCTCCCTGAGGGGGATTGACATGATCCTGGAAGAGGGACTGAACATACGGGTGGTTCCGCTTCCCGAAGGGGAGGATCCGGACTCCTGTTCGAGGAAACTGAGTGCGTCCGAATTCCAGCAATACATCAAGGAAAACGAGACCGACTTCATTACCTTCAAGACCCGTTTGCTGCTGAAGGAGATAAAGCAGGACCCGGTACAGAAGGCTACCCTGATCAATGATGTTATAGCTTCCATATCCGTCATTCCCGATACGGTTACCCGTTCAGTCTACATCAAGGAATGTGCACGGATGCTGGATACCGAGGAACGGATCCTGTATTCCCAGGTGTACAGCCGCCGCAAGAAGAGGGCGGAAGACCGGTACAAGAGGGAAACCCGGCAGGAAGAGCTCAGGATCCAGTCAACTCCGCTTCCCTCCTTCATCCGGGAAGTCTACAGCGGGGAACAGGAAAAATTACTGGTGCGCTTCCTGCTGCAGTATGGCAACGAACGCCTGTTCGAGATCCAGGATGAGCATGCGGGGGTTGAATATATATCGGTTGCGGAATACATCATCAACGAAATTCTGAACGACGAACTGGAATTCAGGAACCTCCTTTACAGGAAGGTATTCGAGGAAGTAAATGCCCTTCTCCAGACCGGGGAGGTGATCGAGATCAAGCATTTTGTCAACCATGAGGATCCGAACGTCAGCAAACTTGCCGTCGACCTGCTGAGTTCACCCTACAGCCTGAGCAAGGTCCACCAGCGCAAAGGGGCTTCGGTAGAGACCGAGGACATGCTGCTTAAAAAAAACGTACCGAAGGCCCTGATCGAATACAAGCGGAAGATCCTGGAGATCGCCCAGCGTGAAAAGGAGGAGCAGATCCGGGCTGTCCAGGAAAAGGACCAGGACATGGAGGCGGTCAATCCCCTGATGCAGCAATACATAACCATAACCTCCCTGATCAATACCATTTCCAAGGCCAGGGGATGGGTGGTGCTGAAATGAAAAGATGGTCTAGAATGTTTTCGGCGATACCGCCAGGGTGGCTATGCTGACCCTGGTCCCGGGGACTTCAAGGATCGAGTTTGCACAGGATTCGAGGGTCGAACCGGTGGTTACCACGTCGTCGGCAAGCAGAATGTGTTTTCCCTTTAGCAGGTCGGGGCGTGTCACCCTGAATATTCCCTCCACATTCATCCAGCGCCTGAAACGGGATTTATCCGTCTGCGAGGAGGATCGCATGGTCTTTATCAGGACATCCGCATGCCAGGGAATTCCCAGGCTGAGGGACAATCCCTCACAGATCGGGTCGCACTGGTTATATCCTCTTTTCATCTTTTTACTCCTGTGAAGGGGAACCGGGATGATCAGGTCAGTACCGGCAAATGCAGAATCCCTCAATGCCATTCCCATGAGCCGGCCGAGCTCCCTGCCAATATCCTTCCGTTCCCTGTATTTAAGGGCATGGATGAGTGCCTGGTAGCGACTTCCCCTGTAGTACCTGAAATATGAACCGGCATTTTCAATGGGAACCCTGCCCCAGAAAAGGCGGGCGACCGGATTGTCACGGTATGAGTCAAACCGTGTCCTCGGCAGTTCGCAATGGCATTTCAGGCAGATCAGTGTTTCCCCCCGGATAAGCGGCGTGCCGCAGGCAAGGCAAAGTTCCGGCAACAGCAGGTTAAACAGATCGTGCATCAGGGTCATCTGGTCCTGTTTTGAATTTCCAGGCAGGGGCTCGCCGGACAGTTTCCGGGAACGGCCTGTTTCATTCTTTCATTCTTCCGGTCCATGTCCCTTAATGATCCTGATGCGGATTTTTCAGTCTTGACATCCTCCATTCCGTTAACGAAATGGATTCCATTAGCTTCTGCAAAGCCAAGGGCAGTACTTCCTCGCGGGTTCCTGCAGGTTCCTGCTGCCGACCACTTATGCGGTTCGCTCGACAGGCTATCTCCATCTGCCCGACGGTTAGCAAGTCACATTGTTTTTCGAGACAATTTCTGGTACTTAATGATATGTATTTCAAGATATCATTGTTTAATTTGAAAATTTTTTGTGCCCTTATATCCCGTTCCTGAAGAGAACGGGTTTTACGGGCAGGAGGATAAAAAGGAAAATTCATGCAGCCATCTGCAATGATTTGTCTAAATTTATTCGAAGCGAGACAAGCCGGCATGTTACATCGGGCAATCATCATCTTTCTGATAATCAATAATTTACAGGTCCAAGCTCAGGATGTGGCGAAGGATTCATGCCGGCGTCTGGAGGCGGAGGATTTTTACATCCGGATGCACTCATGCCCGTATCCCCTGGTCCTGGATATCCGAAGCTACAGGGAGTTCCGCCGGGAAAGGCTGCCTGGAGCAATCCTTGTGGAAAGCAGGGCAGAACTGGAGAAAATGTCGGACAGCCTGGACCGGGATCAGCCTCTGTTCCTTTACTGCGAGAACGATAACCGGAGCCAGGTTGCCTGCCGCATGCTCTGTGGAATGGAATTCAGGAATGTCTATGACCTCAGGGGGGGACTGGAAGCATGGAGATTAAACCCTTATCCGCTGGACCGGAAGAAGATCAGAAAAAAGCCACCGCACTAACGGTGGATGTCCTCATATTCATCCATTTTTGCCTGATGGGCTTCCTCCGGTGATCCATGCCTGTTATCCTGTTCAGGGGTTTTTACTGTTTCCTTTCTGCGATCCTTCGATCGCCCGGGCAGTGAAAAAAGTATGCCTGCAATTGCACCGGCAGCAAAAGTCAGGATCAGGATCAGGACCATGGAGGTTTTAACCGTCCAGAACCAGAGCTTTATTGTAACCTCAACGCTGTTCTGGAGGGCAAATACGGCTACCAGCACCATAAAGACCAGGAGGAAGATTAACTTTTTCTGCATCGGGTAAGCGAATAGGATTAAAGCTAAAATTATCCATTAAATATAGGCAATTTTATCCGCTATGCCAGCACCTTCAGGTAAACCGGTGCCACCTCTTCTGCAATGGGCTGCCACGGAAGGAGGTCTCAGCAGAAGGTGGCACTGAAGCCGCGGCAGTGATCTTTGGTAGAGCGTTTTCTTTGAAATGCCGAGCTCATGTGCCACGTCATCCATGGTGATGCTCTTAATGCCGTATTTACTATAAAGCACAGATACTTTATCCAGGATGTTTTCAAATTCCTTATTCATATTATTAAAACCATTAAGCCGGATGAATTCCCGGAGCACTTGCTTTCCGGATCAGGGGGCAGGCTGGGATTTAAGCCCGCAAAGCAAAATAATAAACTCAGGAAACAAAAAAAATAAAAAAAGTTTCCAGAGTTTTTTATCTGTCCATTAACCGGGACACAAATTACATATCCGGCTTTTTGCCAGTGTTAAATTGGTATTAATTCCCCTCCTGCCGGAAAAATAATAGGCAAAGGGCCGGATCCGGGCGGCAAATGTCCGCTGTCAGGGGATGAACAATTTCCTGCAAGCCTTTTTTGTTGAATTATAGTTATTTTTACAGGCAACAGCATTTTATTTACTGATTATGAGAAAAGCATTCATTTTTCTGCTGGCTCTCCTGTCGCCGGGAATGATTACGGTGACGAGGGCTGTGGATCTTAGGGAGACGGGGCCCTTCCATTCCATTGTTGTTTCAAGTGAAATCGTTGCCGAACTGGTACTTTCGAAAAAGGAGGCTGTTGAACCGGATTTTAAAAATGCAAGCGGGGATGACCTCCTTGTCCAAGTCGTCGATTCAGTCCTGAAGATCAGGATGAAAACGGGAACCTACAAGGATGCTGTATTGAAGGTAAAGATCTACTATACGCAAGATCTCAGGATGCTTGAAGCAAACGGGCGAGCACAGATCTGGTCGGAGGAAGGTCTTTATTTTGAAAGGAACCTGGACGTAAAACTTTTCAACGGGGGAGAAATGCGTTTCCGGCTTCAGTGTGATTCACTCAATGCAAACCTGAGCCAGGGTTCGGTCATCTCTTTGACCGGGGAAGCCCGTGCACAGAAGGTTAAAGTTACCACCGGGGCAACCTTCTCGGGCTATGAGTTCCGGACCGAAAAGGCCTATGTTGCTGCCAGCGGCGGCGGCAAGGCCAAGGTTTCGGCAAGCGTTTACCTGGATGCCAATGCCTCATCGAAAGGATTCATCGGTTATGTGGGGGAACCGGCCAGGGTGGATGAGAAAACCAGCCTTATGGGAGAAGTCATGAAAACTGTTCTGGAGGAATAATTCTACTTGAAAAACCCGCTTTTTCTCCTGCACGAATCGAATATGGCCTCCGCATACACCAGGTCCTCCGGTGTGGTGATCTTGATATTTTCCGGGTTGCCCTCAACCAGAGTGACCGGGTATCCGGCACTTTCAACCACCGAAGCATCATCGGTGTAATCGTCTGAATATTCCTGTTCGTATCCCCTGGTCAGGATATCGTAACGGAATACCTGGGGGGTCTGGACCAGCCGGAAATCCTCCCTGCTGACCCGGCGGCTTCCTTCCGGTGTGATTTCACGGATTGAATCGTGGATCCCGACGCAGGGGAGCGAAGCCCCGAATTTTTCAGCGGCGTC
>Ga0307445_10000710_pt1 | contig 18438 bp, 14 predicted proteins | sample SalMarSW160330MG_FD_202147 | JGI IMG/M metagenome (GOLD analysis project Ga0307445, IMG submission 202147) | Salt marsh sediment microbial communities from the Plum Island Ecosystem LTER, Massachusetts, United States - SW1603-30 | ecosystem: Environmental > Aquatic > Marine > Intertidal zone >...
ATCAAGTTCAGACCCGGCTTTTCGTTCTGACCGGCTTAGCCTATTGGACAGGGGATTCGTATACGCCCTCGCTCATATCCGCGGTGGTTCCGAGATGGGCCGTTACTGGTATGAAGACGGAAAACTATTCAACAAGAAAAACACCTTCTATGATTTTATCGATTGCGCCGAGTACCTGATCGAACAAAAATTCACCAATCCGGACAAGCTATTCGCCATAGGCGGGAGCGCAGGCGGCCTCTTGATGGGCGCGGTGGTGAATATACGTCCCGACCTATGGAAAGGCATCATCGCCGCTGTTCCCTATGTGGATGTCATCACCACCATGCTCGACTCAAGCATACCGCTAACTACCAGCGAATACGACGAGTGGGGCGATCCCAATCAAAAAGATTATTACGATTACATGCTCTCCTATTCTCCCTATGACAACGTGGAGGCCAAAAACTATCCGGCCATGCTGGTCACGACCGGATTCCATGACTCACAGGTCCAGTATTTCGAGCCGGCTAAGTGGGTGGCCAAACTCAGGGCACTCAAGACGGATGACAATCCCCTGATTTTCCATATCAACATGGAAGGGGGTCATGGAGGTGTCTCGGGACGGTTCCGCAGATACAGGGAAACAGCTCTCGAATATGCTTTTATGCTCGACCTGGTAGGGATAAAAGAATAGGAACTATTTTCCCTCATAATGCGTATAAACCTTTCCTAAGGATAACACTGCCATGAGAAGATGCATTCCGGTATTTTGTGTTTTTTATGTTTTATTTTCTTCATTTTTATTTTCTGGCTCTCAAGAAGATTACGCGCGCTTTATCTTTCCTGATCCAGGGGAAAAGATCTGCATCGTCCAAGCCGTGGAAAAAAGCGGTGACCTTCTGATGGGTGAGAAACTCGACAAAGACAATCCGCTGGCAAAAAAAATCCTGGAGCAGCTCGATTTCCCCTATCACCGATCCATGATCAAACTAAGCCAGTGCACCAGAAATCTGGCTGCTGATCGGGACGGTCCCAATGTCCTTTATCTCTCGCAGACGGAGGGCGGCTTTCCCCGCCAGGGGCTCATGCTCAAACAAAAAGAAAAAACTGAAAATCATCCAGGTTTGTGCTATGTCGACCTCGTTCTGAATGAGGAGAGGGTGGCCCAAGGCGAACTGGAGATCTATTCCCATGAGCTGGGGCATGTGATGATGCTGAATATCATGGGAGATGAAATCCCCGACAGCCGGTCCACAAAACAGCATGTGAGCATGGGGATAACCGATTACAGCATCGCATTCTATGAAGGATGGGGAATCCATTTTCAGCGTCTGGCCTACGATAATGTTCCTTTATACCAGCAAACTTATCAGAAATCTCTTGATCACTCCAGAGGATTCGCCCATGCCTGGCATTCCAAGATAGATCAGAGTCTCCGGTTGAACGCCGTTCTGGAAAATAACTACATCCACCAAAAGCTGCTTCCAGCCGTAGACATATCTTCCCTAGGTCCGGAAGAATTGATCCTGTTGGAACACACCTCTCCGGCTTTCGATAAGACAAAGCTCAAAAATGCCCAGCAGATGCTATCCTGTGAGGGAGTTTTGGCCTCTCTTTTCTACAGAATAAACACGAACCAATTTTTGCAGAACAACTATCTGGAAAAATCCTTTTACAACCAATTTTTGCTCGGCCCGATTCCTGAGAGTACCGAACCAAAAGAAATCTTCACGCCGATGGAAAACGTTTTTCTCAAAAATTTTTATGTATGGGATAAAATCAAGGAAAGGCTAACGCCGGAAAGTACGATATTCATCGAGTTTATAAAACAGTGGTGTGACTCCTTTCCTGAAGACAAACAGGAGATTATTAAACTTTTTGTCATGATGACCGTAGGCAAAACAGTGACTGACGATATCGGCAAGACTTATGAAGTCATGTCGTACCATGGAATTATCGGCGATTATCAAAAATTTCGCGAGCTGGCAACACAAGTCCTTGAGAAAGCTTCTGGTTTGACAAAAAAAATCATGGCAGAGGAGATCAGCCTCGAGGAAAACGTGGGCCCTCAGATCTGGGTGAAAAACGAAGACTTTCTCATCCGAACGACCCTGTGGAATCCACAGAACAAAAAACCTCTTTGTATCAACCTCAACACGGCATCGGAGTTCGACCTTGCCAGTTTCCCGAATATTAACCTGGAAAAAGCAAAACTCATCATACAGAAACGAGAGGAATTGGGCTATTTCAAATCCTTGGAGCAGGCGAAAACCTTTGGCTTTAAATCCAGCAAATCCCACCAGCATAAAAGTATTTTTCCAGCGAGGATGACAAAATGAAAAGGTTTCAAAATAAAACCATACATGTTATTTCTTTACTTTTTCTTGCCTTGTGTCTCGTTGGTCAACAAGAGCACGAAGATGAGCAGCAGAGACAGTCGGACAGACACAGGAACAGGTGGCAATGGCAGATGCCCATCAGGGTCATGGACGAAATCGGAGTAAAGGAAGGAATGACTGTCGCCGATGTCGGGGCTGGCGATGGTTATTTTACCTTCCACCTGGCGGAACGGGTCGGAAACAGCGGAAAGGTCCTTGCCAGCGATATTGATAACAGAGCCCTTCAGGTCATTCGAGATCGATGCGAGGAAAAAGGAATCCAAAATATCTCTGTTATTTTGGGGAAGGAAAACGATCCGCTCATCCCGCATAACAGTGTCGATATCATTTTGATGGTCAACGTTATCCATCTGATCGAAAATCCGTCCGACTACCTCAAAAAACTGGGACAAAACCTCAAACCGGATGGATACCTGGCTATCGTTCAGTGGGACGCAGAAAAAATGGATTCTGAATCAACGGGCTGGGATGCAGACGACCGCACGAAGTATACACTGCGAACAAACCTGCGGAACATTTACGACGGGGATTTCGAGGTCGTTCAGATCAAAGACTTCCTGCCCATGCAGCTCATCTATATCTGCCAGCCATCAAAATCTAAATAAAAGAAAATCGGTCATATTTTTAAACTTGTTCTGAATGGCCCTGACACTTTCCGCCTCGTCGGCAGGTTCAACGACAGGATATTTGCCGTTTTTATCTTCTTTACTCATAACATCTCCTATTGAAATTTGAATTGACTAGTTCCTGTAGGAAAAGGACCACATGCTGGATTTCAAGTTAGATGATGGGACTCTTTTTAGTTACCATAGCAGCCTCCTTCCTTTCGTTGGGGAGGGCTACCATTCAAGTGGAGCCTTGATCTCTTTTTTCCCAAAAGAGCCGTTGAGGTGAAGGTAGCATCTTTTTGACAAAAGATTGGAAGATGCTTTTATTGTTGGCGATGTTTGTAATCTTATTAAGTATTTTTTTATTCGCCTTCTTCTTCTTCAGGGATCAAAGAATTAACTACTCCTGTTAAATATTCCAAATCATCTTCTACGTCACTTACTTTACGATTGGCAGAAGCTGCGGTGTCCTCTACCTCTTTAAGCTTTTTCTCAATTGCGCTGACTTTCTCTTGTAGTTCTTTTAGTTCTTTCCCCATTTTTTCCAATTCACTCATGATGGCCTCCATCTATACTGATACGTGATCGTATCATTTTCCTGATGGATGAATCAAGAGAGATTTTTGCGATGGCCTGTGTTTATGACATTTCGTTTTTCAACAATGCGCACGCCAGTTTCAATTGCATATAGGGACATGATTTAGGCTCCTTCCAATATTCCTTTGAGTTCTTAGATTGCTGGGAATTCAGCAAACTTCTTCAATACAGAGATGGAGTTATTTAGCCAGCTATTTGGTTGGACGTCTTTAATTGTTACGTATATTCAGGTATGCCTTAGCTTTTTAACGTCAGAGTATGCTCAGGCAAAAAAGTGAAAGTACCGATAATTAACGCTCTTCTGTTACTTAATGGGCCGCTTTTTCCAGGTGTCGTACAGGGTCTGCCACCAGTTGCCAAGGTCCATATCTTTGCCGTTGATGAAGAGGTGTTTGACTTCAGACCTCAAATCCAGCGGATCGCCGGTCGTGATGAAGAGGTCGGCATCCTTTCCCACTTTTAAGCTGCCGACACGGTCATCGATCCCGAAAATCCGGGCTGGATTGATGGTCAAGGCCCTGATCGCTTCATCCCTATCCAATCCGAAGGCCACGGCTCGGGCGGCATGAAAGGTCAGATCCTTTCCGAGGGCCGGATCATACCCGCTGGAGAAACAGATCTGAACTCCGGCTTTCGCCATCTCCGAAACATTGCGGAAAGGAGCATCATAGCCATCCTCCGGTTCAAGAGGACCAGTGTACAGGTCACCGATGATCACGGGTATTCCGGCCTCTTTGATCTTAGCGGCCACTTTGCCGCCCTGGACACACCCTCTGAATATGGCTTTGATCTTTTCTTCCTGGACGAATTTTATGGCCAATTCGATATCTTTGGCCTTTTCGACAGATATGATAACGGGCAACGTGCCATCCAAAACAGGAGCCAACGCTTCGAACTTGGGATTCAAATCAGGCGCGATGATATCGGGATTTTCTGCCCCCAGTTCTCGCAGCTTCAGATAGTGACGCACCTCGTCCAAATATTCCTGGATTTTCTCGACAAGCTTGGCCGTGACATCCACCTGGGATTGCGTTTGAGGCCCCATTCTGGCTCCTCTTGTCGGACGCGGAGACATCGGAAAATTGATGAAGGATGTTGCCTCTTCTTTGACGAGCATCTCATCGATAGTCCAACCATCCATTTTTACCAGAGCGGACATTCCGGGATACGTCCCGCCTGAAGGAGCGACCAACGCAATCGTGGTTCCGTTGATGCGGGAGGTTTTGAAGTGAACGGAATGGGGATTGATGGCCCAGGCTACTTTGAGCTCTGGATTCTCTTTGCCCATCTCCCTCATATCCACGGTGCTTGCAACCGCGCCAATCTCGGCCAATCCCAAATGCGTGTGGGCATCGATGAATCCCGGGTAAACGAACATCCCCGATGCATCGATGATTTTCGTGCCATCAGGCACAATAATTTCATCGCCCATGGCGGCGATCTTCCCCCCCTCTAAAAGCAGGTCTGCACTGTCAAGGGGTTCTCCCTCGACCGGAATGATGGTAGCGTTTTTGATCAAATACCTATCCCCATCTGCCTGTGCCAGGACGAACATAGCTATCGCCACCACAACAATCATCACTATCGCGAGCTTTTTCATGGCAACACCTCCCCTTCAGGTCCTTTCTGTTCCGGTTTTTTCTTCGCCTCTTCTTTTTTCACTTTCTCCTCTGCGGCTTTCTTTCTCGCCTCTAAATATTGTGCCCGATCGAATAAAATTTCCCCGTCAACCACGGTCATCTCGCATATGGTATAGGAATCGAAGGGGTGGCGATTAAAAATGGCCAAGTCGGCATCCTTCCCTTCCGCCAGGGTTCCTGTCTGTTTGTCAATACCCAGGATGATGGCCGGGTTGAGTGTGATTGTTTTGAACGCTTCAATCTCCGACAAGCCTCCGAATCGAATGGCCTTTGCCGCGTCAAGAAACAATCGGCGCATCCTCTCGGCATCATCGGAATTGACCGCCGTCAAGACACCCCTTTGGGACATCAGCGCTAAAGCGTGAGGCATGGTTTTGAAAGCTTCCCATTTGTATGACCAGTAATCGGCAAACGTCGAAACAGCCACGCCGTATTTCACCAGCTCGTTCGTGATACGGTAGCCTTCCAGTCCGTGTTCGAAACACACCAGTTTCACGCCGTACTCTTTACAGAGTTTCATGATGGACAACATCTCCTCGGCCTGGTAAGCATGGCAGCGGATCCAGTATTTACCCTCGAGCGTGTCCGCTATCGCTTCCAACCGGAAATCTTTTTTAGGGGGCAAAGGCGCTGGCATTTTTTTCTTTTTAGCCAACTGGGATGCCGCATCGTAATCTTTCCAGGTCTGCATATAGTCTTTTGCCTTTTCGAATTCACGACGGATAGAGGCTTCCACTCCCATCCGGGTTTTCGGATACCGGGCAGGACCGATGGCAAAGGCATTGCTCTGCTTGGGATTTTCGCCGAGTGCCCATTTTATGGTCGGAGGCGCTCCCTTGAAAATCATTTCCTCAGCACTTTTTCCCCACCGAAGTTTCAAGACTATGCCCCTTCCCCCGATGGAATTGGCCGATCCGTGCATGGTGTGAATGGTGGTCACTCCCCCCGCCAGAGCATAAAAAATGTTGATATCCTCTGGCCAGATCACATCCTTGATGTCCACCTCTGAAGTGATGAGATTGCCGCTCTCGTTGACTCCCCCTTCGATGGCAATATGGGAGTGGGAGTCGATAATGCCGGGCATCATCCACATCCCGTCAAGGTCTACCACCCTGGTCTGGGAGTCTGCTTTAAGTCCCTTCCCGATTTTCGCGATTTTGGACCCTTTGATCAGAACATCCCCACCCATAATGGTCTCTCCTTCGACCGTGATGATATTGCCGTTGGTGAAGAGTATGCTGTTTTCCGCACCTGCGACGAAAGGACAGCCTGCAAACATAAAAACCGCTAATATCGCTATCCAACCGATCGTTTTTCTCATCTCGCTCCTCCCATTCCAGGAATCCGTTTAGCCGTAAATTCTGTTGCACCTTCGGTTCCCTGCACAACCGAGCCGGTCATCTTGTCGTCTTCCACAACTCCTGTAAAATACAGGTCGATATCCTGGCCACCGACAGAAAGATTCATCTCGAAATAGACCTGGTTGCCCGAAACCGTGCCGCCAGTAAAATCGAAAACGCCAAAAGGAGTGGTCAAATTACCAGATAAAGCAGCTTCTTCCTGGACAAAATCCATGATCAGTTTCAGCCCGGCTTCTTCGATGGAAATCTCCCATTTCCCGGTGATATTGACCGTGGGTTTTTCCCCTTCCTTCACTTCGGCTTCTTTAAATTCGAACTTCTTGCCATCTGCAAATACGCATTTGACCTTCGTTTCCTTGGCCAATATGTCGCCTTCGACCAAAACAAGATTGGCGATTTTACCTGGTTCGATCGTTCCTAAAGCTTTCTCTAACTTTAAAAATTTGGCGGCTCCGACTGTCAGAGCATCCAGCGCTTTTTCCTCAGGGAGCCCGCTTTCAATGGCCTTTAGGACTCCTTCCTTGAAGCTGCTGGGATCATCGGTTCCAAAAGAAGAAAAGGTAAACGGGATGCCCGCTTCAGCCAACAAAGCCGGATTTTTTGGATACAACTCCTTTTCCGCCAAATCCCGCACGTCTCTTCCCTTTTGCGCATGAATGCTGGTTCCGGGGACTTTAAACGTTAAAGGCAAGAACACCCGAGCTTTTGCCTTTTTTAATTCAGGGATCACGCGAAAAGCTTCATTGCCGATATCACAGATGAAATAGTCCAGTTTCAATTCTTCGGCCAAACCTAAGGCCCGGCGGATATCATTTTGGTTCCGGCATAAGAATACCACCGGCTTTCTTCCCGTCGCATATTCGGATAACTGGTCATATTTGCCACTGTATTCAGGACGGGAAATCCCGTTCATCTCCTTCATCCACCGCGCTCTGTGTTTATCGAAATAAACAGCATCGGATAGCTCCTGCCTGAGCATCGCCACAACACCCATGAGTGAACTGGGATACACCATGAAGCTGGAAACGGAAAATCCGACACCTAGACAGGTATCCTGGAGGATCATGTTGGCATTTTTATCCGTCCCGCTGAGGGAAAACACAGAAGCTTGACCTGTGAACACGCCGCTTTCCGGAAGCACCTGAGCGGTCGTGAAACCGGCCTTGTGGTATTTTTCCAGTGTCGATTTGGTGATCTCGAAGTGGTCGAAGGCCTTGAATTCGGGCTTTATTCCCCTGTCCTCATCCGTGTATTGCCCCGTGAGCATCTTGGTTTGATCGAACTTCTGCTCCGGGAGCTTGAGAAGAGATTTCCCCAGAGGGTCTATCAATCCCGGATACACGGTCACTTCGCTCCCATCGATCACCTCGGCATCTGCCGGAATCTCGACGTCAGTTCCCACCGCTTCGATCAGTCCATCCCGGATAACGACTGTGCCCTTCTCGATCGGAGGGCCAGCCTGTGTGACGATCCGGCAGTCCTTCACAGCCCAAACCTTGTGGAGGTCCTCTTCTGAGCGAAGGATGGGAGAGTGAATCGCCAAAAGAACGATTAGGCAGGTGACTATGACAGTTCTTGCTTTTATCATATGCTCTCCTTTCACTTTTCTGTTTTTGTATTTATCGCAATTCCTAAAAATTTAGGAAGTTTATACTCCATCTCCTCTAAGAATATTCATACGAAAAGGTAACATCAAAAGTTCCGTAAATTCTCGCCTTCCAGGGTTCTTTTTTGTTATGATAAAGAAAATCCAGAATAGAGAGGATTAGAGGATGAACGAAACCGAGACAAAATCCAGCAGCACGACAAAAAAATGGCTTGTGGGTTGCGGCATCGGATGCGCGGTCATCATCCTGATTTTGATCGTGCTCGGCATCGGTGGTTACATGTTTTTTAAAAACTTGGTCGGAAACTTCCAAGTACAGGAAGAGTTGATGACAACGCTGACCGAACGTTACGGAGAAATCAGAGACTTCAGCCCTGAACCGAGTGGAACTATCGGCCCCAGCCGGATCGAGGCATTTTTGTCCGTAAGAGACGCATTTGCCCCCTCGCGGGATAAACTGGAGCTCTCGATGAAAGAACTCCAAAACAGAGTGGGACAGAGCGAGGTGGAGGTAAAAAAACCTAAAAATGTTTTCGAGATGGTGAAACTGGGATTCGGCTTAGTCCCACAGATCGCTGAATTTTTAAAATTCCGAAACCAGGCTCTGTTAGACGCTGAGATGGGAATGGGAGAGTATACCTATATCTATGCAATAGCCTATTTCTCCTGGCTGAAAAAGCTTCCCGAGGACGGCCCGGATTTCGAGGTGACGGGAGAGGAGGATAGCGGGGTCCGCCTGAGTGAAAGGGACATAGAACAAATGCGCGAAGAACGCCGGGACACCATGCTTAGAAGATTGCACCGTATGCTGCTGCCTATGCTGCAAAACCAGCTTGAAAAGCTAGGGAGCACCGGCTCATCTGAAGCACTCTCCGAATGGAAAGACCGACTGGAAGCGGAAATCCAGGCCATGGAAGAGGACCGTTTTCGCCTTCCTTGGGAGGCCGGACTCCCGGATGTGATCAAAACATCTCTCGAACCTTACCGGGATCGATTGGAACAAAGCTACAATGCCATGACCAATCCGTTTGAACTCACGATCGAACAAAGATGATACCCTAGGATTTCATCTGAATTCTTACCCTGCGGATGCTTTTCAAATCCGCTTCGAGCACGACAATGTTAAGCCCGCTGGTCTCTAAAATCTCGCCTGGTTTAGGGATCTTTTCCAAAAGGGATATAATATAGCCTGCGATCGTATTGTAGTCTCCAGAGGGGATGGACAGATTGTAAACATTATTCAAGAGCTGGACTTCAGTCTTTCCATCGCATTCAATCACCCTTTCACTGATCTGATGAATATTCTCGTCTTCGTCCCTGTCTTTCTCATCCCGGATATCGCCCAGGATCTCCTCGACCAAATCTTCGATCGTCACCAATCCGACTGCCCCGCCATATTCATCCAAAACAAAAACCATGGCTTTCCGGCTGAGTTTGAGCTCTCTCAATAAAGAATAGATCCGTTTCGATTCAGGCTCATGTTGGATGTCCCTATTGATGTACGCGGCAATGCTCGCCGGAGGAGGCTGCGCATACAGGACATCCAGGATGTTCACGACACCTATCAGGTTGTCAACCCGCTCTTTAAAAATCGGGATTCTCGAAAATCCCGTTGCGGAAACCACCTGGTATAATTGCTCGACAGTGGCGGTTGTCGGAAGAGCGACAACATCCACCAAAGGTGTCATCACCTTCTCCAGAGTGATGGTTTCAAGGTCCAGGACGCTATAGATCATGTAGAGCTGTTCTTTCTTGAGGATCCCTTCTCTTTCTCCCATCCGTGCCAAAAGCTTGAGTTCATCACGCATGACCCTTTGTTTTTCTTCTAAATCCGGTTTGCCCACCATCCTGACCACAAAATTCGTGATTTTTGTCACCAGCCACACAACAGGATGAAGAACCTTGTCCGCAATCCATAGGCCTGGGGCGCTTTTTAGGGCCAAAGTGTCGGCTTTTGCGCGAAACGTTGTTTTCGGCAGGATTTCACAGAAGATCAGGATCAACAGGGTCATGACAACAGTATTCAAAAGTCCCTGGATCCCCTCCCTTCCTGGAAGAGCAAAAACGATGAGCTGGAGCCCGGCCATTCCTGCTGCTGCAGACATCAGATTATCGCTAACGAGAACAGTCCCCAGCATTTTATCCGGCTCCTGCCACAGCTTCTTTATAGTGACCGCACGGGAATTCCCCTGTTGGGCGAGAACTTCGATCCTTGCCTTATTGGCGGAAACGACCGCGGTTTCCGCCCCAGCGTAAAAAGCCCTTAATAACAAGGTCAGGACGAGAAGCAGAGAAAAAACATACAGGAAACCTTGATTGGCCGGAGGGACCGGACTTCCCTCCGAAACGGCTGTATGAGCGAAGCCCGATAGCAAACCGAGAACGAGAACAAACGGAAGGAATAAAAGATTCATCCCGCTTTTCCGGTCTTTTTTTGGAGGTTTGGCCGCCTTTCGGATTTTCACCAGGTTAACCCTCTTTCCTGCCATTTTGATGACCTCGAAGGCCAGTCTGTTCGGATTGTCGGTTACAACATCTCCCTCATCGGGTAGGGCCCCCCTCAGTTTGGTCACATATCCCCCGACCGTATCCGCTCCCGATATTTCGAGTTTGAGCTTGAGTTGTTTGTTCACGCTCCGGAGGCTGACAAATCCAGGGACCAGGAAGCTCATCGGTTCTTTGGGGTCTTTGGAAATTATCATCTCCGACAGCTTGTCATACTCGTCGAATATCTCCCCCAGCACCTCTTCTACGATATCCTCGCTTGTGATCAAACCGGACACGCCACCGTACTCATCCAGCAGTATCGCCATCTGCTGTTTTTCTCTCTCCATTTGATGCATCAGGGATCCGATTTTTTTTGTCTCATAAACGAAAAAAGGTGGCCTGATGAGCGTACACACATTCCCAGGATTCAACTCATTGAATGTATCCGTGTTGGATAAAAACTCTGTAATGCTGATCTGCTCAAAACTCTTCCCTTCGAGATTTTCTCTTTTTATTCCTTTCCAGCGCGGCATATCTTTCACGTAAAATATGCCGCAGATGTTATCTAAATTATCTCTAAAGACAGGGATCCTCGAATGTCCGGCATCCCTCGTCATTTCGAAGGCTTCCCCGATGGTTTTTGTCGCTTCGACACATACCATCGCGGTCCTGGGAACCATCGCCTCCTTGGCCGTGATATCATGAAGCTCGAATATGCTGTGGATGAGTTCCCCTTCTGCCTTGTCAAGAGCCCCCCGATCTTCGGATGCTCTTACGATGGCTTTAATTTCGTCCTCGGTAAGAGGCATCTCTTCAGCCATAGAACGAACGCCAAAAAGAGGAAGGAGCGTATCGGTCAGGAGACGAAGCGGCCTCCTGAAAGGATAGATGATACGAGAGAAGAACCACAATGGTCGAGCCACAGCCCGTGCAAATCTCTCAGCATATTTGATAGCATAGGTTTTGGGAGTGATCTCTCCAAATATTAAAAGCAAAAACGTCTCGATCGAAATAGCCACCACATATGCCAGAGCTGGATTTTTTCTCCTAAATAGGTCGTTGAAGATGAGAGAGCCGGTGATACTGACAAAGGCCATGTTCACCAGGGTGTTGCCAAAAAGGACCGTGATGAATAGCCTCCGGGGCTCATCCAGCAATTTGACGATGGACCGACTACTTTTTTTTCTGTCTCCTCTGATCCTGTGGATCTCGACCTTTGTAAGAGCCGTCAGAGCTGTCTCTGAACCTGAAAAAAAGGAAGAGAACACCATCAAGAAGGTCAATCCGAAAAGATAGATGAACAGGCTCAATATATTCAATCTGAAAAATACCCTTCATCACATATATCACAGAGACATAATGAGGTCAATTTCATCCTCTCTTGGCTAGCGCATCAGGCGATCCTGTTCTGGCAGATTTGACCGGAGTCAGCCGGTCTGATATACGTGAGTCAGGAGGGATACATGGCATACGAACTCAATCGCCGTCAATGGTTAAGAACAAGTGCTCTGGCTATTGCCGGACTGATGGCTGGATCCGGCTTGGAAGCTTGTCGAAAAGAGGCAACATATCCTCAGGAGAATCGGGGGAACGACGACCTGATCCTTCTCAACAATAACGAAAGCCCCTTCGGAATTTCCCCCAATGCTTTGGAAGCCATGACCGGTTCGATGGATCGATCCAACCGTTATCCGCACCGTTATTATTCACGACTGGTCGATCTGATCGCTGAACGGGAAAATGTCTCTCCGGATCATATCATCCTGGGCGCAGGTTCGACCGATGTGATGGTCACTTTGATACATCTTGTGGAATCGGGAGAGGAAATCCTGGTGGCGGATCCCACCTATTTCGATTTTATCTATTACGCTAATGAAGTGGACCGCATGCTGAACAAAGTCCGACTGAACGACAAGTTCGAGCACGATTTGGAAGCCATGGAAAGGCAGATCTCATCTCAAACCGGCTTGATCTATTTGTGCAATCCCAATAATCCCGTTGGATCGATAACCCCGAAGGACAAGCTGGAATCTTTTTGCGGGTACGCCTCTGATCAGGCTTTGGTTGTCGTGGATGAAGCTTACCATGAATATGTGGAAGACGGGGCTTATGCGTCGATGATCGACCTGGTCAAACAGGGAAAAAATATCATCGTCACACGGACATTTTCGAAGATTTTCGGTCTTGCAGGGTTACGTATCGGTTATGGGATTGCCCCTTTGGAAATCATCGAAAAACTTAATAAATTGAGCAGAAATTTTGCTCCAGTTGCCTGGCTCAGCTTGCAGGCTGCCATCGCCAGTTATCAGGATCAAGCATTTATCCGGACGGTTAAAGAAAAAAATAGACAGGTGAAGGGATATTTGTGTCAAGAACTGGAAAAGATGGGGATCCTGTGTATTCCCTCGCATGCCAATTTTGTTCTTTTCGAGATCGATCAGAATGCTCGAGAGCTCGCAAAAGATCTGGAGCGACAAAAAATCCTCGTTCGTCCTTTCGAATTTTTTGACCGCCAGTGGATACGGGTTAGTTGCGGAGCCAAGGACGAATTGCAGGCATTCATCTCTGCCTTGGCACCCCTTTTAGAGGAGGAGTCCTCTTCAAAGCTTTTATTCTAACGGTTCCCCTCTTTACAGCGGATCATATCAGGAATTTGCCATCCCTGACGAGGTATTCGCCGTTCGAGCGGATGGACACTTTGTCCACAAGAGCATCGTAGTGGTGAGGACTGATGTTGATGCCGATCCCGTAAGAATCGCCGATGGCAAAATGAGCGGTCCCGAAGGCTTTTTCCGCTTCCAGCATGTTGGGACAGATCCTGGCTCCGGGATTGGTACCGATCCCGAACTCTCCGATGATCTTCCCGGTCTCGTCTTCTCCGATATAAGCCAAGATCTTCTCGACACCCTTGCCCTCATAGCCGATCAGCCGGCCTTCTGCGAATTCCATCATCCCCCTCCCGATCTGGTCGTCGATCAGGCTGATCACAAGCTTTCCGTTGAACGTCTCTTCCACTGGGGCCGTGAATATCTCTCCGGCCGGGAGGTTGCCGTGCATACCCTTCTGGCTGATGTCGCCGTTGTCATTTTTCCATTTTCTTCCCCGGACACTGAACTCGATATGCGTCCCTTCGGCGTTTTCGACCACGATGTCCTCGGAGTCTGCCAGTCTATCCACAAGCCTTTTTCCGAACATGTCCAGTTCATGGAAGTCGACATTAACCAAGCGTTCCATCATGTCACGGGTCAGACCGGGCATCATGCAGATCCGGCTGTTCGCCACGCCAGCTTTGACCATGTATCCTCGAAAAGACTTTTCTTCCATCCGGGCATCCAGCATATAAGCCATGGCCGAAGCTTTCACACAAAGCAGACGGAAAAGCGTTGTGGGTTCAGTGATAGGTCGCAATGCCTCTGTCATTAAATATGTCGTCGTCTCTGCCCCCACTTCCTTTGCCCAGTGAGCCAGGGATTCGGCGATCTCCATTTTATGCTTATCCGTTACCAAAAGAAATTGCTCCCCTTCCTTCAGGGCCAGGGCCTGCACGATCGCTTTCTCTGCCGCCTGGTATAATTTATCCATAACCTCCTCCTTTTTTTATAACAATGTACACAATTCCCACCCAAATCGCAAAAAATTCGGGGACAGGTTAAGCATCCTTATCCCTGTGATAAATTGCGCTTTTGGGCACAGGCACAGAATGAATTATTTTTCGTTTTTCGCAGCGAAGAAAGGATTCATAAAATGGGCTAGAGTAATCAAAAGAACACAGCCGATGACGTTAAACCACAAATAAGGGATCTCCGTGAAAAAATAACATCCCAAGACGGTCAACTCTGCAATGATAGCTGCGATAAATGTAGCATTGCCCCCTATTTTTTTGAAATAGAATGCTATCAAAAAAATGCCGAGGATCGTTCCATAGAATAGAGATCCGAGAATATTCACAGCCTCGATCAACGATCCGAGACGGTTTGCGAACATAGCAAAATTAATGGCATATATCCCCCAGAAAACTGTGGCTAATCTCGAGGCAATGAGATAATGACGATCCGATGCGTTTTTTTTGAATGCCCGTTTGTAAATGTCGACGACGGTCACCGATGCCAATGCATTCAACTCAGCCGCAGTAGAAGACATCGAGGCCGAAAGAATGGCAGCCAGAATAAGGCCCACCAGCCCGACCGGCAAAAAGTTGATCACGAAACCGAGAAAGATGTAATTGACGTCGTTGGTGTCGGCATCCGGATTCGCCTTTTGGATGAGTTCGGTCGCCTCGTCTCGTATCCCCGCCTCTGCGGCTGTTGTCTGCTGTATCTTTTCGATGGTGTTATTCAAGTCCGATTCAGCATGGGTCTCGAGGGCGCTCAGCATGTCCCGAAGGTAATCCTGCTTTTCCAGATGGACACTTTCATATTGCATCTCCAGCTTCTGATAGGCTTCAGCGTAGGAACTGTCTTTCACATTGGCCGTTTCGACAGGGTTGAAAAACAGCGGTGGAGTCACGAACTGGAAAAAAACGAAAATCATCGCTCCGATAAAAAGAATGATGAACTGCATCGGAACCTTCACCACCCCGTTGGCCAACAATCCCAACCGGATCTGCCCGACAGAGCGGCCTGAAAGATAGCGCTGAACCTGGGACTGGTCCGTCCCGAAATAAGAGAGGGCGAGGAATGTTCCCCCTATGAGGCCTGACCAAATGTTATACCGGTCCTTCCAGTCGAACGCGAGATTGATGACATTCAATTTCCCCATTTTGCCCGCTATATGAGTGGCATCGAGAAAAGAGATGTCGTTCGGCAGCAAGCGGAATATCATGTAAAATGCTGCTCCCATTCCAATCGTTATGATCCCCATCTGCAGCATATGTGTTTTATTGACAGCGTCTGTCCCGCCAGAGGCCGTATAAACGATGACAATAGCCCCGATCATAAATATCGTGAGACGGATATCCCAGCCGAGAATGACAGAAATGATCAAGGCCGGAGCAAAAATGGTGAATCCGGCTGCCAGTCCCCGCTGTATCAAAAAGAGGATACTTCCCAAGGTGCGATTTTTCAGGTCGAAACGCTGCTCCAAGAATTCATACGCCGTATAGACTTTCAATCTATGAAAAATGGGAACGGCCGTGACACAAAGAATGACCATGGCTATCGGGAGGCCGAAATAGAACTGCACGAATCGCATGCCGTCCACAAACGCCTGTCCAGGAGTTGAAAGAAATGTGATGGCACTGGCCTGAGTTGCCATAACCGATAGCGTGATGGTATACCAGGGCGTTTTTCGATCCGCCAGAAGAAATCCTTGGATATCTTTTTTGCCCCGAGTTTTCCAGATCCCATACAGAGCGACAAAGAGAAGGAAAAAACACATCAAAATCCAATCTATTCTACTCATGTACCACACTATAGATGATTTCCATTCTTTAGAATTTCCTCATAATAGGCTTCATATTGCGGGATGATCTGGTCGGCACTGAAACACCGGGAAGCGCGACTTCGAGCATTGTTTCTAAAGAGTTCATGCTTCTCAGGATCTTTCTGAGTTCTACAGCACTTTTTGCCATTTTATTTATCTCACCGATAGGAAACAAAAATCCTGTCTCTCCATGAGATATAACTTCGGGCAAACCCCCGGTTTCCGAACAGATCACAGGCACACCGCAGGCCATGGCCTCGAGAGCGGTCAATCCGAAACTCTCCTGTTCGCTGGGCAAAAGAAACAGATCGGCACAAAAAAACAAGGGTTCCAGATAGTCCTGTTCTCCAAGAAAATAAACATGGTCGCTCAGCTTCAACTCTTTGACCAGCTGATGGATGAAAATCCTCTCCGGTCCATCCCCGACAAGAATGAGCTTTGCCGGCATACGTCCCTGGACTTTCGCAAAAATTCGAACCACATCCCCGACCCTTTTGACCGGCCTGAAATTGGAAGCGTGCATCAGAATCTTCTCTCCCTTCGGTGCATAGTTCTCTCTGGTGCAATCAGCGTGTTCAGGAGCCGAGCGCCGAGCGTCGACAAAATTATAAATCACCCGTATTTCACGTCGGATATCGAATTCTTCGATCGACCGCCGTTTAAGATAGTTCGATACCGCTGTCACACCATCGGATTTTTCGATCGAGAATTTGATAATACGGTGAAAAGACTGATCGGCCCCGACAAGGGTGATGTCCGTTCCGTGGAGAGTGGTGATCGTTTTTATCCGCCGCGAATCCAAAATCTGTTTCGCCAGATAAGCGCTTGCAGCATGGGGAACAGCATAATGAGCATGGATAAGTTCGAGATCACAATCCTCGACAAGTTCCACCAATTTGGTCGCCAGTCCCAACGCATAGGGGGGATATTTAAACAACGGATAGGATGACACTCCCACTTCGTGGAGAAAAATATTCTGGTGGAAGGAACGCAACCGAAACGGCTGGGCATAACTCACGATGTGGATCTCATGACCTTTGTTAGCCAGACCGATCGCCAGTTCAGAGGCGACGACACCGCTTCCCCCATGAGTTGGATAGCAGACTATGGCGATCTTCATGGCACCGCATCCAAATATTCCGGGCCGAAAAATGCCACCGGATCGTCCACTTTGAGAGCCTCTCGAACCAGAAAAGGCTCGCCGTAACGAACACCGATGTAGGCTCCATACTGTTTGTCCCTAGTTTCAATCCTATCCAAAAACTCAGGATGGCTTATCAGTGTCTCCTCCTCTCCGAACTCGGACTTCTGGTGGTGGTGGAATTGAGATTTATAAGACAGTATCGATTTTACCTTCCGATCATGAAAATCCGAGATATCGACAATAAAAGATGGTTCGAACTCGAACCGGGTCTGGTAATAGATGACCTTATAGGGACGAAAGGGTTCCTGATCCGTGTCCAGTTTTTTTAGCCCGGCCAAGTAGGCCGCCTTGCGAACCAGATGAGATGTTTCTTCATGATCCGGGTGACGGGCTTTCCAGTAGGGGGCAAAAACGATCCTGGGTTTATACGTGCGAATTTCTTTGATGATTTTTGCCTTATTATCCCATGAATCTTCTATGCGTCCATCAGGAATATCCAGCATTTTATGTACGGCCAAATCCATCATTTCGCTGGCCGCTTTGAACTCCTCAGCCCTTATTTCAGCACTGCCTCGGGTTGCCGTTTCTCCCCGAGTCAACGTGAGAACACCGGTTTTATAGCCGAGGGATCCCAACTTCATTATAGTGCCGCTGCATGCCAGCTCCACATCATCGGCATGAGCGCCGAAAGCCAAAGCATCCAATCTCACTCAATCCTCCTGAATAATCCAGATAGATTTATTCATAATTTTATTACCTGATGGTCGAAATTTTCCATTTCGATGCTTTCATACAGAACATCCACCAATGCATAATCGTATTTTATTAAATAGGGGACAATATTGAATATCCTTTCCTGGAGATGGTTACCGGGATACAGAGAGTTTTTGGCTTTGAGCAATTGTTGCTTGATGGTTTTGTCCCGTTTTTTGGCCGCCCCTAATATTTTCTGTTCCAGAAATTTCAACTGTTGATCCATCCTCCTCGAGGCAAGATCTGCCGATTTTTCCAAGGCCGGATCAAAGGCAACTATCTCCTGTTTGATGAGCTGAAACTCCTGCCCAAGACGTGAAGAAGCCCTGCGAAAAACCTCTTCAATCGACGCGGGAATTCGCTTTTTGACCACTTCCGTGATTATTTTATCCGCATCCTCCCATATTTCCCGGATGTTAATATCATACTTTTTAAGCACG
>Ga0307445_10000712_pt1 | contig 18404 bp, 16 predicted proteins | sample SalMarSW160330MG_FD_202147 | JGI IMG/M metagenome (GOLD analysis project Ga0307445, IMG submission 202147) | Salt marsh sediment microbial communities from the Plum Island Ecosystem LTER, Massachusetts, United States - SW1603-30 | ecosystem: Environmental > Aquatic > Marine > Intertidal zone >...
AGTTGCCGGTCGGGGCATCCGGGTCCGTGGGCAGGATGAATGAATAGAACCCGTGCGAGGAATTGCTCCGGGTCATTTTTCTCGTGAGCTGGCCCTGTGGGTTCAGCAGTTCGAAGGTTACCGGATGGTCGGAGGGAAGCTGCCTGTTGCGGTCTTCGAGCATGAGGGTCAGGAAAAGCGTATCCCCCGGGCGCCAGACCCCTCTTTCGCCGTATATGAAGGCCTTAACCCCTTTCTGGACGACGTTCCCGGAAACGTCAAACCTGCTGAGCGAGAGTGAGGAACCATCGTCAAGGCGGAGGTAGCCCCGTTGCTCTCCATGCCGGGCAACCAGCAGATAAGGCTTGCTCTCAAGAGAAAACGAGGCCATACCGTCTTCACCAGTGCGGGCCGAGCCGATCGATTGCTGCTGGAAATTCTGGATATCCAGTTCCACCCCGGTAACGGGTTCCGTAGTCCTCAGGTCCGTTACCGCAACTTTCAGGGCATTATCCGCCCCACCCTTGGCGATGATCCCGAGATCGGAGGCAAGGAGGTTCCGGGATACCGAACGCTGACTGCCGTAATAGCTCGGAGAACAGGGATTGTCCCTTTCGTTCCAGTTGTAATAATAGTCATATCCCTCCCCGTAATAGTAGTTTTCATAGGCATCCCAGTAGCTCAGCTCAGTTTCGAGGGACTGATCGTAATCCTCTTCCATTTCCTTCATGTTCTCTTCCACGGCTTCCGTGCCGGCACAGGGAAAAAGGGATTGTTTTTTCCGGAATCCGATCTCGACTCTGTAAATGGCCCCGGGTTCTTTTGCCATAAGGCTGGAAAGATCCAGTGAAAATGCATTCCACTTCCCGAAATCGATGGTGGCCCCGGTATTGAGATACACCGTTTTACGCAGGATCAGCCGGCCTACCCGCTTCAGCTGGTAGTCCCCGTCAAGCTGATTCACCTGCAGGAATTGCCCGATGTTGTCTTCGAAGATGCGGATAACCCTTACATCGACCGCTTTTAGATTAACCGCTTCGAAGGGAAGGATCAGTCCTTCTGACGACGGCAGGATAACTCCCTTGCCCAGGAGGCGGACCGCCGGTTTCATCTCCTCGAAACTTACCTTGAACTCCTCGCCGGCCACGAGTTTATAATCAAGAATGTTGCGGATGCCCGACGATACATACAACTGAAGCCCGCCGGACTGCCTGACGGCAGGATAGGCACGGATCTCGTTGTTTTCAATGATAAAGCTCAGATCGGTTCCGTTATCCAGAGTGATGATTCCCTCGAGGTACTGTTTTTCCTTCAGTGGATCGGAAAATTTCAGTGAGATATACTGTTCCGGCTGCTGAACGACGGAAACATCCGTGATCTTAAAATCTCCCAGGGCGGGGATGATCACGTCCTGCTTTCCTTTGTTGTCTGCGTGGATGGGACTGCCGTCCCAGGAAAGAAGCAACCGGCTCTCCGTCTCTTTCCGCTCTATGCTATCGATGATGAACCGGTGATTCCTGCCGAGAGGGTCATACTCCCAGCGAATGCCAAGCTTTTTACCGTCCTCTTCCGCCTTCAGGAGTCCCCCGAGGCTTCCTTCATCCAGCACATCCGCCGTCTGCAGGGTGCCGCTCAGATTCATCCACCGGAGGTCTCCGGGATCGCAGGTACGGGGACCTTCATGGCTTACCGAAAGGTTCTGCGCGATGGTCCGGAATTCAAAGGAGAAGGTTTTCAGGTTGGGGGGGACTTCCAGAAGCCTGTCCAGTGCAAAGTCCACCCTGTAAAGGGTACCGGATTTCATCTCTCCTTCCGGCCGGAACTCAAGGGTACGCCGGTCCACCCAGTAAGCCGATCCCCTGAGGGGAGGTGAAAACTGGAATACTTTTTCCCCGAAGGGCTGGTTTGCCGGAGTTTCTTCGGGGAAATCCTCAGCCAGGCGTACCCGGATGGAAGCCTGTTTGCTGATGTAACCGGAGGTGAATGCCGAAATATAGGCGGTAAATCCCGGATCAACCGGGACCTGCTTACCGGTTTCCTGCCGGCAGGAGAAATGGCAGACAAGCAGAAGGAACGGAATAATCCGGGCAACTGAAGACGGGGAGGTTTTCATTTTCAACGGGTTTGGGTGAATACACGGACAAAGTGGCCAGGTGCAGTATAAAAATACGAATTTACCTCAAACGGAATTCAATGGGAATGCTAACCTGAACGGGGGAGGGAATCCCGTCCACTTCCCCCGGGGTCCACCGGGGAAATTTCCCTACCACCCTGAGCGCCTCATTATTGAAGTATTCCATGTCGCCGTTCACTACCGCGGGGTCTTTCACATTTCCTGTTTCGTCAATGGTAAAAAGGACGATCACCGACCCTTCTATGCCCTTTTTCCGGGCTTCCTGGGGATATTTCAGTTCCTTTTCCACAAACCGGCGAAGTGCGGCCTGTCCCCCAGGAAACCTCGGCATTAACACGTAGGGAAAATATTCCACCGGTTCACCCCGGGGTGAATAACAATGCCCCTCAACCAGTTCCCCATTCTCAAAGAAATCATCCCGCAGCAGCAGCCCGTCTGGATAATAGGACTGGAAATTACCGTGTTTCTCTCCGTTGGAGTACCGGGCTTTCAGTTTCATGCTGCCGTCTTCGCGCCAGGAAATATATTCCCCGTTCAACTGGCCGTTGCTGAATTCCTGGTAGGATTCCTCCTGTCCGGAAGGGTACCATTCCCGGAGGGGACCGTGCAGCAGATTGTCACGGTAATGGCACTCCATCTGTTTCTTGCCGTCTTCGTACCAGTAGATAAAGTGCCCGTCCTTATCGTCCGGGCGGATGGATTTGTAGGTGCCGGTCATCTGTATCTTTCCCCCTGGATAATAATCCTCGACATACAGGCGGAATTCTCCCGAGGAATCAACCGATACGATGCGGTAGTAATAGGCATTCGCAAGAGAGGCCTGTTCCCAGTTCCGGTCAAAATACATGGTATCCAGTACCTGTGTGTATACGGGCAGGGGCAATGCCATCAGTACTATGTAAATCCATCTGTTGATCATCGGCATCATGGAAGACTGGATGCAAGTTTACGGAGCAACTCACGGATCAGGGAATCCAGGGTATTGAAAGATAGGAATTCATCCGACAGGAACAAAATGACCAGGACAAGATTCAGGCCTCTTTCTTCCAGGGGAGCGTAAAGGATATTTTTATTCAGCCGGTAGGCTTCCCGGATCCTTCTTTTCACCAGGTTGCGGTCCACTGCCCGCCTGATCCTGCGCCTGGGCACGGAAACTGCCATCCGGACAGGGAATTGCTGCTGCCTGTCGTGGGAGATGTCCCAGTATATTTTTAAAGGGAACCCGGATACGGTTTTTCCGCTTTTAAGCAGGTCATGGATGGTGAGGCTGCTTTTCAGACGTTCCTTCTTACCCAGTGTGAAATTAGTGGCCATGTTCTTACAGCCTTGAGGCTAACCACTAAGTTAAGCAAAGATTATTTCCTGGAATTTTTATTGAAGGATTTAATGAAAAGGTCCAGCGCCATCGTCATGGAAGGGGCTTCGGGAAGCGGGGCCCTCACATCCAGCCGAAGGCCGGCCTCTTCCACAGCACTTGCGGTAGTGGTGCCGAAGGAGGCAATTTTAATGCTGTTCTGCTTGAAATCGGGGAAATTCTGCTTCAGCGACTTGATGCCGGAGGGACTGAAAAAGACCAGCATATCGTAATCCAGGACGGGAAAATCTGAAAGATCGCTGCATACCGTCCGGTAGATGATGGCCTTGGAGAATTTGATTTTCTGACCCTTGAGGGTTACCGGGATCTCATCTTTGTGGTTGTCGGAGAGGGGGACAAGGAAATTTTCTTCCTTGTGCTTGGTGATCAGGTCCATCATGTCGCAGAACTGTCCGTTTCCATAGAAAATCTTTCGCTTGCGGTAGACGATGTACTTCTGCAGGTAGAAGGCCGTAGCTTCGGAAATGCAAAAATATTTCATGCTGTCCGGCACGGTCACCCGGAGTTCTTCGCAGATCCTGAAAAAATGGTCCACCGCGGTTTTACTGGTGAAAATCACGGCGGAATGTTCGAGAATGTCGATCCGTTCCTGACGGAATTCTCTGGCCGGAATTCCTTCTACATGAATAAAAGGCCTGAAATCAACCTGTAAGTTGTTCTGTTCAGCTAATTCGTAGTAGGGGGATTTTCCGTTCTCAGGGTTTGGCTGGGAAACAAGTACTCTTTTGATCTTCATTTCGCTGTTCATTTAAACCTGTCCTGTCAATACCGATGAAGAAAAAAGCCTGTAAAAGATCAGTATGGGTAATACTTCAAGGGTACAAAGATACAAAATCAAATAAAATATTAAAACATCTTTATTGTTAAGAACTATTTTAAGACCCTTTACGAAGCGCAATATGAAAGCGGATAACAGCATCAATCCTGACAGGAAAACAAGGTAGATCCGGAGTTCTTCTCGAATGTATGCAATGCCGATCACGATGGCCAGCAGGTAGATCCCGAGGTTCTTGTAGATCAGGAGCAACTGGTGCTGGTATTCCCTGAACTCGTATTGCATGCGGAAGACATGACCGAGTGTGAGAGATAACAGGTAACGGAGGATAAGCAGACCCGAAATGATCCCAGCATAAGCCAGAACGGAAAGAAAACCACTCGTTTGAAGGGGCTGGAGGTGAAAGAATCCGAACACAAGGTAGGCATAGACTGCCCCGACCATGATAAAGTTTAGGTTAAGGGCAAAGGCAACCCTTCTGGAAAACAGGTTCTGATCGCGCAGAAGCTTGGTTGAAAGCTGGAAATTACCGACCGACTGTATAGTCTGGTCAAAGAATTTATTGTAGAAGAGTTTTAACCATGCAAGCAGGACAAGACTGACGATGATGAGGGCAAGCAACCAATCCGGGCGCAGGCTCTGCGAAGGGGACGGAGCCGGGGCCGGACCGGGATTAATAACCGCAACGCCGGTTAATCCCCCGGCCTGTTCCTGTTCAATAAAAACCGGCTTTGCAGTATCCCTGGCAGAATAAAATTGTTTCCTGAGAGGGTTCAGTGGATTCTGAAGTAAAACAGGCTCTTTCCCGGTAAAGTTGTAAGGAATGGCCGCAGTATCGAATCCTGCGGACTTTTTTTGTTCAAGGGAACGAAGATAGGCATTATGGGCCCGGACCCGTGCAATGGAATCCCGCAACTTTTCCCTTTGCTCCATGGCCCTGAAAATATCGTCCACTTCATCCGAACTGAATTTCCTGAGGCTGCCTGCGGAATCAACTCCAGAGGTAGGGCCGGGGACCGTTTCCGGGGAGATCCGGACAGTGGTATCCTGGAACAAGAATAGGGTTGAATTCACAAGTGGCAAAGATAGCAAATATCCTGTATACCGGAGGATTTAGAAATAATGTATCTCTTCGGTTCCGCTGCTTTCAAGCCGCCTGATCAAGGAAAGCACATGGTTCGACAGGCGGCTGGCGCCAATCCGGAACCATTCCGGTGTAAGCCAGTCTTCCCCCAGAACGGAGCGCACAATCGAGGCGTAGGCAAGCGCCTGCTCCGCAGTCCCGATCCCCCCGGCAGGTTTAATGCCTGCCTTTCTGCCTGTTTCCATATGGTATTCTTTAATGGCATGGCACATCGTAAAGACCGATTCCGGGGTGGCAGCCGGCTGGATTTTTCCGGTGGAGGTTTTGATGAAGTCGGCCCCGGCCCCGAGGCATGCCATGGACACCCTGTATACACCGGCAGGCTCAGGGATCAGTCCCGTTTCAAGGATGACCTTCAGCCTGGCAGGGAAAACAACCTTCTTGATTCTCCGGATCTCTTCGCACACGGTGTCAAGGTCATTTTCAAGGTATTTTCCCACCGATATCACGATGTCGATCTCGTCGGCCCCTGCCTCGACAGCCATCCTGCTTTCCATTTCCTTGACCGCCAGGTAGGTCTGGGAAGAGGGAAATCCTGCCGCCACCGAAGCGATCCTGACCGATCTGACCCTGAGGTTTTCCTTGACGGCCGGTACAAGCGAAGGGTAAACACAGATGGCTGCAACATCGGGCACGCCGGGGAACTGTTCCCTGAAGCCATTTAGTTTAACACACATGCCTGTAATGTAGGCATTGGTATCCCCTGTATTAAGGCTGGTAAGGTCGATGAGGCTGAAGATGAGTTTCAGGTTCTCGGGAGTTTTTTCGAGTTGTTCCTCAGCATGAATGCGGTCGAGGGATGATTTTAATTTTTCCGGATCGAAACCGAAGGTATCGTTCATAATGATCTGCTTAGCAAGGCCAAAAGTACCAAACCTTTCGTAAATAAAAACCCGGGCCCGGTTTCTTTTTTATGCCCGGTGAGGGCAACGGGGCATCCGGATTATTCCCTGTTGTGGGAATCGATCAGGATGGTAACGGGACCGTCGTTGAGCAGTTCCACCTGCATGTAGGCGCCGAATTCACCGGTCATGACCCTTCGGCCGGAATCTTTCTCGAGCTGCTGAACGAATTTCTCGTAAAGGGGGATGGCCGTTTCAGGCCTGGCCGCCCGGATATAGGAGGGACGGTTCCCCTTTTTCGTGCTGGCATGAAGAGTGAACTGGCTGATTACCAGGACCTCTCCGGGGATATCCTGGAGGGACAGGTTCATAACCCCCTCCTGGTCCCGGAACACCCGGAGACGGGCGATTTTGCCGCTCAGCCATTCCACATCGGGTTCGGCATCCGATTCCTCGATCCCAAGCAGGACAAGCAATCCCGCCCCGATGGACGATTTAACCTTCCCCCCAATGCTTACCGAGGCATGCTGAACCCGCTGGATTACCGCTCTCACCTGGTTTATTCGAAAAGGGAATCGTCGATACCGGAATTTATCGTAATGCTGTCGACCTCAGCGGTGATGGTCTGTGGTCCCATGCTTATCACGATCCGGTGGGGATAAAATACGCCATCCACTTCCCGGTAATCATCGAACCGGCTGGATTGCACAAGGGGCCCGCCAGGGGTTTCCTCGGTCTTTTCCTCCATGATCTTGTACCCGGTCCCGGCATCGTAATATTCAAGGCTGGACCCGCCGGAGGGATCCGTTATTTCAAGTTTATAGGCATCCTTTCCGTCGATCTTTTCAATCGAAAGGAGTTTCAGGCTGAATCCTGCTGTCCCGTAATCGAGTTCCGGCATGAAAAGGGATTGTATCCTGAGATTCTCAAGTTCATCCCCCTCCAGGGTTTTCTCCCCCTGGAAACCTGTTGTTTTACCTCCAGTGCCATTGAAAATGGTAAGGGAGAGGATATTCCCTCCCATGCTCATGCTCATGCGAAACTTGCCGGGGGCTTTGCGAAGGGTTTCCGATTCCAGTTTCATCCCCTGCATCTCCATGGTCATATTAATGGTGATGTCTTTCAGGGATTCCAGTTTCGACCTGCCTCCGATGGCAGCCAGGTAATTTTCGATGACCTTATCCGCGGTAAGTCCCCCGGGAAATGCCCTCTTCATATCGGATTCATCAAGAGGGTTGCCCACCACATCGAAGTACTGGATAGTACCCGTACTGCTGAACCCCGCAAGCTTACCAGCGATCTCATCCGCTTTTCCGACGACAAGGACATGGCAGTGCTCCGGCCGGATGTATTTATTAGCAGCCTCCAGGACATCCTCAGGGCGCACTTCCGAGATGTACTTCAGATAATTCGCGTAATAATCGGCGGGCAGGCCATACCTGGCAATGTTAAGGGCAAACTGGGCGACCGTTGCAGGCCTCTCAAGGGAGAGTGCAAAGTTCCCCGACATGAAATTCTTTATTTTTTCAACTTCATCGGAAGGGGCGGGCTCGGTCCGGATCCTTTCCAATTCACGCAGGATCTGGTAAACCGCCGAGTCCGTAACTTCATTCCTTACATCCGTAGAGACGGAAAAGCTGCCGATCCATTTATCCTGGTTGAGTGAGGAATTCACCCCGTACGTGTAACCATGGTCCTCCCTGAGGTTTCGGTCAAGGCGGGCGATTGGCCCTCCCAGCATCAGGTTCATTACTCTGGCGGCAACGTAGTCATCCATTCCGACGGTGAATACAACCGGGTGGGTGACCTTAATCACGCTCTGAACGGCATGGGGGCGGTCAACAATGGACACCTTAACGTTTTCAGGGACCTGTGGCAAGGGATAGCTGTGATGGTGAACAGCGGCGGGATCCCAGCTTCCGAAGTATTTTTTGGTCAGCTTCTTCGCCTCCTTCAGGCTGAGGTCGCCCACGATGGCCAGGTAAGCAATGTTCGGCCTGAAATAAGTACGGTAATAGTCCTCGCACATGGCCCGGGTAACCGATTCAACCGAAGCTTCGGTCGTAACCTCCCCGTAGGGATGGTCTTTCCCGTAGAGCAGGACATCCTGTACCACCCCGGAGATGGAGGAAGGATCCGTTTTGCTGAGAGCAAGTCCCGAAATGGTCTGTTTCTTGATTTTATCCAGTTCATCCAGGTTGAAAACGGGATGAAGCAGAACATCGGACATCAGGTCGAGAAGCGTTTCATTGTGTTTCTTGAGGGCCGCCCCGAAAATGGAGCCGGAAGAGGTATTGAGCGTGGCCCCGATAAAATCGATTTCCTCGTCGATCTGGTCCTTGGTGCGTGTTGCGGTGGCCGTACCCAGCAATTGTCCCGCGATGGCCGTATACCCGATGCTGTCCCCTTCGGTGAAGGGATCGATTTCAAGCACAAGGGACCAGGCCACCCTGGGGATCTTGTGGTTTTCGACCAGGAAAACCTTCAGTCCGTTTTTCAGCTTAAAGGATTGGTATTTCCCGACTTTTATGACGGGTGCAGGTCCGGGTTCGGGTGCCTTGCTCCGGTCGACCTGCGCGGTGAGCAAGGACGGAATGAGAAGGCAGAGCAATAAATGGATGGATCTGAATTTCATGATGTTCTGGATTTATTGTTCCTGGTCCTTCGGGAGGTAGTACAGGACCACCCGGTTTTCCGGCACAAGGTATTTCTTAGCCACCGCCACAATGTCCTCCGGGGTGACGGCAAGGTATTTATCAATTTCGGTATTGATCAGGCCCGGGTCCCTGTAGAAGGTATAATAAGTCGCCAGGCTTTCGGATATGCCTGCCATGGTCGTATTCCGGCTGATAAAGTCATTTTCCGTCTGGTTGGCCAGTTTCTGGAATTCCCTTGGGGTGAGTCCCTCTTCGGCGACTTTCCTTATTTCTTCGTCCATGGCCTTTTCGAGATCCTCGAGTGAGACGCCGACATTGGCTATGCCGTAAACGAGGAAAAGTCCCGCGTCCTCCAGTGAAAGGGGAATGGCCCCGCATTCCACGGCGAGTTGCTGATTGTCCACGATGGATTTATACAGGCGGGAACTCTGTCCCCCTGCCAGAAGGGTCTGAAGCATTCCAAGGGCGTAGGTATCGGGATCTCCCATGCCGGGCATCCGGTAGCAGGTGAAAATGGCCGGCAGCTGGATGTTGTCGTATACGGTTTTGCGGACTTCCCCTCCCAGGGGGGGCTCCTTGATATCCGGCCGGTAGATGTTCTGCACCCCCGCCGGAATTTCCCCGAAATAGTCGGTTACCAGCTTACGGGTCTGCTCATAATCGATGTCCCCCGCAATGACCAGAACCGCATTCTGGGGAACATAAAAACGATCGTGGAATTCGATGAATTCGCTCAGTTTCGCCTGGTCGATGTACTGGAAATTCCCGATGGGCACCCAGTGATAGGGGTGTACGCGGAAGGAATTGGAAAACGCTTCTTCGATAATTGAGCCGTAAGGCTGGTTGTCGAACCGTTCTCTCCGCTCTTCCTTGATCACTTTGCGCTGTGTCTCTACCCCTGTGCTGTCAATGCGCAGGTGCAGCAGCCGCTCGGATTCAAGCCACAGTCCCAGCTTAAGCTGGTTTGAAGGCAGAATCTCATAGTACATGGTATAATCAAAGGAAGTGCCGGCATTGTTCACACCCCCGGCGTTCTGCACGTAATTATCGAAATCCCCCCTTTTGATGTATTCCGACCCCTCGAACATGAGGTGTTCAAAGAAATGGGCGAAACCCGTGCGGTCAGGCTGCTCATTTTTGGATCCCACGTGATAGGTGATGTTCACGGCCACGATCGGGGTGCTGTTATCCCGGTAGAGGATAACGTGAAGTCCGTTATCCAGGTCAAATTGCTGGAATTCAATTTTATTCAGCTGCCCGTTTACCGCGGTGCAAAATCCCCACAGCAAAACGAACAGAAGTCTCCTGATTTTTAAATGCATGATTCGAAGGATAAGATATGGAAGATCAAAATTATAAGATTTTATTTATCAGGCACCAAACCACCGGTAGAAAACGTTCAGGACAAGGAAAAAGAGCCACTGTATGAACACGTAGTATCGCAGGATCTTTTTGTCAAGGTTGATGCGGGACAGGACCGTGGCACCGGACACCAGCAATGCGATCACAAACCAGGCCAGGTAGTTCTGCAGGGGAATCACACCGTCCTGCCAGGTCCAGTAATCCAGTGCAACAGCGACCGGTTCCATGGTATAATCAAAAAGTACCAGTCCGAAAGCTGCCAGGACAGGCACAATCCACGTGGGCAGCCCCATGGAACGAATCAGGGAGGTCATTCCCAGTACCAGCATCACCCAGTTGAAAGGAATGATCAGGGGAACCTCCAGGAGCTGCAGTTTCATTGCGGATCCATAGTGATAACTACCGAATACCCTGCCGGTATGCACTCCCACTGCCTCGGCAAGAAAGGTAAAGACCATGGCTGTAAGGACCAGCAGCAGGGACAACAACAGGAAAGTCCCCCGCCGGTTCATGCGCAACACCCCGACAAGGACAAGCAGATTTACCGAAAAAAGAAAAAGATCGGTAATATGCTTCGGGATAAAGGACAGCACGGGGACCATGTGAAGAACGATCCCGATCAGGAAAAATACCCCGATTCCGGCAATGATTCTGTTTTCAGACATTTGATGCTTAAACAATTCAGGTCCTGGCTTGTTTAGAAAATCAAAAATAGTTTATAATTTGTCAAAGGGTATATGAAAAAAGCAGTGGTTATCGGGGCGGGATTTTCCGGGCTTTCGGCAGCATCCTACCTTGCCCGGGAGGGACTCGATGTTACCGTACTGGAAAAAAATGCCACGGTGGGGGGCAGGGCAAGGAAATTCGAATCGGACGGTTTCCTCTTTGACATGGGACCTTCCTGGTACTGGATGCCGGAAATATTTGAAAATTATTTTCGTGAATTCAGTAAGGAAGTAAGCGATTATTACCAGCTTTTGCGGCTGGATCCCGGTTACCGGATGATCTTCGGCAAGGGGAGACAAATCGATGTGCCGGCCCGGCAGGAGGATCTTTACGGGATATTCGAGCAGATCGAACCGGGAAGCGCCGGGCGCCTGAAATCCTTTCTTGAAAGGGCAGCGGTAAAATACGACATCGGCATCAACAAAATGGTGCATCTGCCCGGCAGGTCCGTTTTTGAATTTTTACGCCCGGATCTCCTCATGGGAATGCTTAAACTGGATGCGCTCACCCCGCTTTCGCGTTCCGTCCGGAAGGTGACCGGGGATCCCAGGCTTATACAACTGCTCGAATTCCCTGTACTTTTCCTGGGTGCCACGGCCAGTGAAACACCCGCCCTGTACAGCCTGATGAATTATGCGGACCTGGTGCTGGGGACATGGTATCCGATGGGAGGGATATACCGGGTGGTGGAAAGCATGTTAGCTCTTGCGGAATCCCTGGGGGTGAAGATCATCACTTCCTGTCCCGTTACAAAAATCAGCCTGCAGCGCTCTCTGGTTTCAGAGGTCATTGCCGGCGAACGTGCTTTCCCTGCGGATGTGGTTGTGGGTTCTGCAGACTATCATTTTGTCGAGCAGCAACTCCTGCCGGAAAGCCACAGGCACTATTCGGAAAAATACTGGGCAGGCAGGAAAATGGCTCCCTCGGCACTGCTTTATTACATGGGACTGGACAGGAAAGTTCCCAACCTGCTGCACCACAACCTGTTTTTCGATGAGGATTACCGGGCACATGCGGCGGACATATACGATCACCCTGCATGGCCCGATAAACCGGCCATATACGTTTCCTGCACCTCTAAAACGGATCCGGCAACGGCGCCCCGGGGGATGGAAAACATCACGGTGCTCATTCCGGTAGCTCCCGGGCTGCAGGACAACGAACAGATCCGTGAAAGATATTACGATTACGTGATGCAAAAACTGGAAAAAATAAGCGGGGAAAAACTGCGGGACCATGTGATCTATAAGCGCAGTTATGCCCAGAGTGATTTTATATCGGATTACAATGCCTTCAGAGGAAATGCCTACGGGCTGGCCAATACCCTGAGACAGACCGCGATGCTGAAACCCAAAATGAATAGTCCCAGGGTCAGTAACCTGTTTTATGCGGGACAGTTGACGGTTCCCGGTCCGGGGGTTCCCCCTGCCCTGATATCGGGGAAAGTTGTTGCAGGAGAAATTTTAAAAAAGCTGTCACTGCGGTAAAAATTATTTGAAGTGAAATCTCTGTTTGACAGGCTTTCCCAAGCCAGCAGTAAAATGGCCACCCGGCTTTACAGCACGTCCTTTTCAATGGGAACGCGCATGCTGGGAAGGAAATACCGTGACCCCATCTACGGGATCTATGGGTTTGTGCGTCTGGCCGACGAGATCGTGGACACTTTCCATGAATTTGACAAGCCGAAATTGCTGGAAAAGTTCAAGCGGGACACTTACGAAGCCCTTGACGAAAAAATCAGCCTTAATCCTATCCTGAACAGTTTCCAGCACGTCGTAAACGAATATAAAATAGACCGGAAATTGATCGACACCTTTCTGAGGAGCATGGAAATGGACCTTGGCCTTGCAGAATATACACGGGACAGGTTTGAGGAATACGTTCTCGGTTCTGCAGAAGTCGTGGGATTGATGTGCCTGAAGGTCTTCTGCGACGGAAACGAGAAAAAATACCGCTCCCTGAAACCCTGTGCAATGCGGCTGGGTGCAGCATACCAGAAGATTAATTTTTTAAGGGATCTGAAAGCCGATTTCCAGGGAATGAACCGGTCTTATTTTCCCGGCGTGGACCTGCAGTCATTCAGTGAGGAAGACAAGAAATCAATCGAGGCGGAGATCGAGGCTGATTTCAAGGCCGGGTTGGGAGGGATCAGGCTGCTCCCCAGGGACGTCCTCTTTGGAGTATACCTGAGTTATGCCTATTTTTACGCCCTGTTCCGTAAAATCCGGAAAACCCCGGCAGAAGCCGTAATGAAAAAGCGGATAAGGATCCCGGATGCCGCAAAATACTGGCTCCTGGTGGTTTCGTACGTTAAATTCCTGGTTGGAAAGCTATGATGTTAAGGTTTACCATACTGGCAATATTCTGGCACCTGACCCTGTGCGCGGCACCCCCGGAAAGCATACATGCCCGGGCAAGGGAATATTTTTTTCTTGCCGGCGAAGAGCCCTGCATGGCCGGGCAGCTTCTGGAAATTACCCGTGGGGACGATTCGGGCCCCCAGGTGATCCTTGCCTACCAGGGGGCTGCCTATACCATGCTGGCGGATTGTACCGGATCGACGTTCAGAAAGCTGAAGAACTTCAACCAGGGAAAAGAGATCATAAACGAGGCTGTACGCGAAGATCCGTCCAACAGCGAGATACGCTTCATACGGTTCATGGTGCAGGACAGGGCACCGGCTTTTCTGGGGTACGATGACAGGAACGAGGACCTGTCCCTCCTGGTCGGGACCTTCCGTGCATCGACCGGCACAGAAAACCGGGATGAATTCCTGGTAAAAATGGCACAGGCGGTTCTTTCGTCGAACTTCCCTGACGGGGGACAGAAAGAAATCATTACAGGCTTTCTCAATCAATAATACCCTGTGTTTATGGATTGGTATATCGTAATTTTGATCGTACCGGCGGCTTTTTTCTTCATGGAATTCATGGCCTGGTTCACCCATAAATACGTGATGCACGGATTTCTCTGGGTCCTGCACCAGGACCACCACATGCCAACGGGGAAAAAATGGCAGAAGAACGATCTTTTTGCCCTGATGTTCGCAATCCCCAGCATTATTCTCTGTGTGCTGGGTTCGATCGACGGAATTGACTACAACTTCTGGATTGGTATAGGGATAGCCCTTTATGGGCTGACCTATTTCCTGCTTCATGACACCCTTGTCCACGAGCGGACCACCCTTCTGCGAAATGTCAGCAATGCCTATTTCAGGGCTGTTGTAAGCGCACATAACGACCATCATATAGGTAAAAAGAATTATGGTTTTGTACTGATATTCCCCTGGAAGTATTTCCGGAAGGAAAACCAGAAAAACCTGAAACGGAAATCCTGGTGATCTTGTCCAGCTATTTAAGCATACTCGCCGGGGCCTTTCTGTTCCCGTTCCTGCTCAGCTTCGATAAAAAAGTCGCCTTTTACAGGAAATGGAAATACCTGTTCCCGGCCATGCTGCTTACGGCCCTTGTTTTCATTCCGTGGGACATTCATTTTACCAGGAAGGGCATCTGGGGATTTTCCCCCGAACACCTTACCGGCTTGCAGATCCTTTCCCTTCCGGTGGAGGAATGGATGTTTTTCCTGGTCATCCCCTATGCCTCCGTATTCACCTATGAGGTGGTCAGAACCTATTTCAAGCGGATCAGGGGCATTCGCACGGCCCGCCTGGTCAGCCTGTTCCTCCTGGGCGTGGCACTGGTCATGGCCCTGGTCTTCAGGGAAAGGGCCTATACTGTGTGGACCTTTGGACTTATGGCCCTGTTGATGGCCCTCCACGTGTGGGTTTTGAAAAAAGACTGGATGCTTTTGTTTTATGTTTCGTACCTGCTGGTGCTGATTCCCTTCATGATCGTAAACGGGATTCTCACCGGCACAGGCATTTCCGGTGAAGTGGTCTGGTATAATGATGCAGAGACAATGGGAGTGCGGATTGCGACCATCCCCCTGGAGGATGTATTTTACGGGTTTGGCCTGGTACTGATGAATATTACGCTTTACGAGATACTAAGAGAACGCGGTCCTGATCGGTCCGGCAGGACCTATAAAATTCAGCCCTGACCTTTTTCGGATCATTGATCGTAATGAAAATTGTTTGAAGTAAGGGACGGTTTTTTCAATTTCCCGCTCGTCCATGCGGGGTACGGACCTGACGGTGGAGAAAATTTCCTGCTCCCTTTCCCTGAACTCCTGAAAAGCCATTTCGTATTCATCTTCGCTTCTGCATAATCCCCTGAAAAGGCATGTTATTACATTGTCAATCTCGAGAAATTCGGATGGAATTGCATAGGAAGCATCCACAATGATATTCGCTGCGGTTTCACCTGAGAAATTCAGCCGGGGGGGGAGGGAAACTGCAATTCATGGGGTTCCTGCGGAAGTATCCCCTTGCCCGGACACGAACGGGCACCGTTATCTTATCACAAACGGGAGAAAAGATCCAGGGAGAAATGCCGGGATGATAAGCACAAATTAAGAAAAATTATCGGATCCGCATTTTTTCAGCACTTGAATTTAGCAGGTAGATCGACTCGCCTTTCAGCAGCAATCCCTGGATGGGATAACCGTAATTGTAAAAAGGCACATCGATGGCAAAAACCCGGTCGTTATAAGCGGAGGTAATCTTCTTGACGTTTGTATGACCGACAAAAACCCTCCGTGCGCCGAAATAATCCAGGACCTTTTCCAGGTCCTTTTCAGGGAGGTGGGGATATTCATGATTTTCTTCAAGGTATCCGCGGTACCAGAAAGGACCCAGGGGACCCAGCAATTCCTCACGGCCCGTCTCTTCATTGTGGAGCCGGTCAGGATGGTTAAGGAAAAAACGAACCTGTTCGTTGATCTGGGTTATGTTCAACCCCATTTCTGTGATATAAGGTGACAATCCTGCATGAACGAACAGATTCCCGTTGATCCTGATGATCGTATTTTTAGTACGGAGCCACTGGCCCAGGACGGTGCGCCGGCTGAACAGCGAAGAATAATTGATGTTCAGCCGGGATGTCATCAGGAGGTACTTGTCCGAGACGTAGTTCAGGTCGCCGGTAAGCACCATGATCTCATGGTTTCCCAGGATAAAATGCACGGCCCCTCCGGCATTTGCGGCCTGGTCCTCCAGCCGGTATATCAGCCAGAGCGATTCTGTAACTCTGTCCCCCCGGTCGAAAATATCGCCGACAAAAACCAGGTGTCCGTCCCCCCAACACCATTGAAGCGAGGGATCAATGATCCCGTTCCGGCGAAGGAACAGTACAAGACTGTCATATCCGCCGTGAATGTCGCCCATGACAAGTATTTTCCCGGCGTTTTGAATTTCGTCCGGAGCAGTATCCTTCCTCGAATGAACCAGGTATTCCAGGGTATCTCCGGAAAAACCCATCATCATGCAGGGATCGGAATGAGCCCTGATTTTTGATTTTAACCTGCGCGTGAACTGTGATTTCGAGTCGTGCACAAGGTAAAAGGCCTTCAAGGTTTTTTTCCCGCTCCAGCTGATATAGGGACCATCCAGCAAATCGGGCAGGCTTTTTTCATACTGGTCACGCAGGTATTTTGCGGTCTCTGTCCTGCTGTTCCTCACGGCCATATCGTAGGCGGTCTGCCAGGTACTGTTCTTGTGGGAGAGGTTTGCTCCCCGTCTCAGAAGCAGTTTGACGTTTTTCAGATTCCCGTTGCTGGCGGCATAAAAAAGTGCCGTATTGCCTTCCGCATCGGGGATTTCAATATCTGCTCCCGCCTCGATCAGGACCGATACTTTTTTTATATTGTCCAGGCCCGAGGCATACATAAGGGGATTCATTCCATCAAGGGAGAGGTTAATGTCAGCTCCCTTTCCGATCAGCCATTCGGTCATATCGGTGCTGGCATGAAGGATGGAATACACGAGCATCGTCGTACCGGGCGATCCGATCACGGCATTGATGTTGTGATCTTCCAGGTACTTTTCGATAAGAGCAGTTTCCCCGTTTTCGATCCATTCCAGCACGGGATCACCTGCCAGGGAATCGCCGGTATGGACAAAGAGCGCCAGGATTAGGAATATGTGCAACAATCCTTTCATAGTCGGGAAAACGAGGAGGCAAAGATAATTAATTCCAGTTTCAGAAGCTGATTACCTTTTTACCCGACTTGATGAAATCGGTCAGGTAGGTCCCGGTATATTTTATCTCGATGCCAATTTCCTCCAGGCTGGAGTTTACACCGTACTGGTCCGCACAACCCTTGCATGCAAGCAATTCAACCCCTTCTTCCTTCATTTTTTTCAGGGCTTCCTGTATCCCCGGGTTTTCACTGCTTAGCTTGGCCGAAGGTCCCCAGACCAGCAGGGTGACCTGTTTCCACCAGCCGTTTTTTTGTGCATTATACGCATACATAAAGACCATTTTGTGGGCGACATCCGGGTCCCCGCTGGTCCATACAATCAGGAGATGATCCCCTGCGGGCTCTTCATTCATTGTTTGGGGTTTTTAACGGGTTTAATGAAGACGGTTCAGGGGGCTTAAATTACGCAGAAATTTCCAGGGAACGGGGGAATTTTTTCCCGCCAGGGAATGGGGCCGCTTAGAAATTCCATTTAAGGCGAAGGAAAAGCAGGCTCATCTGCTGCCGGGAAATGCTCCCGTTGATGGGGTCCTTCACCTCAGAGTTGAAGTACTGGAGGAAGAATGCCAGGTCCACGTTATTAAGTACGTTATAGCTAAGGTTCGGTCCGACGAAATACCCCTTCAGTTCCGGGAAGTACATCACGGCAAGGCTGGCCGTGAAAAGGGGGGTGACGGGGTAGGATCCCGATGCGAAAATGGTATGATCGGTGAAGGCAAGCTGTTTGACCGTCAGGGGTCCCGTGTAATAATTGACAAAGTCGAGTGCCGAACTGAATGGCTTGCTGGAATAGAGGTATTCTGCCTGCAACATCAGGGAGTTCTGGAAGACGTAATCGATCCCGGCGGAAAACATGAACATGCCCGTGGTATCACGAAAATTACTTACCGGGCGGAAATAGCTGGCTTCACCGTGGAACCCGGCACCGCCGATGTTTCCCGACCATCCGAGTCCCCCTACATAATCCTCCTGTCCCAGCAGGCCGGCCAGGAACTGGATGTCATAGGAAAACACGTTGAAGCGGTACATCCCTGCCGCGGTTACTTTATTAGCGCTGTCGAGTTTGACTGCCAGTTCAATGGTCGAGGTATAGTTGGGATAGAACTGCAACCGCAGGGCATCCGAACCGGGACGCTCCTCGTAATCGAAATCAAAATAGGAATAGGCATTGAATATGTCGTTGACGTTCCAGACGAACGTTTGTCCCCAGTTTATCCGCTGCCTTCCCGCGGTAGCCGTAAATCCCTTCGTGGAGTACTGCAGCCAGATGCGGTCAACGGTGGTATTAAGTACATAGGAGTTCCCGCTCAG
>Ga0307445_10000713_pt1 | contig 18392 bp, 13 predicted proteins | sample SalMarSW160330MG_FD_202147 | JGI IMG/M metagenome (GOLD analysis project Ga0307445, IMG submission 202147) | Salt marsh sediment microbial communities from the Plum Island Ecosystem LTER, Massachusetts, United States - SW1603-30 | ecosystem: Environmental > Aquatic > Marine > Intertidal zone >...
TCCGATGCCACCTCGACGAGCAACGGACCCTCGCCCGACGCAGTCCACAAGTGCCGCCCATACGCGGGCCAGCCGGCGATCTTAAGAAAGACGTCCCATGGGTGTTCCGGACTGAACGCGACGTGTGCCGCCTTCCCCTCCTCAGCGGAGGTCGTCGAGCCGCCCGGCGAAACGTCGAGGTAAAGGAAGACAATCGGATGGCTGAAGCCCTGCGGGCCGTTCCAGGGGTTGGGCAAGCTCGCGAAGTCGAGCGCGAACTGCCACGAGTCAGCAGCGTCGTAGATTCGGTAGGCCGTGAGATCGAACAGGCCCACGCCGCTGAACACCGAATCGGTCGGATAAGTGTAGGTCCCGGGACCGTCGTCGTCACCGGCCGGGTCAAGAGCCTCGAAGAAGAGCGTTCCCTGCACGAGCGTCGGCACCGAGGCGAGGACCGGCGGTCCGGCGAGTTCACCGAGGACGCTAGTCGAATCCTCGAGCGCTACAGTCAAGGTGGCGGCCTTGCCCGGCTCCATTCCCAGTTCCTTGAGCGGGACTGTAAACTCAATCACGTCGTCGACATAGACGCGCCGGGCGGAGATTGTCCGCAGCGGCGAGATGAGAGACCAGCCACCCGCACCGTCTGCGTGGTACACCATTACTGTGCCCCGCCCATCTTTGTTGAGCTTGGCGAGGTTCACGCGCGCCGCGTAGGTGAGGGCAAATCCCGGTCGGAACCCGGCCTCGCTCGCGGCGTTCTGTGGATCGCCGGGCCCGCCAGACGCGTAGAGCGACAAAACCCACGGTGAGCCGATCCAATCGCGCACTGGTACATCTCCTTCGACCCGGACGCACAGCGTGCCCTCTCGATAGCCGACGGACACGGTCTGCAGGGCCCGTTTCGCCGGGAGGTCGACTGCGGCGCTCCAGTTGTCCTCAGTGGTGATTCGGCCGTCGAGGGCGGGAGCCACCTCCCCCAGGCTCACGCGAGCCGGTGGGACGAGTTGCACAAACAGCCCGGCCGGAATCTGCGCCCGCAGTGTTCCGGCCGCTTCGTAGGTCGCGATGAGGGTGGCCTTGAAGAGGGCGTCGTAGATCTCATCGGTGCCAGAGTCCTGGTCGCTTCCGTACCACCAGAACCAGTCCGATCCCTCGGCTGCGTGCAGCGCGGCAAGGGCAGGCGCTGGACTTCCGGCTGCGGCAACGGCATCGCGCGCAGCAGAGAGCTGCTCCCAGGCTGCGTCCTCGTCCGGTTCTCCGATCCAGGTGGAGAGATCGCCTCCCCAGGAGCCGGTGGCGATGCTGTCGAGGGGACGCGAAACATCCGGATGGGTGGCGAGGAATTCGGCGGGAGTGACGGTCTTCACTTCGTTGTCGTTTTCCAGCGCCCCGTACAAGGCACGAAGGAAGTTGCGGCCGTTGTTGGGATAACCGGCCATGAACATCCAGTTCTCGCCGTCGAGCGCAACTACGAGAAGATGATTGCTCGGATCATCGAGCGATTCATATATCTGATGGACGGCGCTCATGAAATCGTCGACCGCTTGCTGCGTCGGTTTGTTTCCGTACGAGAATGCGATGCGATCGGAGAGATCGGAATCGCGGAAGAGAACATCGACATTTTCGTACTTCCACGGTGTGGTTAGTTCATCAGTGCTTGGAGTGTGATCAACGCTTTGGGCGAGGATGCCCTGGTCGGTCACCGTCCAGCTGAAGCCGGCCTGATCAAGGAGGCGCACCGCATCATCCGACACTGCCTCCTCCGGTGGCCATACTCCAACAGCAGAAGCACCGAATAGCGCGGCATGTTGCGACTGAGCAGCCGTGATCTGCCCGAGCGCATCGTCCTCCCATCCGCGATCGCACAGAAGCGGGAGGATCGGGTGATAAAACGGGCTCGTGATCAGCTCGTTCCCCGCGGCATCCGTACGTACATAGCTAGCGATGACTTCTGAAAGGACGGTGCGTTGCGCCTCGATGAGACGGACAATATCGCTGCTGGTGAATCCGGTCTTTCCCCGGAGATCATCTATTCCGAGCGACTCATGCATTTCGGGAGATATCTCCCACAGGAGTGAGAGCCCGGCCGCGTCCATCAGCTCCTGGTCGGTAAACGGCTTGCCGTCCCTTAAGGCGTTGAGCTCGGCATAGCGGGTGTCGAAGTATGGATCGTTCCCATCGTTATCGAACATATACCCATTGAGCCAGAAGAACTGCTGCTGCATGTTCGCGCGGTCATCACCGGTCAGCGAAGAAGGATTGCTCATCAAGGCCCAGATCCAACGCAAATGGTTATCCAGCACCCCGATGTATTGATATAGTCCGCCCTTGGCCCTTTCCTGAGGCGTGATCTCTACGTAATCCATGATCTGCCGTAAGAGACTCGGTTGCAGATTGTAGGTCACATGAATTCCGGGAAATTCGGCGAGGATCGTCGGAGAATCGATATACTCTTGCACCCCGTGCACGCGCACCCAAGGAAGCTCATAGTCCCCAGTCGTGGCGTTCAGGTATAGCGGCTGGTGTTGATGCCAGATTATCGCGAGATTGAGCGGCGTGTCTTGCGCCCATGCCAATCCCGAAGCGATGACGAGAATGGCAAGAAACGCTGATGCTTTGCGCACGAACTTCACCTCCTGTGAATGCATACTCTGCCGTTTGCGGTTGCAGTGTTGACGAGCCACAACCCATCTCTTCTGGATGTCGGGAGATCGCGGCCATCTTCTGTCTGTGCCCGTATGGAATGGGATGAGATGACGCCCAAGACGGTCGTATTCTTGCGTTGAGATAGAAGCCAACCTTCGTTCCAGTGTGCGTGTTCGATCCATCCCGACGGCGCGCAGACATACTTGTCGACTATGCCGATGGGGGCGATGTCTTCACGTTCGGGGACAAGGACGTAGTAGGCGAGCCTGCCTGGGCCTAGTCTGCCGTGTATGGCGGGTGCGACCTTGCGCGTTAGCCCGTTCCAGATGCGCACATTGCCTGGCATCGGCGAGTTCATAGCAAACGGAAGTTCCTCCTTTGCGGTGTTTAGGAGAATGAGATATCCCCATCTAACATCGTCCGCGCGGTGCTCCGTGAAGAATGCTTGAATGTCTGAATCGACCGTCTCCATAAGCGGGAACGGCGGATGATCCGGATGTGCAACGCTACCATCCGGAAGAAGTAGACGGTCGATCAACGCGTGATCGGTCATTCCCGGAGCGTCGCCGATTCCTACCGGGCCGCACGACAAAGCACGCAGCACCGCCTCTTCCTCAGGATACTCACCCCCCAGTCCGGGATGGGGACGCGTGAGAAAGAGATCATGAAATGGCAGCAGCCCGAGGGAGTAAAGCACCATTCCCATGAGCAGGTTCTGACGGTGAAGCTCGGCCGGGGTGATGAAACCATCAAGGAAATCAGGATGGCCATGCGCGGCCGCCGTCTGCAAAGCGTCCTGTTGCATGAAGAGAAAATCGGTGTGACTACGGCCGGCGATGATGTTGGCAAGCTGCGTCGATGCGAGGTTCATGCCCATGGTCTGCATGCACAAAAGCACGTCCAGCCCGTTATCGGAGAAGGCGTTCGCCATTGAAGAGAACCACTCCTCAGCTGCGATCGGGTCCTCTCGCAACATGCGCGTCAGGTGTTGCTGGGTGCGCAGCCAGTCGTGCCAGGCAACGGTTCCCCGTTCATTTACGAGCTGTAGCGCCACCTCGCGATAGAAAGACGGGTCGGCGCCGTTGGCGTTGTAGCGGTTCTTGCGGCTCAGCGAAGACAGGTGCAAGACTGTGCTAAGCGACCGCTCTTCGGCCAGATGCGCGATGCCGCGGGGATACTTCTCTTCATCGGGAACATAGCAAATCGCCTTACCGATTACCTCGTATGGATACCATAGATCGAGGCCCAGGTATGTGACGGGGATCCGCTGCTCCTTGAATCCGTCGACGACCTCTTCCAGCTTCTGTTCGGTGAGCTGTCTGATTGGCTCGGTGTAGTAGCCGCCGTATGCATTCCACCAGCCAAGCGACGAAAAGAGCGGATGCGAATCAGTGGTCCGTCGCTTCTTTCCCCCTTGCGCAAGCAGGCTGTCTCCCAGTCGCATCAACGCATCCGGGACATCTTCACCGAACGCGAACAGGGATTCCAGACATGTACCCGCGGAAAGGCGGTCGATTGCGCCGTGCAATCCGCGTCCGACTCCGCCTGGGATTCGTACAAGCGGGCTGGTGAGGAACAGGTTTGCGGGCGCGATGGCGAGCGCTCCTTCCTGGGAATACAGAACCAGGGGAGCGAACGCCTGTCGCGGCAGACCGGCCGGCCCTTTCCCAGTACTTACCGTTGGCCAATAGCCGCCGGGATAGCGATCAGTTGACCCTCCGAGCCCGAACGTGGACGCGAAGAAAGACATCTCATCCGAGAACGAGAACGCCGGCACGAGGAATGTTGCGTCATCAAACGAGTCCGTACGTTTGAGGTCTCCAATATCCCGCAATAGCTCACCGGTTGCCAAGAGGACACCGTTGTCGTTGTACGCCCGCAATGACAGAGAAACGAAAGGCACGCCGTTCAGACTGTATTCCCTCTGCCACAGTCTGTAGCCGCCGTGTTCGTCACTCCCGTCTGAGCCGTTCCATGTGCCACATTCTATGCTGCCCGTTCCATCCGCCAGCCATTCTCCGCTTCGCGAGACGCGGAGGCCGATCTTCTCTATCCAGAGCCGGTTGCCGGTGCAAACTGAGGCCTGCCCGCACTCATCCGTCTTTACGTACAGGTTCATTTGGCCGTCCTTTCGGTGGGCAAACGGAAGAAGTCCGCTGCTACTATTGTCGCTGCTCCGATCAAGAACCCGTCTGCGCCTAGCTTGGCGGGGATGATTTCCAGTCCCTTGGCGGCGGCGGCGAATGAGTGTTCACGAACCTCTTCCGTGAATGAGGCAAGGAACAAGTCAGATGCCTCCATTCTCTCTCCCCCCAGGATTACCGCCTGTGGGTTGAAGAGATTGACCAGGTTCTTCGCTCCAATGCCCAAGTACCGGCCCATCTGCTTGAATACGGATAGAGCCTTGCCGTCTCCCTCTCTGGCCGCCTGCGTCATACACTGCATATCTCCGAATCCAAGACGGATCGATTCGCTAAGCAAGAACTGATCGGACGCAAACATCTCCAGACAGCCGCGTTCGCCGCATCGGCAGCGGGGGCCGTCAGGATCGATCATCATGTGTCCCGCTTCGCCGGCACCGCCGAACGCGCCGCGATAGAGGTTGCCATCTATCACCATTCCGGCACCGACTCCGTCTCCGGCGGTGAGGCAGACGAAATTGGAGAAAGCGGTACCGGCGCCGTGCCAACGCTCGGCGAGAGTGAGGGCGTTTACGTCGTTCTCCAGATGCACGGGAAGGTCGAGAAGCTCCTGCAGCGGTTCCCCTAGAGAGACGTTTTCCCAGTTTAAGATTGGAGAATAGAGGTCTATACCATTTATGCTGTCCACAAATCCCGAGATACTCATTCCAACGCCGAGGATGTTTTCTTCCGCAAGCACATCGACCGCTTTCTTCACCTTGGAGATGACTTCATCAGGAGCCGGGTTGGGAGAGAGTTCGATCTGGTAGCGAGCGCTGATCCGGCCGGCGAGATTCACTCGCGCGGCCAGCATTTGCGAGTGCTCGATCTTGATACCAATGGTGCAGGCGTAATCAGGGTTGAACGAAATAAGCGTCGGGGGACGACCGCCATTCGATTTCTTCTTTCCGCCCTCGATTACCAGGCCTTCATCGATCAAATCTCGGATTCTTCGAGTCAATGCCGATGGAGCCAGCCCGATATGACGCGAGAGGTCAGTACGTGACATCGGACCTGCGGTGCGCAGCAGGTTGACAACCAGCCCGCGATTGTAGTCGCGTATGAGCCTGTGATCGCCTTTTGGTTCTCGCATTGGAGTTACTTTCTTTCCAGAAATAACTAATCCACTATAGCGAGCGCCAAGTCGACTGTCAACATGTTGCCCGGGAGAATGGAATGCGATGGATTGCTCTTCGAATAAGCGTAATAAGATCGGGGCTTGCACCTTCCGCAAATTGCTTCGTGTGCGGCGGGCGCACGCATGCCGATTTCATGTAACGCTTGGTTATGGATCGGACTATGGCGTCAGGTCGGGCGGGAGTCTGGACGGTATCGGGGTATTTCGACCGGTCAGTCGGGTGTTTCTACCTCGCGCAAGTAGCGCGCGGCGTCTTCCGGCGGCATCGGATTGATATAGAACCCCGTGCCCCACTCGAAACCCGCCACCGTGGTCAAGCGAGGTATGATTGCCACTCGCCAGTGGTAGTCATACTGTAGCGTCGTCCAGTAGCTTGGTTTTCCCGGTCGCGGGATGGGATTGGGTGAGTTATGAAACACGATGTTGTACGGTGGATCCCCCAATAATGCCTTCAGGCGGAATAAGGTCCTCCTGACAATGCGAGCGAATTCCCATCGCTGTTCTTGTTGGATGTCGGTGAACTCGTGCGCGTGTTTTCGCGGATAGATGGAAATCTCGAACGGAAAGCGTGAGTCATAAGGCGCGAAAGCAACAAAGTCGTCTGTCGCCTCGATGATTCGTTCTTCACAATCGAGTTCTGCGAGCATTACGTCGCAGAACAAACAACGTTCCTTGCGTTCATAGTACGAGCGCGCCGTCTGTAGCAGATCGTGCACTCGCAGCGGGACAATGGGGGTTGCAATGATCTGGGAATGGGGATGGGTAAGGGAGGCGCCGGCCTTCTTTCCGTGGTTCTTGAACAGGAGGACGTACCGATACCAGTCGTTTTTCATCAGCTCTTGCAGTCGTAACGCGTAAGTGTCCACGATCATCTTTACATGCTCGACTGAAAGGTCCGAGATCTCCTTGTAGTGGCCCGGAGTCTCGATCACGACTTCGTGGGTTCCAACGCCGTTCATGCGGTCGTAGAAGCCGGCGATACCAGTGCGTCCCAATTCCGAGTATTCGTGCATAGCGGGAAACTTGTTTGGCACCACGCGTACCTGCCATGCGCCATCCGCATCCGATGTTCGGTAGATCTCCGGTGGTGTTTGCGCCTCGTTACCCGGGCAAAACGGGCAATTCTCAGGTGGCTGTCCGTTCTCATCGCTGCCGTTGGAAAGAAAATCAGACGGACGCTTCGCGCGCTCAGGGGCAACGATCACCCACCGATTGTTGATAGGTCCTCGTCTCAGTTCTGGCATTTTGACTCCCGAGGTTGGAAGGTGGCGCGCTAAGTGCGGGTCACTTTGTCTATCAGCTTGAGCCAGTCGAGGAGAAGCCTCGGCATCAGGAAGTTTTCCTGGACGTGGACTCGCCCACGGGCACCCAGGTCGGTACGCAAGCTTTCGTCCTTGAGCAATCGAATGACCCGCTCGGCGGCGGTGTCGTAGTCTCCCGGCTCAACGAGGTAGCCGGTCTGCCCGTCGATGACCTGCAGCGGAATCCCGCCAACACGGGTGGCGACCACGGGCGTTCCCTTCCATAATGCTTCGGATACAGTGAGGCCAAATCCCTCTTTCGACGAGAGTTGCATTACTACAGCTGCTTCTCGCTGCAGTGCGTTGACAAGAAGGGGATCAGTCTCCGTAATCAAGTGAACATCCTTCATCTGTGATGCCAGTGAAGCCACTTGCTTAAAAATCATGGGCCCTTCCGGGTCATCGCTTGCCATATTTCCAAGCATGATGAGGCGACAGTCGAGTTCTTGCTTCACCCGTTGGAAAACTTTCACAACGCCTGTGGGATCTTTCCACTTATCAAAGCGAGATACCTGTACGATAAGAGGCTTGTCGCGAGGGATTCCATATTTGGCAAGTTCCGCGTCGATTGTCGACTCGCTCAGGTCGCGGTTGATCGCCGACAAAGTGTCTATTGCAGGAGGAATGATCGCGGTCTCTACTGGGAGGTCGGGTTGGCGAAAAGTTTCTGAGGAGACGACGACCACGTCGTAGCGCAGTACAAATGGCTTTAGCCGTTGCCAGATTGCCTCATCCGGGGCGGAGATGTCGATGTGGCACCGCCAGATCCAGGGCACGTTCTTCTGTCGGTAGCGGATCATGGGGAGCGGCTGAGGATCGTGCACGATCATCAGGTTGTGGTGCGAGATCGGACTGTAGCGGGCGAAGGCCTGATTGACGGAGAGGTAGCTCTGCATCTCGCGACGACTGAGGGAGATTTTCTCTCCTTGGAGAGCGTTGTGAAGTTTCTTGGTAACGTGAAAGAGGGCTGGATCTCCATAGAGCAGGTTCCAATCCGCATTGATCCCTACGTCGTTGAATAAGGGTACGAGAGAGTTCAGCATTCCCGCCACCCCGCCGCCATGGAAGGTTGAGTTGATCGCAAGGATGCGCAGGCCGTACAGTCGACGCGCAGCGCGGAAGATATCAGCCACCGCTTCGGCGCCGACAGAGCACAGATAGCGTTCGATACCTAAGGATTCTAGTTGCATAGTGTCCCCCAACTTTACTTCGGTTTGTCTCCTACGTCCAGGTGGCAAGACCAGATTCGACTCTTTGCCGGTGTGTACATCGAGGCGGCGGTTTACCGACGCAGCGGCCCGCGACCGGCATTGTGTCATCTTCTTGTGGCAAAAGACTGATGCCGGAAAGGTCAAGGCCGAACACACCGCAACTAATGTTGCCTCATTTCATGCTTGTCTTGTGCAGCTGCAACGACCGCCTATTATTGGTGATCTTGTCTTAAGGAAGCAAGATCGCTTCTTGGCGGTTTCTGTAATCTCTCCGGGTGAAGCCGGAGAGATCAAATCTGTTGTTCATCCCTTGACCGATCCTGCGAGAATACCGCGTACGAAATACCGCTGCAGCGAGAAGAAGACGACAAGCGGAAGTGCCATAGACACGAACGCAGCGGCCGTGAGAAGCTCCCAGTCCTGTCCGCGATTGGTAACCAGGTTGGCGATCTTGAGCGTCATAGGAGCAACGTTGGGTCTTGCCCCAAGGTAGATCAACGCGACCAGCAGATCGTTCCAGATCCAGAGGAACTGGAAGATGAAAACGGAGGCCAACGCTGGCAGCGAGATCGGCATTACTATGCGCCAGAAGGTAGTAAGTGGAGTTGCCCCGTCGATTGCTGCTGAGTCGAACAAGTCCTTGGGAATGCCGGCCATGAAGTTGTGAACGAGATAGGTGGTTAAAGGAAGACCGTAAGCTGTATGCGCAAGCCATATTCCCGGGAATGTCCCTGCAAGACCGAGCTTGCTGTAGATTGGGAGTATCGGGATGAATGTCATTTGCAGCGGTATGACCATGAGAGCCACAAGCATCATGAACAAGTACCTGCGTCCGCCGAACCTCAGCCAGGCAAATCCGAATGCAGCAAATGAGGCAACAAATACTGAGAGGAGCGTTGCTGGAATGCTTATTGTAAGGCTGTTTAGGAACGACCGGCCGAGTCCCTCCTTCAGGATAACGCTGACATAGTTCTGAAGAGAGAACTGGCCGCCACTGAATAGCTTCGGAAATACCGTCCACCAACCGGATGCAGCTATGGCCGATGGGTCCCGAAAGGAGGTAATGAGCAGGCCCAATGTTGGGATCAGCCAGAGGATCCCAAAGAATAGGAGGGCTACGTGGAGCGGCGTGCGGGAAGCTGCCTTTCGCAAGTCCACTAGCGTCCTCCTTCTTGTCGAGTGAACCGGCGGATGTTCAGGATCATGAACGGCACGATCAATATGAGTAGTACAACTGCGATAGCGCTCGCACGTCCGTAATTGAAGTAGTTGAACATCTCCTTATACATGCGGTTGGCGATAACCTCTGTTGCGAAGTTTCCATTTGTCATCACGTAGACGATATCGAAGATCTTCAACACCGTCACGACCATAGTCGTCCCCACAACAGCCACGGTAGGTACTAGCAGGGGAAGGACGATCCGATGAAATACCTGCCACTCATTCGCTCCATCTATCCGCGCCGCCTCCAGGAGCGCTTTCGGTATGTTCTTGTACGCCGCTGAGAGGATGATCATGCAAAAACCTGTCCATATCCAAATGCCGACGATGATCAGACAGATATTGTTAATCCAGGGGCGCTGAATCAGCCAACCGATCGGCTTCCCTCCGAGGGAAACAACGATTGCGTTGAGTATCCCGATTTGAGGCATCCCTTCGGGGCGAAATGCATAAACGAACTTCCAGATGATCGATGCCCCGACCATTGAGATGGCTGCAGGAACGAAAATAACCGACTTAAGGATCTTCTCATAGCGAACGCGGTCCAACATTACAGCGAGGACGAGGCCAATGCTTACGGTACATAGTGTGAACAGAACTACCCAAAGCACGTTGTTACGGAGAGCCGTGAGCATTACGGGGCTTGTAAACACGTACTTCCAATTGGCAAAGCCAACATAGTGTACCATTGGGCCGAACAACTGTGCTCCGCGGCCGAAGAATGACCGAGCAATGGTCACTAGCGCTGGATAGACAAGGAAGAATCCAATCAACAGTAGTGCAGGACCGACGAACAGCCAAGGTCTCCAGCGGCCGGCACGGATCATGAGTGTTCACCCCCACAGAAGAGTGTGGATCCGGGATTGCCCCGGATCCACATAGTCTTAGGATCCTACTTCGCGTAAGCCTCTACTGCGGACTGCTCCAGCGACTCGAGAACGGTGTTGATTGGAACTCCGCTTACGTAGTCGAGGATAGCACTCCAGAAGGCTCCGGTACCGATCGAGGCAGGCATCATGTCAGATCCGTCGTACCGCGAATATGAAGCGCCCATGAGCATCTCCTGCGCTTTCTTGGTGATAGGATTTGTGAAGATGCTCGGATCAGCGTTCTTGTTTGCCGATAGTTCGCCTAGCTCGGTACTCCAGATTGTTGCAGCCTCTTGAGAGGTGAGGAATTGAGCAAACTTGATAACCTCCGGACGTGTTCCGTTCAGTGGGCCGCCTGTGTTGAAAACAGTGACCACGTCACCAGAAACAAGAATGGGGTTTGAACCATCCGGGGTTGCCTGTGGTGTGATCGTCGGGAACGTGAAGAAGTCGTAATCTTCTCCCGCTACAAGGTTCGGGAAGTGATCCTTGATGAAACCTTGGATGAATGTGGCCTGTTTCGACATGTATGCGGTAGGCGGGGTGTTGAAGAGAGGGTCAGCCGCATTGCCAAAGTTGGTGGTCAATGCGCCAGTTCGTCCGCCGAATACATAGCCCCTATCAAACAAGCTTCCAAAGATCTCAAACGCTTTCTTCACCCGCGGATCGGTCCATGGAATCTCGTGAGCGACCCACTTGTCATACACTGCGGGTCCGGCAGTGCGCAGCATGATGTCTTCAATCCAGTCTGTCCCCGGCCAGCCGCTGGCCGCGCCACTCTCGAGGCCAATTGACCAAGGTACACCACCATCGGCCTTAATCTTATCGCTGAGTGCGAGGAGTTCGTACCAGGTGTTTGGGATCTTGTATCCTCTGGCAGCAAAGACCTTCGGGTTGTACCAGACGCAGCTCTTGACGTTCGGAAAGATGAACAGGCCGTACAGCCCATTGTCATACTCTCCAATTGGCAAGAGAGCTGGATTGACCTCAGATGTATCGACGAGTCCCGTTAGGTCAACGATCTGGCCGGCGTCCGCCCACTGTTTCATCGTCCCGATCCATGGATGTGGAGTCATGTCCGGGGGGTTTCCGGCTGCGAGTCGTGTAGCAAGAACCGCAGGCCGATCTCGTCCGACTATCTCAACCTGCACATCGATATCTGGGTTCTGGGCTTCAAACGCATCAACGATCTTCTGGAATGCGGGTGCCTGCTCTCCAGGCCAGCCGTGCATTACCGTGACGACTTTCTTGTCGGCAGCGAATGCCGCACCACCGACTACCAGTAGTCCGACGAGTAACAGCATAACAATCTTTCTCATTTTTCCTCCTTGTTGGCGTGTATTCCTTTCCCTGTTTGGCGCTTCTTGCACCAACTATATCTTCGTCCTGTGGGCATTCGCCTCTGTGATCACCCCCTTGGAGAGACTTCTATGATTCGCAAAAGACTGGCAAGGCTGTGCCTCTGGTGTATGCGCTATTACCGCAAAGGATGCCGTAACGATGATATCAGCATAGTCCCTATGAGTGAAGATTATGTCATGTTCGATCTTTAGCACTCGCTCTAGGAAACGATCTGATGGTTCACGATTACGCTTCAGTCGTGCGTGTCTGGTTTGCTCGTACGTTTGATCGATGAATACGCGGGAATGTACGTTCTCAAGCAGTGTTGTATACGTTCCCTCAATTATCACGACATCTACCCCATCCAACGGTAGGGTTTCATTCATAACCCGGTTATCTTGGTACACTACCAGTGGCTTCTCGATCGTCTTCGCGCCATGGATGATGGCCTTCGCGTGATCGTCCAGCAGGTCAAGACGTACCTCGGCCGGTCCCACGTTGCTGATGTCTTCCCGTCGCCGGGCATCGTTTGTGCGCGGGGGATAAACAAAGTAATCATCTTGTTGGAGAATCAGAGCGCCGATTCTATGCTTCTCCAAGATTTCTGCAGTTGCGACGGCGAGTTCAGACTTGCCGCTTCCGGATTCGCCACCAACGCTGATAGCGTATCTTCCGTTGTTCGCCATGATCGACGGCAGGAGGATCCGAACAATTTCGGTGGCTGCTCTACGATGCTTGTCCTGAACGAGTATCTTGTCTCCTCTCATTTGGCGATACCTTCTATGTCCAACTTACCGACGTACAGCTGGTGATGTCGTTGCGCCAGCTTTTCCCAGCAGTATAGATCCTCAATGCTTCTTCTAGCCTCTTCCCCCATTCTCTGCCGTTTCTTGGGATTGGAGATCAGATCAGCCATGGCCGCAGCAAAGGCATCGATGTCTGTGGGGTCTACCAGCTGACCGTTTTCCCCGTTCGCAACAACTTCAGGTGGACCGCCAAACTTCGTTGCGATAACAGGAACTCCACTAGCCATAGCTTCCAGCATGACAATGCCGAACAGCTCATAGCGCGACGGCATTACAAACAGATCGGCCGCTCCGTAGTACAATGCAACGGTGTCTGGGGGCAGAATGGGCAACCAGTGGACGGATCCAGCGATGGATAGCGTTTCTATCAGGTTTGTCAAGCGATCGCGTTCTTCAAGTTCGTATGCGTCGTGTTCGTTGACGCCCGCGCTTAGCGCAAACTGCACAGGGCTGTCTTCTCCCAATATCTGCTTTGCCCGGGCTGCCGCACGGAAGTAAAGATCGAAACCCTTGCGGGGATCAAGGCGTCCCAGTGTGAATACTAACGGGTCCGCGGAGAATCCCAGTTTTCTCTTGAGGGCCTGCTTGTCGCTGGGTGGATGGAAGTAGTTGGCATCTACCCCTGGCGGAATGACAGAGATCTTTGCCTCATCCGCCCCGTAAAGCTCAACGAGATCATGCTTTTCGAGGCTTGTTGAGGCGATAACGGTATCACAGCGTTGCAGAATCCTGGTTTCAATTGCGATACGCTCCCTGTATTCCGAGGGATCAGCCCCATGCAGTGAAGCCAGTTTGCGTTTGCCTAGAGAGTGCGAAGTATGGATCCACTCGCTGGAAGGATCTAGGAGGTCAGCCACATACCCACCGTCCCAAAAATGGGAGCTGATTATCTCGTTACTGCCTAAATAACCGCTGAGCGTCTCAGCAAACTCACTGAGATATGGTAGCAGGTCCTCTTTACGCAGGAAACCTTTTGGTCCGCAAGGGATACGGATTACATCTGCCCCGGGCGCCATTTGCTCCCGCTTTGGCTTGCCATCGGAACGATCCCGAGTGAATGCCAGGACGGTGGTTCCGAGAGCCGCGAGCGCGGACGACAGCTCGCGGATGTAGACGCATTGACCACCGACATCCGGTTCTCCAATGCGACCGAGGGGATCGCCATGCGGAGTGATCATCACGACTGATTGGCTAGGCAACTAGAACCTCCACACCTGATTCACGTAACTGTTCGAGATTCCTGGACGCGATACCCGAATCGGTCACCAGAACATGTACATGGCTTAGCGACGCCAAAAAGGCGAAGCTATCGACGCCGATCTTGGAAGCATCCGCCAATACGATCACCTGATCGGCAGCACCGATCATCTTGGCCTTCACCCCCGCCTCTTGGACGTTATTCACTGAGATCCCTTTAGAAGATACACCATTCACTCCAAGAAATACCTTATCTACGTGCGTCTTGTCTAGAGCAGCTTCTGCTAGTGGTCCAACAAAGCTCATGCCTGGTTCGTAAAGGCTTCCGCCAAGTGTGATCAACTCGATATGGGGAGCTCCTACCAGTTCGTTCAGTGTGTAGACCGAGTTGACCAGAACCATGACCTCTCGGCTTCGCAGTTCACGTGCGAAGAGAAGGGCAGTACTACCGGAATCTATGATAACGCGATCACCATCCACGATCAGATCCAATGCGCGTTTGGCGATGGCCTCCTTTGCCTGAAGGTGAACGCTCGTCTTCTCTTGAAATGCAGGCGCAAAACGCATAACTCGGGTTGCGACCGCACCGCCCCTGTTCCGTTTGAGCATTCCTTGCTCTTCCAGCACTTCAAGATCAATCCGTATTGTAACGGGTGAAACGCCAAATCCTTCACTCAGTTCGGCAACTGTTACCGCCTCACGAGCCAAGACCCATTCTGCGATCCGATGCCTTCTTTCGTCTACTAGCATTTCACTTCCGCTAAACGTCTTTTCACTTTCACATTCTAGCACTTTGTTCCAAGTGAGGCAAGAACGGCCCACAACATAGTCTCTTGCCGAGGCTGGTTCGAAACACTTGATACGGGAGGGCCAGCATGCTTTTGACCAAGTCTGCTGACAGCAATCTTCTTGCTTATTGTCGGCGGAGATCGCGGAGCCCTTTGTTGATCAGGCAGACTTCGCTTTGAAGCCGTGAATCCTTGTAATGCGATCTGTGTCTTGTTCAATCAGACAGGATAAGATTGAGCCTTGGCAATCCGCTGCCGCAGCCAATAGTTCTGCGGTTACTGGCACTGGCGAGCTAGTTGCTTTGTCATCCTGTGTCTTTTTGGATGCTATTGCGAGGGACCTTTGCTGCGCCACGTGCATTGCGATCACGCCTCGTCGTCGTAACAGCGGGTCTTGCGATCGCTCAAGCAGAAGCCGGTTCAGCGGGGAGAACGCATCGGCAATTGCTTGTAAATGACTATTACAAGAGCATTTTCCATAGGGTTGTTACAGCCATGCGTGTACTGTAAGCTCAAACATCATGCGACTAGGAATACTAACGAGCGGGGGCGATTCCCCCGGGATGAATGCAGCTGTTCGCGCTGCGGTCCGTGGCGGAACGGACATTGGGCTGGAGCTTGTCGGTATCATGCATGGCTATGAGGGGCTGATCGAGGGTGACATGATGCCGCTCGACAACCGTGCGGTCGGAGGGATACTCGAACGGGGAGGAACATTCCTCGGGAGTGCCCGATCAAAGGAGTTTCGCGTCGAGTCGGGTCAACGGAAGGCACTTGCCTCGATCGAGCGTGCCGGACTTGATGGATTGATCGTAATCGGCGGAAACGGGTCTTTGGCAGGGGCAAGATGGCTTCAGGAGAGTGGTGTCCCCACCGTGGGAATACCGGCCTCGATCGACAACGATGTCTATGGGACGGCGATGGCGATTGGTGTGGACACGGCGCTTAACACGGTGGTCGAGTCTCTTGACCGTATTCGAGACACGGCGATCTCTCATGATCGAGCGTTCGTTGTGGAAGTTATGGGCAGAAGTTCAGGATACATCGCACTTATGGGTGGTCTGGCCGGCGGGGCGGAAGTGGTTCTTGTCCCTGAGTTCCCGGAGTCGCTCGATCAGATTGAGGCGAGCGTGGTCGAGGGCGTGAAGAAGGGCAAGCATCATTCGATCATCGTAGTTGCCGAGGGCTTCTCCCCCGCGGATTCACCCCAGACTGAGAAAGCTGCAGGGCGCATTGTGAGCGATTTTCTTGCGGCGAAGGGAACTCTTGAGACTCGTCTTACCATTCTGGGGCACTTGCAGCGCGGTGGATCGCCCAGCGCTTTTGATCGGATCATCGCGTGTCGGCTGGGAGAGGCAGCGGTGCGTGTCTTGGCGCAGGGTGATTCCGGCGTGATGGTGGCTCTCAGCGGCCGCGATGTGAGCACGGTGAGCCTGTCCGATATTGATCGGCCGAGCACGAACTTCAATCCGGACATCTACAAACTGATCAACAAGATTGCAAACTAGCCGGCGCCCAGTTTTGGCGAGCGAGAACGATTGCTCCGTACTCGACGGCATTCCTCCCGAGGGGAGTGAGTGTCACCTCAGGAGGTGCGACGTTCAGATGAGTACACATCTCTTCATGCATCGGATCGACGATCTCCGGATGGTTGACTGCGATGCTTCCGCCCAACGTAATGAGTGACGGGTCATACGCATTGGCAATTGCGGAGAGAACAATCCCTCCATAATGGGTGAAGTCGGATATAACATTCTTTGCCAACTCGTCTCCCGCAGTGGCTGCTTTAAAGACGAGCGAAGGCGTGATCGAGTCTAGGATATGCCATGAGGCCCCAGTACTTTCGGAAGCTAGTAGGGTGCTTTCGTCGGTCTCCTGCTTGGCAAGCTGCAACAACGCCGACTGCCTGGATAGTCCATCGTCCACCAGGCGAAGACGAGCGTTCTTCACGATTCCGTTTCCCGAACAATACGCCTCGGCGCAGCCAACATTTCCACATCCGCAACGGATTCCGTCTTCTTTGACGACGATGTGTCCGATCTCGGCCGCGTTCCCGTCTTTGCCGAGCAGGAGATGCCCTCCGCTCCACACGCCGGCGCCCAGGCCGGTGCTCATGGTAACATAGACAAGGTGCAGGTCTTTCTTATCGGCGATATCCTTCCCTGCTCCGAAGAACACCTCGCCGAGAACGGCGGTGTTGCAGTCATTCTCCAGCATGACTGGAACCGAGAATGCCTGTCGGAGCGGATCGACCAACGGGATGTACAGTACAGATTCGGAGACGCTCTCAGGGATATCGATCGAGATGTTGGGGGGGTTCCTGATCGCTCCGTACTGAAGCGGACCTGCTGATCCGATTCCGATCCCATCGATCTTGGAGACGCCGGCGTCGCATAGCAGTCGCCGTAGCGTGTCTTCTATCTGTGAAGCCGGTCCATACGAGGCGATGCCGTCGTGCCACGCAGAGATTTCGCCTCTTTCATGAGACAACGGGCTCTCTCGTCGGGCAATGATTGCGCCTGTGCTGTCGGCGACAACGATCGTTAGCTTCGTTCCGCCCAAGTCGATTCCCACTAGATGTCCGCTTCCCATTCTGCTCCTTTCTCGGCGTCGTCTTCTTCCTATTCTACCCGGAATCGATTGCTCAGGCCTCACTGAAGAGGACAACTTCCGGGTATAGCGTAGCGTGATCGAACCGGAATCGGAAGACGTTGGCAGGCTTCACCGACGTACCCGAAGCGATTATTCCGGCCGCACGGGTTGATGTGGTCTCCGCACCATGCGATCAACGGCATCTGGTATGATAAGATTCATGGTGGACGGACTGGGTCGAGTGAACTGGAGAGGTTAAGAGATGAACGATTTGAAGAACGGAATCGACAAGCGATCCGACCTCCCGCTGTATCAGCAATTGAAGAAGATCATAAAGAACAAGATCGAGCAGGGGGAACTCAAGCCTGGAACGCGCATTCCGCCTGAGCATGCATTGTGCGATATGTTTGAGATCAGTCGCGCTCCTGTGCGTCAGGCACTCACCGAGCTTGTCAATGAAGGGTTCCTGTTCCGGCAACAAGGAAGCGGCACGTTTGTCGTCGAACGATTACGAGAAACGGCGCAATCAATGAAAGTTGTAGTTCCAGAAGCGATGTGGGGGCAGTATCTACGCAAAGCCCTTAGACTCCAAACCGACGATTACGCAAGCCTGCAGATCTCGCTGGATGTGCAGGTGTCCGGCAGGCCGCAACTGCATTCGCAGCTTCTTTCGGCAGTGGGGCGGGGAGAGGCCCCCGACATTGCGCTCATTGATTGGGCTTGGGTGAGTGAGTTTGCGGACCTTCGTTTCTTGCAGCGCATCGAGCTTCTTGACGAGAGCTGGGCAAACGAACTCAGAGCGGATCTCTTCCCTGCGTTTGTCGATCAGAGAGCTCCTGCTCTGTACGGAGTCCAGCCTGAGGCGAACGTGACTGTGCTCTGGTATCGAAAAGATTGGTTTGAGCGTGAGGGCAAGTCTCCGCCGCAAACATGGGATGAACTTGTGCAGGTCACTCAACACTTCAAACGCTACGTCGGATTTCCGTTGGTTCTTGCAGCCGGACGCCGCGCTGGGGAGACGACCACCTATCAACTGCTTCCGTTCCTCTGGTCCGCTGGCGGCGACCTCCTGTCTCAGGGCAGGGTTACGCTAGATGAGCGGGCTGTTCTTGCGCTTACGTTC
>Ga0307445_10000716_pt1 | contig 18361 bp, 22 predicted proteins | sample SalMarSW160330MG_FD_202147 | JGI IMG/M metagenome (GOLD analysis project Ga0307445, IMG submission 202147) | Salt marsh sediment microbial communities from the Plum Island Ecosystem LTER, Massachusetts, United States - SW1603-30 | ecosystem: Environmental > Aquatic > Marine > Intertidal zone >...
GCCGGAGAATCAGATCGTTCTCCCGATCCCCCTTATTCTTCACCAGGGATTTGATCGAAGGGGCAGCTCTTGAATAATCCCTCAACAGCGAGACGCAGGCCCTGGTGGCAAAACAAAGTTCGTCGCCTGCCTGGACGATCTTGTTCACATCTATCTTGGCAAGAAAGGGCAACATTTCCTTGGCCAAGCTCTCTTCGCGGTTTGCCAGTTCGTCCAACTCATCCGGAGTCTTAAATTCATCCTCCACATCCTCCAAAAGGATTTCCGGAAAGTTGTCTCGCAGGAAGTCCATTTCCTCGTCGGTCAAACGGGCAAAGGCTTCCTGGGTCTTATCGTTTGCCGCCTCCAAACCCATGACCAGATAGGCCAGGCCGTCTCTCAGCGGTTGGGGCAGCTTCTCCAAGGTTTTTTCATGTTCAGGGAGAAGTCGGCCGCTCTCGAAATCCGGGCGCGCGGATACGGACCTATTCTCGAAGGACGGCATTGGTTTTCCCCGGAACTTCAGATAGGAGGCGAACAAAGAAACCGGCGAAAACCTTCTGTCCTCCGGATCGGCACCGATCCAGTCCGAGAGAAAGCGGGCGTTGAAATCCATGGTCTGGATAGGGTTGCGCATCAGCCGGTCGATCAGTTCCAATCTGAAGGAATCCACATCCACGTAATCGTCCCTGAGCTTCAAATCCTCCGGCGTCATTTTGATGCATTTGAGGGCATCGGTCAGCATCTGGTCAAAGCTCGGCTTTTGTGCCTGCGTCGAGTCCGAGGGCTCTGCTGAATGGAGGCTTGGAGCAAAACAGAGCCAAAGGCAAAATGCCAGATTTGTCAGAAAAGCTTTCTTCACTTGGGCACCTCGACTTCCGCCTCCGGCACGGACTTCTTTCGCTGGGTGATCTTCACCACGATGATGCTGACCTCGTACAGGAAATACAGTGGAACGGCCAGCATGACCTGCGAGAAAATGTCCGGCGGAGTGATGACCGCAGCTACCACCAGAATCGCCGTGATGGCATACCTACGGCCCTTGGTCAGCGTTTGTGGCTTGATTACCCCGATCTTCCCCAGGAAAAAGGAGATCACGGGAAGCTCGAAAACGGCTCCAAATGCCAGTATCAGGTAGCTGACGAAACTGACGTAGTCTTTGATCTGAATCATGGGCTTGAGCTTCTCCGTCCCGAAGCCCAGGAGAAACTTGATACTTAGGGGCAGCACCAAGAACCAGCAGAAAGTCGCTCCCACCAAAAAGAAGACGGTGGATGCCAGTACCACGGGAATGATGAACTTGACTTCCCGCTGGAACAATCCGGGCGCGATGAATCTCCAGGCGTGATAGAATATGACCGGAACGCTGACGATTATCCCGGCGATCAAAGACAACTTTATTCGGGTGGAGAACGCTTCGGTGGGCGCCAGGAAGTAGACCTCGGGAATGGGTTTGGTCACAAAATCCAGCAGCTTGTCGGAAAATATATAGGCCACAATGGACAGCAGGATGATGGAGATGAGGCTTTTGATGATTCTGCCCCGCAGTTCCTCCAGATGATCCAGAAAGCCCATCGGCTTTTCTTCCTCAGCCATATTTCAGCTCCAAATCAAATCAGCCCGATCCTATCGTCCTCAGGTGGTGGATGGTGATCCCAGAGGACCAAACATGAAACAGTCCATATCACTTCAAAAGCCCTCTCAACTCGTCCATGAACTCGTTTATGTCTTTGAACTTGTGATACACCGAGGCGAATCTGACGTAAGCCACCTCATCCAGCTCCTTCAACCTCTTCATCACTTCCCGGCCCACTTCCTTGCTGGTGATCTCGGTCTTCGACAGATTCTGCAATTCCTCTTCAATTTCGTCCACCACCGAGGCGATCTTCTTGGAGCTGATGGGACGCTTGTTGCAGGCCAACTCGATTCCCTTTTGCAGCTTTTGCCGGTCGAACGGCTCACGCCGGCCGTCGTTCTTGATGATGGTCAGCGACACGTCCTCCACGTACTCGTACGTAGTGAAGCGCTTCTTGCAGGATTCGCATTCCCTTCTTCTTCTGACCGAGCGGCCGTCTTGAGAGGTCCGCGAATCCACCACCCGGTCATTGTCGCTTCCGCAAAATGGGCATCTCATCTTGTCATCCTACCTTGCTTTGCGCTTTGGCGATTGACGGTCTTTGTACACCTGAATTTTGACCTGTGCTTGTCTAAGCATCTGCCTGGACATCGGGTCGGGATAGCTGTCCTTGATCACCATCCTCCTAATTCCCGCATTGATGATCAGCTTGGTGCACAGAATGCAGGGGTGGGTGGTGGAATACATGGTTGCATCCTTGATGCTCACCCCGAACAAAGCGGCCTGGACTATGGCATTTTGTTCGGCATGGGTGGCCCGACACAGCTCGTGCCTTTCTCCGGACGGAATCCCCAGTTTGTCTCTTAAGCAGCCGATGTCCAAACAGTGTTTGAGTCCGGATGGGGCGCCGTTGTATCCTGTAGCCAGAATCTTCTTGTCCTTCACTATCACCGCCCCCACCTGTCTTCTTAGGCAGGTGGAGCGGGTGGCGGCCAGCTCGGCCATGCGCATGAAGTACTCGTCCCAGGTGGGACGGACTCTTTTTCGGCCTTCTTTTGCTTTGCCCGGTTGTCTACCGACCGTCTTCGATTTCATGAGAAGGAGACCTTTATCCGCATTCCGATCTTCGCGCTCAGAACTTGTTGAGCGCTTGCCTGATTCATGGCGACCTCCAAAAACCCGGAGCTGCCGATCAAAGCTCCTGCTTGACCGGAATGGATGTCGACATAGGAATGAGATATTCTATTTATTCGCTTTTTTCCTATCGAGATCGAGGCAATGGATTTTTTGTGAAGCAATTCCGCGCCGATATTGGTGATCAGATTCCCAAAGCCGTCTATGTGGATCACCTCTCCCGTGAGAGCTCGTTTGGTCGCCTTCGGTTGGGGAACCAGTAGCTTGACACATTCCTTAGCCGGGGAACCGAACTGATTAACTTCCACTCCCAGCGAGACATACGCAGCCACCGGAGCAAAGATGTCTCTGGCGTGAAAGGTGCTGGATGTGTCCGCCAGGAAATACTCTCGGTTGGACAGACGGATGATCTCCGAGATGCCCTCCGAATCATAGACGAAGCTAAAGATGCCGTTGTCCGGCCCCACGAAGCAGAAATCCTGGGTTTTGATCAGAAGCGGCTGCCTTTCGCCCCCCACTCCCGGATCGACCACCGCCAGATGAACTGTCCCCCGGGGAAAATACGCGGTGCAATTCTTCAGTGCGAATGCCGCAGCCAAAACGTCAAACGGCCTCAACTCGTGGGTTATGTCGATGATTTCCGCATGCCGGTTGATTCTCTTGATGACTCCTTTGACTGCACCCACATAACCGTCTTTTGTGCCGAAATCGGTGGTAAGTGTGATGATGGGTCGTTCCATTGTTAGAAAAACGCAAGTGATAACACAGCCAAGGACGAGCGTCTATTCCTTAGAAACGCTCTCGCCATTCCCCGGAGTTGGCCGGAGTACGAATCATATTACAAACCAGGCAGGGAAATCGCAAGGACTTTCTTAGCGCAGGTCGAGCAGGTTCAGACCGGTTTCTGCGTCCGGCTTTCGTTCAATGAGACCGTCGGAAGGTATTATGAAGAACTCCCCGGTGGCTGAGATGGTGGCCGAAAAGAGATGGCCGAAATAGGCTTTGGAGTCGGCTCCGCCCGCCACCACATGGGCGTGGACAAAGGGTTTTCCCTCGACGTAGGAGATGGATCCCGTGAGGCTGCCGAACTCCAGGTCTTCTTTGAAAGAATTCCTGACATACTCTTTCTTCGCGGCATCGAAGTAGCCCAGGGTCGCATCCTTGAATGCACCCAGACCGAAGACGAAGCCTCCGGGAATCTTCTCCCTTTCCACGAAGGAGCTCAGCGTGCCGATGATCTCCTCCCCTTTTATTAACCTTAGCATGTATCCGTCTTTGATCCTCTTGAATTGCATTCTCTTTCTCCCGGTTTCCTCTTCCTATTTCCCAAGCATCAGACTTCGATGGTCTTTTAGATTCGTTTTTGGAGTGCGGAAGCTTGTTAAAAATCCCGCTATGGCGGGGCTTCCGCGCTTCTAAGGGGATTAGAGGCAGCAAAATCGCATCAGCAAGCTGATGCACTCCGAGACCAGCGAACTACAGGGTCTCCTTGCCTACCCAACCCAAATATGCTTCGGAACCCGCTAAAACAGGCAAAGCTATGATCTCGGGCACTTCGTAACTGTGAAGCTCAAGCACTCTCTTTTTTAGTTTTTCGAACAACCTATCCTTGGTCTTGGCCAAAAGCAGCACCTCCTGCTCCGAGGCTATTTCCCCTTTCCACCTGTAGATCGACTTCATAGCGGGAAGGACGTTCACGCAGGCTGCCAATTTCTCTTCAACCAGAGCCTGTGCAATCTTCTCCCCTTCTTTTTCCGAGGAGGCTGTTACAAAGACCAGAATACAATCGGTCATCGGTTGATCTTTCTCTTAAGGCGCTGCTCGATCCGGTTGATCTTGCCGGTGAGACGATTTCTGGCGCCTTTACGGTCATCAACGGCCAGCACCATATAAATCCGGTTGCAGTCCTTGGCCATGGTATCGCGGCACTTCTTGATGACTTTGAAGACCTGGTTCCAGTTTCCCTCTATCACCGTGCTCATGGCGGAGGTGCGATACGGCAGCCCGCTTTTGTCTATTATGTCGATGGTGCGGGCCACGTATTTGCTGACCGATTCCCCTTTGTCGGTGGGAAAAAGGCTTAAGGAAACCAGCATGGCGTTTCTCCTTTCTTGCGAGTGTGAATACTTGTCGGATGGAAATACGATAGAACGAACTCGCGAGAATCCTACTTCAGTCCCAGCTCTTTTTTGATCTCTTTCACCGCCTGGACCATGACCTTCAGCTTGGCTTCTGCTTCTTCCCAGGTTCTGGTCTTCAGGCCGCAGTCGGGGTCGATGTATACATTTTCCAGGGGGAAAACTTCTAATGCTTTTCTTATGCCCGCTTTCACCTGCTCTTTGCTTTCGATGACGTGACTGTGCACGTCCACCACCCCCACTGCAACCTCCTTGGTGAACGGCGGACTTTTGAATATGTCCAGATTGGCGAAATCGCCGTTGGCGAACTCCAGGTCCAATTGATCCACGGCCAAGTCAAGGATTCGGGGATACATGGCCGTAAAATCTCCATAGCAGATATGCGAGATGGTTTTAGCCTTCACCCCTTGAGTAACGATCTTCATGGCCTCGATGGCCAAGTCGATCTCATCCGGACGGGTAGAAATGGCAGGTTCGTCAATCTGAACATACTTGGCTCCGGCCTTCTCCAGGTCCAGCACTTCCTTGCGTATTTCGCCCGCCAAAGCCAAGACCAAGCTTCTCCGGTCAGGGTAGAACTCGTTGAATGACCAGTCGCACATGGTGTAAGGCCCGGTCAGCATTCCCTTAACCGGCTTTGCAGTCAAACCCTGGGCAAACTTGAACGTCTCCACCGTGATGGGTCGATCTCTTTTGACCTCGCCCTTGACCACCGGCTTTCGATAGTACCTGTTGCCGTAAGAGCGCACCAAGCCGCTTATGCCGAAGCCTTCCATTCTTTCGGCGAAGTAAGTAACCATATCCCCACGCTCCATCTCGCCGTGAACCAGAATGTCCAGCCCGACGCCCTCCTGGAGACGGATACATTCCTCGGTGGCCTTCCGCTCCAACTTGGAAAGCTCCTGCTCCGACAGCCTCCCTTTGCCATAATCGTTCCTGGCCTTGCTCAGGTATGTAGGTTTGGGAAAACTCCCGACCGTTGTGGTCAGCAGCATTTGAGCACCCACAGGTTATAGGAACCTGATTTACCAATCGGCGAACGTCAAGACGACGGGCTCATCCTTTCCATCTCACGTTCAAATCTCTGGCTGCCTTGCCTTCGTCCAGACGGGTGACCGGTGTGTTTTGGGGGGCGGACTTGACTATTTCCGGATTCTCCTCCACCTCTTTGGCGATCTGTATCATAGCCTGCATAAACTCATCGAGGCTCTCCTTGCTTTCGGTTTCCGTCGGCTCGATCATCAAAGCCTCGTGCACGATCAAGGGGAAGTAGACCGTGGGAGCATGCAGGCCAAAATCCAAAAGCCTCTTGGCAATGTCCAGCGTCTTGACACCCTTCTGTTTGAGCTGCTTTTCTCCGGAGAGGACGAACTCGTGCTGGCAGACCTCATCATAAGGAAGATCGTAGTAGGACTTCAGATTTTCCTTCAGATAATTCGCGTTAATTATCGCATTCTCACTGACTTCCCTCAACCCCTTAGGACCATTCTGACGAATGTAGGCGTAGGCTTTCACCATCACTCCGAAGTTGCCGAAAAAGCCGTGCATCCTACCTATGGAGAGTGGACGCTCCCATTCCCAGCCATACTCCTCGCCACCTTTCCCGCCGGTCCTTTTCGCGACCATAGGAATCGGAAGGAACGGAGCCAGACTGTCTTTCACGCCTACTGGACCCGAACCCGGCCCTCCACCGCCATGTGGTGTGGAAAAGGTCTTGTGCAGATTGAAATGAACCACGTCGAAACCCATATCTCCTGGCCTGGTTATCCCCATCATAGCATTGAGGTTAGCACCGTCCATATAAAGTAACGCTCCAGTATCGTGCACCAGCTTCGAAATCTCCAGTATCTGAGATTCGAAAAGCCCCAGCGTGTTCGGATTAGTGAGCATCAAAGCGGCCACGTCCTCGTTTAACTCCCGCTTCAATTCCTCGACATCCACCAAGCCCTTGGAATTGGATCTGACCTGAACCGTGGAAAAACCGGCTGTGATCACCGAGGCCGGATTGGTGCCGTGAGCCGAATCGGGTATTATGATCTTGGAACGCGGGCGCTTCTTGTTTCGGTGATATGCATTTATCATCAAAAGTCCGGTCAGCTCCCCATGTGCGCCTGCCGCCGGCTGCAGCGTAATTTGGTCCATGCCGGCGATCTCCTTTAAGTACTCCCCCAACTCGTACATCAGCTTGAGCGCACCCTGAAAGGAGCTCTCCGGCTGGTGCGGGTGCAGGTTGGCAAACCCCGGCAGGCGAGACAAGGTTTCATTGACCTTGGGATTGTACTTCATAGTGCATGATCCCAAGGGGTAAAACCCCTTGTCCACGTGGTGGTTCAGTATCGATAGCCGGACGAAGTGACGGGCAATATCCACCTCGCTCAACTCGGGCAGAGCGGGGGCTTCGGCTCGCCGATATTCCTCGGGAATCAGCTCTTCAATCGGCCTGAGGGGTACGTCCGAAGCCGGGAGGGAAAACGCTTCCCTTCCTGGTGAAGACAATTCAAACAACAGCTTCTCGCTCATCTGTCGCAACTCCTGGCTGACTGTTTAAGACGTCCACGGTCCACCGCAAAGGCATTATCCGTTACATCCGTTGACCGGATTATGCCGCCGACCGTCCACCGCAAAGGCGTAGTCCGTTTAATCCGGTTAATCCGTTGACAGACTCGGCAGTTGATTCTTATTCTTATTCCCCTTCCCCCTCCCCTTTCAGCTTGCTTATGTTGTCCCTGACCCAATCCGTGTCCGGTGAATCGGGATGCGCGATCAGGAATTTCTGGTAAAGCTCCAAAGCCTGGGTCGTGTCCCCGGCTCTGGCGTAAGTGTAAGGAATGTAGACCTCGGCATCTTGAGCCATGTCGCTATGCGGGAACTTCTGCAGGAAATACTTGAAGGTGTCGATGGCTTTGGTGTAATCCTTCTTCCTAATCTCCAGCCAGGCCAAGCTCATCAAGGCATCGTCCGAATGGCCCTTCTCGTCCTGCGGGTCCAGCTCGAGCACCTTCTGGTAATAAGTGCCCGCTTCATCGTACATTTGCCGCCCCTCATACTTCTCGGCCAGCTTGAAGGCCAAATCCGCATCCTTGGGATCGGCTTCGAATCTCTTGGTCACGTCCTCCAGCGTGTTCTTTCCCTGGAGGTAATCCCGGATGGTCGCGACGAATTCTTCCGCCGGAGCATACCCGTATATGCGATCGATCTCGTCACCGGAGCTGTTCATGAGGATCACCGTGGGAAAACCGGCGATTTTATACTTATCCCTGATGAGGGTATCTTTCTTGGCTTCGACTCTAACAAAAATCATATTCTTCGATAACGCTATTACGCTCGGATCGGTAAAGGTTGAATCCTCCAACCTCTTACACCACTGTCACCCATCCGACCAGAACTCCGCCACCACCGGATGATTCTCCGTCGAGGCTGTCTGTAAAGCATCGTCCAGCGAAGATGCCCACTGGATCTGGGTCGGAGCCTTCTGGCCGCAAGAACTCCAGAGTATTAGGCCAACAAACATCACCAGTCCGCCGCGCAAAAAGTATCTCACCTTTCACCTCCGGTGCGATTTGGGGTTGACTGAATTTCGGCTAAAGGTCTTTTACCGTCTGCTCCTTTATGGCTACGCTTTCCTCATATCTGTCTTCTGGCACGTAGATGCGGTAGCCACCCTTTCCCTCAGCGACGTATCCCAATCCTTCCTCTAAGAAGGTCCCGCTCGAGGACAAGTAGCAGGGAATGTCGCTGTTCTCCAGCGTCTCCTTAAGGAATTCGGCATAGACCTTGTTTTTGGTGTGGTAGAGAAGCATCAAGCCTTCCGGCACCTCTTCCTCCTCCCCCACCTCTTCCAAGTCTGCCTCTTCCGGAAGCTCCTCCACCAGGTCCACTTCGCAGTCCGGGCATCTCTTCGTTCCCGCACTATATTCCGCTTTACACAGGGGACAAAACGGCATGATCCTCCTCCAGATATACTCACGGTCTAAGACCGCAATCTTACATTCTACCTGCTTGCCAGCTATCGTCCTGCAGCACACATCCACCGACCAACGGCGGTAATCTGTTCGACCAGAAGCCGAAGTCGGCAGGTCGGTCATGACACTTCGCGCAACCCATCCACCAAGAGATCGATTTCTTCCTTGGTCCTTTTCTCGGTTACGCACACCAGAAGTCGGTTTTTCATTTTCGGATTGATGGAACCCAAATCCAGTCCGGCGAAAATGCCCTTCTTTAGAAGGGCGCTTATAATCATGCTCGAGGGTACGAGAGTATCCACCACGAACTCTTTGAAGAAAGGAGAAGCGTAGCTTAAGGAGAATCCTTCGATCCCCGCTATCTGCTCTGCTGCATAGTGGCTCTTCTGCAAGCACAACTGGGCCACTTTTTTGATTCCGCTTTTACCCATCATGGAGAGATACACGCACGCGGCCAGGGCGCACAAGGCCTGGTTCGTGCAGATGTTGGACGTGGCCTTTTCCCTTCTGATGTGCTGCTCTCTGGTTTGCAGCGTCATGACGAATCCTCTTTTTCCCCTGGTGTCGGTGGTGGCGGCCACTATTCTGCCGGGCATCTTTCTTACCAGAGACTGCCTGGCGGCAAAATAGCCCAGATAGGGACCTCCCAGGTTCAGGCTGTTCCCCAAAACCTGGCCCTCGCCCACGGCTATGTCGGCGTTGTATTCTGCCGGAGTCCGCAGAAGCCCCAAGGAAATGGGATCGCAAACCAGTATCAACAAAGCTCCGCTGGAGTGTACCACCGGCTCCATCTGCTTGACGTTCTCCAAAAGACCCAGGAAGTTGGGCGTCTGGATGATGACGCAAGCCACCCCATCCGACATCTTTTCCCGCAGTCGATCCGGGTCCGTCAAACCCTGCGATGAGGGAATGCTGTCCACTTTCATCTTTATCGAACAGCAATAGGTTTCGATGACCTTTCGATAATTGGGGTTCACCGATTCCGCCACCAGGATCTGGTTCCTTCCGGTATGTCCGTGGGCCAGAAGGGCCGCTTCGGCTGCTGCCGTGGCGCCGTCGTACATGGAGGCGTTGGCCACGTCCATGCCGGTAAGCTCGCAGATCAGCGACTGAAACTCATATATGGACTGGAGGGTTCCCTGGCTCACCTCCGCCTGGTAAGGCGTGTAGGCCGTGTAAAACTCGGACCGGGAGATAATGTGGTCCACTATGGCGGGGACGAAATGGTCGTACGCTCCTCCGCCTAAAAAACAGATGGCTTGACCGGAGTGGGTGTTACGACCCGCCATATCCTGCAGAAGCTTGGTCAACTCCGGCTCAGACAGGGCCGGGGGAAGTTTCAAATCTTGCTTCAGGCGCACTGCTTGGGGAACGGTTTGCAGCAGTTCGTCCAAATCAGTGGCGCCTATGGCCTTCAGCATTTCCTTGCGATTATGGTCGGTGTTGGGCACGTAGCTCATAGTCATCCAGGGTTGAGTTATGATGGCAATACGCTCGATTCTTGGTGGACAACGCAAGTCGGTGCGAATCGCTTTCAATCAAATGCGATTGTTGGCGAACTAGGCTGTCACCAGCTTTCTGTAATCTCCGGGTGAAAGCAGGGCATCCAATTCGGCCGGATCTTTGACTTTGATCTTTATTATCCAGCCCTCTCCGTAAGGATCGGTATTGATCAAATTGGACTGCGATTCCAGCTGGGAATTGACCTGGGTCACTTCTCCGGAGATCGGAGAGAATATGTCGGAGACGGCCTTCACCGCTTCGATCACCCCAAAGGCTTTCATCTGCTCCAGCTGCGCACCCACCTGGGGCAATTCGATGAAAACCACGTCCCCCAACTGCCGTTGGGCGTAATCGGTGACTCCCATGGTGGCCGTGTCACCCTCCACCTTCACCCATTCGTGTTCCTTGGTGTACTTCAGATCGTCTCTGATATCAAGACTGGCTTCCACTTCTCCTCCTTTGTGATCTTGGTATATGCTCGTTCCGGAGAGACCTCGATCTTCAGGTCTTCTCGACTTTCTGCGATTTATCCTTTAATATCTCCTCCAGCAGCGATGTATCGAACTGTCCGCTTATGAATCTCTGGTCGGTCAGAATGCTCTTGTGAAAATCGATGGTGGTGGGAATGCCCTCGATGATGAACTCGTCTAAGGCTCGGCGGGCTTTCAGGATGGCTTCCTCCCTGGTTTTCCCGTGGGCTATGAGCTTGGCTATCATGGAGTCGTAGTACGGCGGGATCACGTACTTGGCGTAGGCGTGGGTATCCACCCGTATGCCGTGGCCTCCCGGCACGTGAAAGCTTTCGATCTTTCCGGGTGCGGGAAGAAAACCCTTCTCCGGGTTCTCGGCATTGATTCGGCATTCGATGGCATGACCCTGAAGGCGAATGTCCTCCTGGGACAAGTTCAGTTTCTCCCCGCAGGCCAGCCGTATCTGCTCCTTCACTAAGTCCACGTCGGTGACCTCCTCGGTCACCGGATGTTCCACCTGAATGCGGGTGTTCATCTCCATGAAGTAGAAGTTCCTATTCGCATCCAGCAGAAACTCCACCGTTCCCGCGCTCTCGTAGTTGACGCTCTTGGCGCCCGCCACCGCCGCCGATCCCATCCTCTGCCTGAGCTCCTGGTCCACCGCCGGCGAAGGCGATTCCTCCAAAAGCTTCTGGTGCCTTCTCTGCAGGGAGCAATCTCTCTCCCCCAGATGGATCACGTTTCCGAAGCTGTCTCCCAAGATCTGAATCTCCACGTGGCGCGGATTGACCACCAGCTTCTCCACGTAAACGTCCGGATTTCCGAAGGCTGCCTGCGCCTCCAGCTTGGCCATCTGGAACCCCTTGGATAGCTCGGCTTCGTTGCGGGCAATTCGCATCCCCTTGCCCCCCCCGCCAAAGGAGGCCTTTATTATCACCGGGAAGCCGAACCAGCGACACAAATCCAGCGCTGCCTGTTCCGATTCCACCACCCCTTCGCTTCCCGGGATAACCGGAACCCCGGCTTTGCGCATGGTGTCCTTGGCCAGGGCCTTGTCGCCCATCAGCCGTATGGTCTCGGAGGTGGGGCCGATGAACTTGATGTCGCAGGATTCACATATCTCGGCGAAATCGGGATTCTCCGCTAAGAATCCGTATCCCGGATGGATGGCGTCGGCGTTGGTCACTTCAGCCGCGCTGATGATTCTCTTGGCGTCTAAGTAGCTTTCCTGGGACTTGGCGGGACCGATGCAGACGTCCTCGTCTGCGAAGCGAACGTGAAGCGATTGCGTATCTGCGTCCGAGAAGACCGCCACCGTGGCTATCCCCAGCTCCTTGCAGGCCCGGATGATGCGCAGGGCGATCTCCCCGCGATTGGCGATGAGTACCTTCTTAAACAAGGAATCTCCCTACGGGCAAAAGCCCTACCGATTCTTACAGACCGACTTCTTCAGTTCCGTTGAGCTAATCAGGCCAAACAAACCGAATTCCTATCTATTCACCTCCCATTTGTGTAGCGGCTTCAAACTCCTGCCAACCCCGGTCTGCGGCACCGGTGATGCCTTTGATCCTCAGCTCGAAGTCGTCCGGATTGCTGGCCTGGATCATGGCCTCTTCATAAGAGATCATACCTCGCCTGTACAGGTGCATGATGGACTGGTCAAAAGACTGCATACCGTACTGGATGGCGCCGCTTTCAATCAGCTCGACGATCAACGGGGTCTTCATGGGATCCACTACGTATTCCTTGACCAGGGCGGTATTGACCAAAACCTCCACCGCCGGCACTCTTCCCGGCCCGTCGCTTCTAGGCAAGAGCCTCTGGCAGACAACGCCCCGCAGGGTGGCGGCCAGAAGCAACCTTATCTGCTGATGCTGATGCGGAGGAAAGAAGGATATGATACGGTTGATGGTTTCCACCGCGTTAAGCGTGTGCAGGGTGGACAAAACCAGATGCCCGGTATCGGAAGCCGTCAGGGCAATGGACATGGTCTCCAAGTCTCGTATCTCTCCCACCAGGATCACGTCCGGGTCCTGCCTGAGGGCGTGTCTTAGGGCGGTGACGAACGACTCGGTGTCACCCCCCACCTCCCTCTGGGCGATCATGCTTTTCCGGTTCCGGTGGATGTACTCTATGGGGTCTTCTATGGTCAGGATATTCTCCGAGCGGGTGGCGTTGATGTAATCGATCATGGCCGCCAGCGTGGTGGACTTGCCGCTTCCCGTGGTTCCGGTGACTATGATCAAGCCCCTTCGGTCTTTGGCCAGCTTCTTCATTACCGGGGGGAGATTGAGCTCCTCGAAGGAGGGTATCACCGTGTTCACCGCCCGCATGGCGATTCCCACCGTGCCCCTCTGCCGGTAGAAGTTGATCCGGAAACGTCCCATCTTGGAAACGCTCAAGGCTAAGTCCAGCTCGTTTCTCTGCAGGAACCTCTTCTTCTGTTCCTCGCTGAGGATCTGATTCATTATCTCTTCCATGTCCTGAGGAGTCAACAATTCTTCGCTTACGCTGCGAAGCGCCCCGTCGACCCGTAGGGTCGGCTTCACGCCGATCCGGAGATGCAAATCCGAAGCTCTGGTGGCAAGCATCTGTTCCAACATCTGCTTGAGCGTCATGAGTAACCCTCCTTTTGCCCGATAGTGTCTTGTAGCCTAAAATGGTCTGGGACCTGCGAAACCTTCCGCTTGTCCGCTCAGCGCGTTGACCGCTTTCTAACCATAACTTCGGCGCAAAAGAACCGGTTATTAACTATTGCCGCTGAATCTTGTCTTTTGGTTTTGGAGGGGTCCGATACGCTCTCTGACACTCCTTCCTGAAGGCGTTTGCCTTTCGCGACGGCGGGATCAATCGGCTGCCTTACGCCGGTTCGATCAAAAAGAGGGTCTGTCCGAACTCCACCGGTTTGCCGTTCTCCACCAATATCTTGGCCACCCGGCCGGCCACCTCGGATTCTATTTCGTTCATCAATTTCATGGCTTCGATTATGCAAACCACCTGCCCTACGGCGACCTGCTGATTTAACTCCACGTAGGGCTTGGCGTCGGGAGCCGGCGCCCGGTAAAACGTTCCCACCATGGGAGATTTTATGGGCACATGGTGGTTGGTGTCGGGCAATTCCACCTTCACCGTTTCGTTGACGGTGGCGCTAGCGGGAGACGAAACCGCTGCAGACTTGACCGGCTCGGGTCTCGGCTCCAACACGACGTTGGTACCCGGATTCTCCGGGCTCGAAGTCCCGGCTTCCCGGGGCTTTTTGGATATCCTCACCTTCTGCCCCCAACCGGAAACCTCCAACTCGCCGATATTCGACTCTTCCACCAATTTCACCAGTTTTCTTATCTTCGATACCCACATGTGCAACCCCTCCTACTTGAGGGTTTGACTATGTGAAGCCCAAACCAGGCATTCTTCCCTGGGACCGGGAGGATAAAGATAATTCCCCTCCCTTGGTTGCTCACAATTCGATCAGACTCTTCTCCGCCTTGTTTAAGACCATACATCCTCTCTGCGTTATCAGAACGTCGTCTTCTATTCTTACGCCCCCCCAGTTGGGAATGTAGATTCCCGGTTCGATGGTGACCACCATTCCCGGCTCCAGCAGTTGCTGGTTGGTGGGATTGACTGCCGGGTTGTCGTGAATCTGAAGTCCGATTCCGTGGCCCAGGCCGTGGCCGAAGTACTTGCCGTAACCCGCCCGCTTGATGATCTGACGCGCCGTTTGGTCCAGATCGCAGGCCCTCATCCCTGCTCGGGCTTTGTCGATGGCCAGCTTCTGGGCTTTGAGCACCGTGCTGTAGATTCGCTTCTGCCTGGGACTGGCCTTCCCCACTATCACGGTTCTGGTCAGATCCGCGGTGTAACCCTCATACACCGCGCCGAAATCCAGGGTCACGAATTCGTTCTTAAGAATCTTTTTACCCGAGGCTATACCGTGCGGCAAGACCGATCTTTTTCCCGAAGCCACGATGGTCTGATAGTATGGCGTTGATGAACCCTGCCTCTTCATTCGGTATTCTATCTCAGCCGCCACGTCCAGTTCGCTTGTGCCCGGCTTTATGAAATTCAAAATCTCGGAGAAGGCGCGATCGGTTATCTCCACCGCTTTTTTGATTTTAGCCACCTCATCGCCGTCCTTGGTCACGGTCAATGACTCCACCAGCTTCTCGGTGGGAATCATCAGACATTCCGGCAGGCGGGACTTCAGTGTCTGATAGGTTTTGTAGCTTAGATACTGAGCCTCAAATCCCAGCTTGACCCTTTTCTCTTGGACTTGCGGAAGATCGGTCAGCGACGAGAAAAGCTCCCTTTCCACCACCTTGACCATCATGTTCCTAACCTGCTGTTTGGCCTGATCCTTGTACCTGAAATCCGTGAGGAAGACGCAAGCATGGGGAGAGATAAGGATCAATCCATTGCTGCCGCTGTACCCGGAGAGATACCTAACGTGTGGAAGGAAACTGACCAGCAGAAAATCCAGGTTCTCATTCAGCAATATCCTCTGTAGCCTTTTGACTCGATTCTTCATGTTCTCGATTCTCCCTGGTCCGGCATGTCCGATTTAGGTTTTGTACCCTTTCTTAGACCTGTGCGCGCCTCCAACTCGGCCACCCGATTAGCAGCCTGCTGATCATCGGGATGGCGTTGCTGTATCCTTCTGTAAATCTCCAGGGCTGTGGAGACGTGTCCCTGTTGGGCGTATACTTCAGCTAAGCTCTTGGTCTCGAAGAAGATCTTCCTGCCTTTTCCGGAGACACCGGCAGAGGTTGGATCCTCCCTGACGCTTTGATCCCTCTCTTGAAGTTCACCGTCTTCAACTGGTGCTGATTCCGACAAGGTCCTCCCTCCGGACACCCCCTGATCCTCCTGATCCGCAAAACGATAATATCCCCGCACCCATGTGTCAAGCAAAATCTGCCGCAACCCGGCGGGGCCCGGCAGTGTCATCATACGATTCCTCTGTTACAGCTCGGCTATCGAAAGAACCGGAAATCGACGTTGGATGGGGCAAGGTCGGCCGGAGGAGGCGACCGCAACAAAAAACAAAAGCTATCGCCCGTAACGCGAAGATATTCTCTTGATTATGTTTCTGGTAGATTTTCCAGGAAAGGTCTTGATCCTTACCACCCGACCGCCGACTGACTCCACCACGTCGCTCCCCACGATCTCCCTTTTGCCGTAATCCCCACCTTTTACCAATATATCGGGAACCAGTGCTGAGATGACCTTTTGAGGGGTCTCCTCTTTGAAAATCAGAACGTAATCCACCATCTCCAGGGCTGCCAAAATCTCAGCACGATCGGCCTGCGGGAGAATCGGCCTCTTCTCGCCTTTCAGCTTCCGAACAGACGAATCGCTGTTTAGGCCCACAATCAATACGTCCCCCAGCGACTTGGCTTCCTTGAGGCAATAGACATGTCCCCGATGAAGAACGTCGAAGCATCCGTTGGTGAAGACCACCGTCCTTCCTTTTCTTTTGAGCTTAAGCCTTATTCTGACAAGCTGGTCAAGGCTTTTGATTTTTGGAGATGTGGCCATTTCTTTGAGTGAGGACGTGAGGTTATTTGTCGCTTCCAGAGGAGTTTATGAAATCCTCCAGATCGTTCATCAGTTCCGCTTTGGTCACCTGGGCGGTGCCCACCTCCGCAACCACCAAACCGGCCGCATGGTTGGATATCAGAGCCGCCTCGCGATAATCAGCTTTCGCCGCGATGGCGCAAGTGAATGCAGAGATCACCGTGTCGCCTGCTCCCGTGACGTCGTAAACCTTCTTGGCTCTGGTGGGAAGGTGGGTCAGGGTCCGGTTCTCCTCGAACAAGGACATCCCTTTCTCGCCCCGGGTGATGAGAAGAGCCTTGGCCTTGAGTTTCTCCAAAAGCCCCCAGCCGACTTCCTCCAGGATGGTGTCGTTTCTGATCCTCTTTCCATAGACAAACCCGGCTTCATGATGGTTGGGGGTTATCAACGACACCCGTTGATAGTTCATGAAGTGCGTGTCCTTCGGATCCACCGCCACGAAGATGTCGTGCGCCCTGGACAAGCCGATCAGCCCGGACAATAGAGCTGAAGTAATTACTCCCTTGCCATAATCCGAAATTATTATCCCCTGGATATCTTTGATTTTGCTCTCCACCAAACGAAGAATCTCATTTGTCACGGACTCCGAGATTTCCTCGGTGCTCTCCCTATCCGCCCGCACTACCTGTTGGTGGTTGGCCACCACCCGGGTCTTGATGGTGGTCATTCGGGAGCCGTCCACCAGGATTCCCTCGGGCGATATACGCGCGTCGCTTAAAGCGGAAATCATCTTGTCGCGGTTTCCGTCTTCACCACTGATTCCGACTAAGACTGGCTCATCGCCCAAAGTCTTGACGTTGAGGGCCACGTTGGCCGCGCCCCCTAATTTGACCGACTCGCTGGCTATCTCCACCACCGGAACCGGTGCTTCCGGAGATATGCGCGAAACGTTGCCCCACAGATACTCGTCCAGCATCACGTCCCCCACTATCAGAATGCGATGCCCGCCCCACTGGGAGAAAATTCGCTCGTATCTTTGTTTCGGAATCCTATCCAAACCATCTCCTGCGCAAGTTGCCGCCCGTTAATCCATCGAGGTTACATTATCCGGATCGAAAGACCCACACCCGGGCTGGTTGATCCGGCCAGAGGAGCAAGCGTTAAACTCGGCGTTTTATCCTTCTCGTGGAATTTCACCAGACACCTGCCTACTGAAATACCGATTACCCCTCCCCAGAAAACGTCCGAGAGAAAATGCACGTCGATGTCCATCCTGCCATAGGATACGGCCAGAGCAAGGCCGTACGCAACCAGTTTTACCGGCCAACTATGATACTGCTCGGCCACCACCGAACTAAGCGCGAAAGCGGTGGTGGCGTGCCCGGATGGAAACGAAAGAGAATACGAAGGCGGGGGCGACTTGAAGGGATTAAAGTCGGAGGCGCCTTTCTGGGCGTAGGGCCGTGACCTTCCCACCGCATACTTAAGTCCCGTGGTTATGGCTTCCGATAAAACCACGGATTCCATACAGAGAAACGCTGTCTCCCTTGCCTTCCGGTCATGGAAAACCAAACCGGAGAGGTACAGCCCACCGATGAAAGTGTTGGCCACCCGCCTGGTATATTTGTTGGTCCAATCGGCCACCCGGTCGGTGGTATGGTTTCGGTTCCTTTGGACTATCTGCCGGAAATCTTCATCGGCACTCATCAGACCGACCGTGCCTGCCGATAACGTGGCAAGGAACAAAAGATCGTTTCGTTGCCAACGTAAAGGAGACAAAAGGACGTGTTTGCTGTCCAGATAAAGATGCTTGACCAGGCCGTCCAGACATTCCACGTTGTCCGCTTCGGTCCGGGCCAAACCGGTTACCGGCGCCAGAGCGCAGGCAAAAGCGATCACCAGGATAACAGCAAATGCAGGTCGCCTTCCCTGGGAAAGGATACGTCGAGCCCAGGCGGACCGTTCTCTACCGAATCTGGGCCCGGACAAGTTTTCCCTTGACATAGGATGCTAATATATTAGAATGAGTGCCAAATGCAAGCACAATGTGTCACGACAGGAGGAGCCGGCCGTGGAGGCAAA
>Ga0307445_10000718_pt1 | contig 18321 bp, 17 predicted proteins | sample SalMarSW160330MG_FD_202147 | JGI IMG/M metagenome (GOLD analysis project Ga0307445, IMG submission 202147) | Salt marsh sediment microbial communities from the Plum Island Ecosystem LTER, Massachusetts, United States - SW1603-30 | ecosystem: Environmental > Aquatic > Marine > Intertidal zone >...
TGGAATTATCATGATCCCCGGCTCCATCATTTCAAGTAATACTGCGTATGAGAGAATCAAGGACTATGCACCCGGATTTACCGCTGAATTCTACTCGCCTGAGCAACAAAATGACGACGTACGCAACTTATGGGTTACCATAGGAATCGTCGCAGCCATAATCGGTATTATTTCCGCGGTTTTAACACTGTGGTTCCCAAGTGGTTTTGGGAAGAGTTTAATATTATGCAGCTTAGTATCAGCATTTGTAATGATTGCATTTAATGTATTAGTTTTGGTGGGTGTTATTCTTTTTGCTTTTGGCGGAGCGTATGCTATGCTGGTGATTAAAAAGAACGAGTGAGGGTTTTCTCATTTCGGACTTATCCTCTGCTAAAACCGTTCATTCCGATTGTAAAACATCCCCCTTTTGTTGATTCAAAACATAGTAGTTCTATAATTAATTGCGAATTATCCGTTTGAAAGAAAATATAATTGCTATATAATGAATAATGGAAAAAGATTGCACACATGTGGGAGAATTAAAATGGCATGGAGAGTGTTAATAGTTTTGTCGGTAACAGCCGTATTTTTAATGTCCTGCGGACCTACAATTGATTACAGTATAGGTACCTCCGTCATCCAGTATGATTCAAACCGTTCATTTAAAACACCCTTAAAAAATGAAACCCCGACCTCTGTCGCCTTCTCACCGGACGGTAAAAAGATAATTGCCGGTGTATACGGCCAGGTATTTCTTTGGAATTTAGAGACCGGGGAAACGCGATCTTTTCCCACGCCGATCAGCACCCAACGACCGACATCGGTTTGTTTTTCTCCGGACGGCAGAAAGATAATCGCCGGCCTGTACGGCCAGGTGTATATGTGGGATATCGAGACCGGGAAAACCGTTTCGCTTAGAACCCCGATCCGCAACCAAACCCCGACATCTATCGCCTTCTCACCGGACGGCAGAAAAATAATCGCCGCACTCTACGGGCAGGTATGCATGTGGGATCTTGAACAGAATAAAATTATGGTTTTTAAAACACCTTACGGGAAAAAGGTGGTAACCTCTTTATCATTTTCCCCCGACGGCAGAAAAATAATCGCCGGGAGTTACGGTGAGATCTGTATGTGGGATCTCGACAATCTGCCCTGACATTACATGCCGGAATTACCTGAAGTAGAAACCATTGTCAGGGGATTACGCGGGTGCGTTGGCGGGAAAAAAATATCCTCCATACAGGTACTGCATAAAAAACCACTGGGCCGTCTGACGAAAAAACAGTTTACGGATTTCCTGGGCAGCCAAATCATAACAACAATCAGGCGCATCGGCAAATACCTCCTCTTCGATTTTGACAGCGGAAAAAAAATGCTTGTGCACCTGCGCATGACGGGAAAATTCATTTTCAGGCGGCAGCGGGAAAATCATGAATATCCCTCCAAGCATCTTCGGCTTATTTTCCTTTTACACGACGGCAGCAGGCTGCTGTTTCAGGACATGCGCCTTTTTGCGACATTTTCCCTCTACGGACCGAACGAGGAACTACGGGAAATCCGAAAACTGGGACCCGATCCCTTTTCGGGATTGTTGACCGCGGATCGGTTACAAAGCATGCTGTCATCCAGAAAGACCGCCTTGAAGGCAGTGCTTTTAAACCAGCAGGTGATAAGCGGTCTGGGGAATATCTATGCCTGTGAAGCACTGCACCGGGCAAACCTCCATCCGGCCTTTCCGGCCGATAACATTGACCGTTTTGCTGCACGCAATCTGCTTGCCGCTATCAGAAAAGTCCTGAATCTGGCCATAAAACTGGGGGGAACCACCATCAGGGATTTTAACGGGGTAGATAATAAAAGCGGTAATTTTCAAAACATGCTGCGTGTCTACGGCAGAAACGGACTGGAATGTAAGACCTGCCGCCGTGCCGTAATCCGCAAGATTACTCAAGCCGGACGTTCCAGTTTTTTTTGCCCGGTCTGCCAACCCCTGCCTTCAGATGTTATTCTCTAGCTGGGTACCAAAAGTACGCAGGCGTTTCTCGAAAGTCTCCAGGAGTTTCCATTCGATGATGGGTTTGAACTGCAGAATATCACCAGAAATCACATAAACCACCGAGTCCTCCGACGCTTTGGCCGTAAACAGGTCTGTCTGCTTTAAAAAAATGCTTTCTTCACCGAAAAAACCACCGGGCTTTAATGAGTCCACCTGCTTGTCCTCAAAAAAAACCTGTAACTCCCCGCTTTTTAGCATATAGATCGTAGGATTTTGCCTGGCGGACAGTTCTTCTCCCTTTTTTATCATCTGCAGACGCATAAGTTTGGCGATGGAATTCAGGATAACGCTGGACACCATCTCCCCGAACAGCCAGGTATGCTGTAAAAATATTTTGTTCTCAAAGATACGCTTGATATCATCACTCAAAAAATTGCGATTAAGAAAAACATTATACAGTTCACAGGGGATGGTGAGTACCTTAATGTAACTCATCGCACGATAGGTACGCGCCGCTGGTTTATGATTCAGCACCGCCTCCTCTCCGATAATGGAACCGGCGGAGAGTACATTGCGGGTACGGGCGGCGGCATCGATGTATTCGACACTTCCGCTGATTATCAGGTATACATTCGAGTTCATAATCCCTTTCTTCAGTAAAATCAGACCGACGTTCAGTTCCTGTACGGGGCAGTTTAACAACATGGCCAGATCGTGGTCCGGGGCCAGAGGGAAATAGGCGCGCAGATACCGGTAGGCCGCCCTCATAGCGTAATCCTGGTGCGCGGAAATGAGTACATCCTCCATCCCAAAGGTCGCGTTCGAACCGATCTCTTTTTCGGAAATGGAAAGCTTTCGTGAGGTATGGCTGAGAACAATTTTATTGGAAGCGTCTTTCTTAAAATCGAGGGCGCTTCCATGGATCATTCCCCCGCCGATATCGATTTTTTTAATATCCGCCTTGAAAAAAAAGTTCTTATTCAAATTTTCGTAAATCTTTGCGGAAAGCTCATTCGCCGACTTATCTTGAACTAGGTAGCCCCGCAGCACCTTCATGGAGGCAATATCGGATAGGTGCGCATAGGTCTTATAACCGCCCTCCCAATAGGTGCGGAAAATCAGAAAAGCATCCTCTACCGGGTGGGGTGAATAGACCGGTTTTACTTCCAGGCCGTCAATATTGTTCCAATGGTTAAACTGCAGTGTGTGGATCTCAAACAGCTTGCTGAAACGCTCCTCGGAAATGGACATGAGGGCAGCCAGTTTTTTTACCACCGAGGCGCGCACCATGGCGGGTGCGTAATATTTAATCAGATGATCGGAACGAACCAGGCTGGTAAGCCCGGCAAAATGATCATCATGCCCATGGGTATGGAAAATCCCCTCAATTTCGTTGACGCTGATGCCCAGCGCGGTGAGTGAATGAAGAATATGCGGACCGGTATCGATCAGATAGATCTTCCCCTGAAAGGTAATAATACTGGACATGCAGGGCCGGTTCACATCCCAGCCGTCGCCTTCCCCGATATGGATAACCGAAAAATACTCTCTTTTTATTTTGTGAAAATCGAGTTGTACGGTGGGTTCATACTCCTCGTTGGAGGCCAAGTTCAGATCAACCTCCACCCGTTCACCCCCGTAGGCAAACTCGTAGACATTCAACTCTTTTCTGCGAACGGTCACCCCGTTACGGATTTCGACCGGGGTTTTATCAACCACACAAAAATCCAGGATATCTTCGGTCTTTAAAATTCTGTTAAACGCGAAGCATCGTTTAATACGCAGCATTTCTTTGGCGATTTTCTGCGGAATTCCTGCCTGGGTAATTTCCCTTAGTTCGGTAAGTCCAAAATTACCCCGGTAAATATATTGACTTTGCGCTGCTATCTGGTAGGCGGTGCCGATCAGAATTGGTTTTGTACCCGTATTATTGGGATGATTCGGAAGGATCATTCCCTGCCGATAAAGCATCTGCAGCACAGGGAATTCAGCAAGATTGGCAAAACTCCCCTTTTGTATGGAAACATCCGATAAAAGGATCGCGTTGGGCCCGCTTTCGAAGGTAACGCCGTCCTTTGTTTTGGGGAGGATAAGTCCGCGTTTCATCAGGTGTTTTACCGCGTCTGCCGGGCAACCGCACAGGATATTCATGTCAGCACCGGGTATTTCCAGCCAATAGATGCCGTTTGCGACTTTAATTTTTTCCATTACGTTCCCTTTGTCTTCATTATAACTGAAACAGGGAGGATTTATGCAATCACTTTTTTTTTATTCTCCGGCGGGCAAAAGCGGCGACACCCGCGGGTTTTTCAGCTGACTCCCGGCCAGTTGTCCTGCTTTACCGGAGTGCGGGTTGCCCGCGATAATGGTCCAGATATGGTTTGCTTCCGCTACATCCCCCTGCACATAGGAGATGGCAGCCAGGTAATAAAGCTGCTCAAAAATGCGCATTCGTTCAAGATAATCCCGTACCGGCTGGTAGCTGTATCCTAGGTTCAAAAACTCCTTCAGATCAAATTCAGGGTATTGTTTGCTTTCCGGATAATCCGGGATCCAGGCCTTTAGCGCATCAATCCCCTGGGAGATTATGGTCAGTACGCCGAAAATCGAATTCTCAAAGGCATTGTAATATCGCCCGGTCTTGTAATAGAACACCGCCAACTTCAGATGCGCTTCAGTGGCGAACGTATCCTTCAGGCGGTAGAGTTTTACCATGCGGTTTATGCCTTTGGTAAGGTATGATTCCTGTAGTTTTCGTTTAAAGAAGGCATACCGGTCCCCGGTAAAAACCTCACTATCTCCTACAATGTGTAAGAGTTCCGCTTCCATTTTATCATATTTATTCCAGCGCTCATACAGATCGGCCAGTTTATACAATACGGTATATTTTTGGTCCGGGATGGAAAACACCCGGCGCTCATCATAGGCCTTCAGATACTGTTTTTCCGCTATCACATATTCTCCCTGGGCCAGATACACATCGCCGATCGCCATTTCGGCTTCCGGCATGACCGGGTTCCGGTTCAGGGCCGCTTTGAAATAGTTCAATGCAAGGCCGTATTCACCGCGTGAGTACTCATACAGGCCCTTTTGATAAGAGATCCAGGCAGGGCCGTTCGAATCGTTCCCGCCGGACCCCACGGTTTCCGCGTAATACGATGCGGCCGCAAAAATACAAATCAGATACAGAATTATTCTTTTTATATATTTACTCATGTAACCTGTCCAATTCTTCCAAAAATATCGGTAAAGCGTTCTCTATTAATTCTCGTCTGATTACCTTACCTTTTTTAAAGATAATTACATGTTTCTGTGTACCGGTAATTCCCAAATCCGCCTGTCTGGCTTCCCCCGGTCCGTTCACCGCGCATCCCATAATTGCAATGCGGAGGTTTTTGTGAAGCGTCTGCAGTTTGGGTTTGATTTTTTCATAAAACTCTTTTACCGGAAATACCGTTCTGCCGCAGGTTGGGCAGGAGATAATATCCGGTTCATCGGACTTAAGGCCCGCCGCCTTTAAGATTGCCCTGCCCGCCTCGATCTCTTCCTCAATTCCCGTAGAAAGGGAGATCCGTATTGTATCTCCGATCCCCATACAGAGGAGCGCATAGACGGCAATGGCGTTTTTCACCACGCCGGGAATAAGCGGGCCTGCTTCGGTGACACCCAGGTGCAGTGGATAGTGATACCGTTCGGAAAACAGCTTGTTGGCCCTGACGGTATGCCGGATATTCGGTGATTTCAGGGAAAAAACCAGATTATAAAAATTATATTTTTTACATAGTTCAAGCTCATCCTCGGCGGCTGTCACCATGGCCATGGCCGTATCCTTTGCGTCCCGCAATTTATACGGCAGAGAGCCGGAGTTTACTCCGATGCGGATAGGCATGCCGTTGTCGCCGGCCTTTTTGATCACCTCGCGCACCTTCCATTCCGCCCCGATATTACCGGGGTTTATCCTGATTTTTGCCAACGGATAATCCAGACAGATGAGTGCCAGTTTGTAATCGAAATGAATATCGGCCACCAGCGGTACGGGTGACTGCTTAGCCAGCTCACCGAGAAGGCGGGCGGCGGTCTCATCCGGAACGGCAAAGCGCAGGATATCAAGGCCCCTGCCCTTTAACAGTCCGATCGTGTGCACAAGGGAGGAATCAACCTTGGAGAGGGGCAGCTTCCACATACTTTGCACACTCGGCGGAAAGCCGCCCCCGATGGTAACATCTCCTACCCGTACCGCATTGGTTTTCCTGCGCTCCGCGCAATCATCCGTCATTGTCTTTTAAATATTGTTCACCGAAATCAACAACAGTACCATGGCAAACAGCGCTACCGACTCAATGACACCGACAACAGCGATATAATTGGCAAAGCCTTTACCGGTTTCACCGATCGCGTCAGACGCGGAAGCCCCTGCCTTGCCCTGAAACCAGGCCGAAAATCCGATGGCAATACCGCCAAAAACACCGACCCCCAATTTAGCAAACGCATTTGCCGTGCTGGTAATCATGGTGCTCATCAAAATATAACCGTAAAAAGTTTGGGACAACGGCGCACCGACGAATGCCAGCAGAATAAAAGGAGCCGCCTTGTTCTGCACAAAACACTTTTTCCAGGCCCCAATGGCGGCCATACCCGCCGTTCCTGTTCCCAGGGCCGAACCTAACGCGGACAACGCAAACGCCGCAGCCACACCAATTCCACCTAAATCCATATTATGCAATCTCCTTCCTTAGAACATTTATATTCACACATAGTTTACTCACTATTCTTTAAAGGGCTTGTAGGGTTTTCCGGTCCATTCCATGCCCAGTTGCCCGGAATACTCAAGCATATTCAACCTGACACCGTGGACCACTACGGCCATTATTCCCAGTACTATATTCAGCACATGTCCGAAAAAGAGTATCAGGACGGCGCCGGCAATGGCAAACCCCTGAAACCCGACATTCTGTGCCATCCCGTTGAAGGCCTTGGCGATCTCCAGTGCGGAAAGCCCCACCGCAAAAAGCCTGACATACGACACCACATCCGCAAACGTACTGATGACCGAAAGGATGTTCAAAGGCAGTTTCACCAAGCCGATCAGCGCCCCTTTGATGAACCTTCCCTGCTGTTCGCTGAAAAGGATGACCAACAGCAGCCCGCCTCCCAGGAGAATAACAATAACGGGATTAAAGTCCTGCTGCAAAATCAGGAAGAGCACAATAAAATACATCGCAATAATGATGCTCAACCATCCCAGTTCGGCAAAGGCCTTCAGGCTCGGCAGCCTGCGAAAAAAGTTCTGCAGGCGTGCAATGCTTAAATGCACCGTACCGATGATAAAACAGAATTGCATCAGGATGGCGCTGGTATTCCCCTGTTTAAAACTGTAGATGGCGGGAATAATCATCCAGGACACCAGGGGACTCCGGGCAATGGCTTCGGAGCCGAACCAGGTACCGGTAATTCCGCCCCACACCACGGTCACAAACCCCGTAACCCCCATCAGGATAAAAAACTCCGGCGGCGCCTTTCTGGCAACCAGGCGCACAACAAGCGTCAGCAGCAGGAAAAACATCCCGTACCCTGCGTCACCTATCAGCATACCGAAGAAAATGCTGAAAAACAATAAAAACCACAGACTGATGTCATATTCCCGGTATCCGGGAACCGTACCCAGAAAGTCAAACACCGGTTTGATAATCCGTATCCAACGCGGGTTCTTCACCAACGTGGGTACCTGATCACCTTCTCCCGGCTCCTCGATCAACAGGGCCCACCCGTGTTTCCCGGCCGCGTGTTTCAGCTCGGGGACGGCGGGCTCCGGGCAGAATCCGCTGATGTGAGAAAGCTCACCGTCATTGATCATGCTTACGTTTGCTTCTTCAAACTCAATCCTTTTATCCAGTTCGGTTAATGCCTGTTTAAACGCGTGTTTGTGTTTGCCCATGGCCCACAGAGAGGACTGCATCCGGGCACGCTCTTTTTCCACTTCCCGTATCCGCGTCCCGATTTCGGAAAGACTCTGCTCCGGCAGTTTAAACTCATGCAAATCCGCAAGCGGTCCTTCAGGCGCAGCCACACAGGCAATCCTGGCAACATGCTTGTCTTTATTCACAAGAATATAATCAATTTCAGGGGAAAGAGACCGTAGTTTCTTTACATCAATCTCGAACAGCCGCACGTTCATTCCCGCTTCCCGTAATTCCGGAATATCCTGCGGCTTGAAATCACCCCAGGGTGATATCCTGTCAGACGCCGCCCGCAGCCTCAGCTCTTCTTCCTGCAGCTCATGAATCCGATCGGCCAGGTCACAGGTTTCCATTGCCAGGGAACGGGCCTTGTCCGGGGTGTATTCCTTTGTTTTTTTATCGTTCCCGGGAGCCTTGTCCAGTAAAAAAAGGCCTTTATGCAATAGGTTCCGGCTTTCCCGCAGGCTTTCCAACTCGTCAGAATCACTGTGGAGGACGGTACTGGACTCGATATCGAGCACACCCAGCCGGGCCAGATCTTTTAATGCGGCCTGTTTTTCAGAAGCGAGCACAATCAATGTCACCTTTTTCATGGGAACAATCACCGGGCATGACTCCTCATAATTTTGTTCTTTGAGATTTTGCCGCGCACAACGGCGGCAATCTGCTGGTCGCCCAGGTAAATCTGAATAATGCGAATATTCTCCCTGGCCTCGGGTATCTTTACCTTTTCAAATAAATTTATTCTCTGGCTGGTAATGCGCAGCTCTTCGCCCAACAGTAACTTTTGAAAATGCAGAATATCAAGCTCCAGTTTTAAAACCGAAAGGTCCTTGAGCTGTTCCAGCCCCCTGTCTATCCATAAGGGGGTCTCGAACAGGTCGTATTCAATATCTTCGAATACAGCGCCTTCAAATACCGGGATATCAATACCCGCGATATTGCTGGTCTGCGTTTTCACCTGTTTTACCACAACCAAACGGTCAAGATCTGCGGGTTCACCGAAAACAGCGATCCACTGCACAAAATCATGATTCAGCCGGTTGTAGCGCTGCTGTTTTTTTTCCAACTCAATCTCTATTTTGCGCATCTCCATCTGCAGCTGTTGTTTCTTGAGGATAAGCGTGGGCAAGTATCGTAAAAAACGTTTTAAGGCGTCTTTCTGTCTTTTCTGTTCGGTTTTACTCAGTTTTATCTTTGCCAACCGGATTTTCCTCTTTGTCTTTCGGCCAGAATTTTTTAATAAGCTCGGTCCGCAGTCCGCTTTCTTCCGGGGTAAGACAGTCCGCCAGAATTTCCCAACCGCGGTCCAGGGCGTTTTCCAGGGAGATGTTCACCGAAAGGTCCATCAGCCCGCTTTCGAACCTCTCACCGTATTTCAGCAGCTTGTTGTCCCATTCCGACATGCGGAATCCCATGGCCTTTTTCTCCAGCGTTTCCTGGTACAGGGCATAAAGTTTGATCATACCGTCCATCAGAGCGCGGTGGTCCTCCCTGCTGTTCTTGTTTACCAGTTGTTTCAGACGCGACAAAGAACCGAAGGGCTCGATCCTGCCGTTGCGCAGGTAAAACTGGCCCTCGGTGATATAACCGGTATTGTCCGGTACAGGGTGGGTCACATCATCACCGGGCATGGTGGTTACCGCCAGTACGGTCAGCGAACCCGCACCCTCAAAATCAACGGCCTTTTCATAACGTGACGCAAGCTGGCTGTAAAGGTCCCCCGGATAACCGCGGTTGGACGGGACCTGTTCCATGGTAATGGCAATCTCCTTCAAGGCATCCGCAAAGTTCGTCATATCGGAGAGCAGTACCAGCACCCGCTTTCCCTGCAGACCGAACTGCTCGGCCACGGCCAGCGCCAGATCCGGAACCTGCAGGCATTCCACCACCGGGTCGGCCGCCGTATGGATAAAGAATATGGCCCTGCTCATGGCGCCGCCCTGCTCCAGTCTTTCCTTGAAAAACAGGTAGTCATCGTATTTGAGGCCGCACCCGCCCAGGACGATGATATCAACCTCCGCCTGCATGGCAATGCGGGCCAGAAGCTCATTATACGGTTCACCGGAGACGGAAAAAATCGGCAGCTTTTGTGATTCCACCAATGAGTTGAACACGTCGATCATGGGAATTCCGGTACGTATCATATTACGGGGAATGATACGCTTGGCCGGATTTACGGACGGTCCACCGATCTCGATCAGGTTGTCCGTAAGCTCAGGCCCTTTGTCACGCGGCACACCGCCGCCGGTGAAAATTCTTCCCAAAAGATTTTCGGAAAAACTCACCCGCATCGGATTCCCCAGGAAACGCACCTCGTCACCAGTGGAAATTCCCCGGCTGCCCGCGAACACCTGTAATGATATCATATTCTCATTCATACGGATAACTTCAGCCAGGGAGCTGCCGTGGGCCGATCGCACCTCGGCCAGTTCGCCGTATTTTATCCCGTCCGCTTTTACGGTAATAACGTTCCCTACTATCTGTTCAATCTTACTATATACCTTACGCATCGCCTCTACTCCTGTTTTCCTACTGCTGCCGCCGGGCGCGACGGGAACAACTCATTCAAACGCTCATCCAGCTCATGCTTTTTAAGACCGCTCTTGTCCGCTGCCAACCGGTAGAGCTCCTTCTCTATGTCAAAGAATTTTTCCGACTTCCACTCCGCGCCGTTCCAATCCAAGAACAGCTGCCGCAGTTGGTTCATAAACGAACGGGCTTCATCGTTATTGCTTATGGTATAATCGGTAGACAACAACCGTAAAATCGTATCAAATACATATCGCTGGCGCTCGGCCGAGGTGGACGCATCCACCGGGTCGAATGCGTTCTGCTGCAGATATACCGAATCGAAAAACTCACTCTTCAAATAAAGAATATAGTCTTCCAGGCTGGTGCCTTCTTCACCAACGACCTTCATCATCTGGTTTACTTCGTTTCCCCTGAAAAGCAGGCTGCGCATCCACGTGGTTTTTTCCTGATCCACCGGCCCATGGTATTTGCTCCAGCTGTCCAGCGGGTGAATGGCCGGATAGCGTCTTGCATCCGAGCGTTCACGCGATAGGCCGTGAAAAGCCCCCACCACCTTCAGGGTACTTTGGGTAACCGGTTCCTCAAAATTACCGCCGGCCGGGCTGACGGTTCCTCCGATGGTAACCGATCCGTAAGTCCCGTCATGCAGGCGAACCACCCCCGCCCTTTCATAAAAACTGGCGATTACCGATTCCAGATATGCGGGAAAGGCCTCTTCACCGGGGATCTCTTCCAGACGTCCGGACATTTCACGCATGGCCTGGGCCCAACGCGAGGTGGAATCCGCCAGCAGCAGTACGTTGAGTCCCATCTGGCGATAGTACTCGGCCAGGGTCACTCCGGTATACACCGATGCTTCCCTGGCGGCCACGGGCATGGAGCTGGTATTACAGATGATGATCGTCCGCTCCATCAGGGATTTCCCCGTGCGTGGGTCTGTCAGTTCCGGAAACTCACGCAGGGTTTCCACAACCTCACCGGCGCGCTCACCACAGGCGGTAATGACTACGATATCCACTTCAGCGTGGCGGCTGGTGATCTGCTGCAACACGGTCTTACCCGCCCCGAACGGTCCGGGAATACAGTAGGTTCCCCCTCTGGCCACCGGCACCAGGGTGTCCACAATGCGCACCTTGGTGATCAGGGATTCGGTGGGTTTCAGGCGCTGGGCGTAGGCGTCTATGGGACGCTTCACCGGCCACTCAAAGGTCATGGACAGTTTGATGATCTTCCCGTGCGCGTCCTTGATTTCGGCAATCGTGTCCCTGATGCTGTAGGTGCCTTTGGACACAATCGAGTGTACAGTGTAACTTTCATAGAGGTTAAACGGGACCATAATACGGTGTGTAAAAATACCTTCCGGAACCGTGCCCAAAGTATCCGCACGCTTTACCGTGTCCCCGGGTTTCAGCACAGGGGTGAACTCGAACTTAAGTTCCGGCGGCAGGGGATTCAGGTACACGCCCCGCTGCAGAAAGAAGCCGTGCTGTTTTGCCAGCTCGGGCAGGGGATTCTGCAGTCCGTCGAATATCTGCCCTAGAAGTCCGGGGCCCAGGACCACTGCCAAAAGCTCTCCGGTAAACTCCACCTTATTCCCGATTCCGATGCCGCGCGTACTGTCAAATACCTGGATCTCCGTTCGGTCACCGCGAATGCGGATAACCTCGGACTTCAGTCTTTTGTCACCCACTTGGACATAGGCCACCTCATTCATCAGGGTGTTTCCGCTATAGGCCACCGAGACCATGTTTCCAATAATACCGATTACTTCTCCAAAATTACGTTCCATATGCCTCCACTCCGGCTTTTAGTTCTTCGAATACCCGTTGTTCGATCGCAGTAAAAGTCTCTCTCCCCTGCTCCGTCTTAAATAGCGACCTGCGCAGCAAAAGCTGCAATTTCAGGTAATATACGATCAGTTTGTGCAGATCAAAATAATGTCCGAACTCAAGTTCTTCCAGATACTGCCAGCGCGCCTTGTTCAAAAGCTCCTCGGCCTGCAAAGGCGAGGCCTCATCAAAAGCACGCCGGGCCAGGGCCCTTTCGGCCAACACTACCTCTCCCTGCTTCAGGAATGATTCGGCATCCCTGCCCAACCGGGGTGCCCGCAGTTTTACCAACTCGTTGCGTAATTCCGTTTCCCAGTCACGGTACGCTGTATACACGGCCGATCGCGGTGTCTGCGCGGTATATCCAAAAAGCTCGGCCTCGGCAAGCTGCTCGAAGTCCGCCGGCTTCAGATGCGCTCCACAAAGCTCCAGAAAATATCCACGGGTTATTCCCGCGGGTTTGTCATACTGCAGCATGGGAAGAGACGCCGTTACAAAGTAGTAATTACCCAAGACTTATCCCTCTTGTCCGCTGTGTTCTTTCAGCAGATCCGCAAGTCTGGGATTGAGGTATTCGCATAATATCTCGCTGATCCCCTCGTCCGTGATATTGTAATAAGCCTCTCCGTCCGTCTCCATAATACGAAATCCCGCTTTTATCTCCGGCAGCGGCTTTATGGTGACTCCCTTCCTCATTTCAGCGGCGAGTTTGGTTTTCAGCAGATCTTCGACCTTTTTTAGATCATCCCCGGCAACGAGGAGTGTGATGTTGTTTATACCCTTTTTTATCCAGCCGTTTACCACCGCAAGCAGTACTTTTTCCAGTACATCACTCTTTAATTCGGCACCAACCTGGGAAGATACGACCGCCTCAAACAGGTTGCGTATTCGGGTTTGCAGACTTAAGATAAGGTCCCGTCCGGCCTGCTGTAATGCCTGATCGGACGCGCTGCGGTATGAAGCGATCTCCTGTTTGGCATCATCAACCAACTCCCGGGCTTTATTTTTAGCCTGGGCGATAATCTGTTTTGCCTGGTCCGAAGCATTTTTTTTGATTTCATCGGCCTCTTTTTCGGCCTCTTTTATCCCCTTGCTTTTTATGGTATCGATCAGATCCTGCAGCTGTACTTCCATGTCTTCCTCATAACTCAAAAATTAATTATAAAAAGAAACTTAAAAAATATTGTTTTAGATGTATTATTAAAATAATTTACAACCAGATAAAATTCAAGTGAAAATCAGCAATTTTACCTTTGTTCTCTTTAAAAATTAATCAGTTAGTGTAAATTAAGAATGAACAAAAATTCTAAAGTGAGCCCAGGCTGAGGTCTCCATGGATTTTATAAATATCACCATCCTTGGTCACATCCAGTATTTTTTGGGGGAATGCGTTCTCAAGCTCCCGGTCAAGAATTTCAATGACGTCCCGCTCGATCTGTTCGCGTATCTCCCGCGGTACATGGGCCAATGTTGCCATCTTTATTTCGACAACATATCCCCTGCCCTGTTTTGAACCGAATCCGGCCGAAAAACTGGCGCCGATATTGAAAAGGCCGTCGTGTTCTTTGTTGGAGGTGGAACCCCGCGGAGCGCGGGCGGGATGCAGGGGAAACAGCCCTCCGTATTTATCTTCCAGAAAATCATCGATTTTGTCGAAGATAGCTTTTAACTGTTTTTCCCACTGAACAAGTTTTGGATGTCTCATCGCAAAATCCAGCATACCACAGCGGACCGCCCGAATCAACAACGATTTCAAAGCCCCAGAGGATTATCTGATTTTCCTCCTTCACTTAACTCTTCCTGCTGTTTTCTGCGGAGCAGGGCAAACCCGAAAATACTCCCGCACAACCCCCCAAGAAGATGTGCCATTTCATTGATGTTGTTATTGGCATTAAACATATTGATAACTTCATTGGTAAGATAAATCAGCACCACCGCGATAAAGGTCAAGGGGATCTCCCCGGCTCTGACGTTGGTGATTGATATCAGCACAATCAGCATAAACGCGATGCCGCTGGCCCCCAGTGAAGGATTGGGGAAGAACAACACATTGATGATGCCCGCGATCCCGGCCGTAATGATCATCATAAACAGCAGCCTGCCGGAACCATACTTCTCTTCCAGGACCGGTCCGATCAGCAAAATGAAGGTAAAATTCGATATGAGATGCAGCCAGTTGCCGTGACCCAGGGTGTAGGAAAAGAGCTTAAAGAAATCCAGGGAGAACAGGTGAAAGCCCATAGTATTGCCGGGAACCATGAAATACGCGGCTACAAACTTGTCGCCGGCGGTATCAATAACTCCGGGGGCGCCCTCACCTCCCAGAATCTGCCAGATCACCATGATTGCCGTACAGATAAGCGCATAGGTAAGGATCACCGGAGCGTTGTAACGAAATTTCATAGCGTTCCCCCTTTTCTTATTAGCGTAACCTATGAAATACGCTCTGTCAATTATCTGATTTCAAAGCTAAATACCTGAGATACTGGGGAGGAATGAGGTCCTGCTCCTTGATGATTTTGGCGATTCGCGTCCCCAGGTAGCGGAAATGCCACGGCTCATATTTATAACCGGTTATGGGCTCACTGTCCGGCGGATACGACATGACAAACCCATATTTATAGGCGTTTTCCGCCAGCCACTTTCCCGCAGGAGATTTCCCGAAATTATCGAACACATCCCCCTTTAGGTTGACGGCGGTTACATCCACGGTGGTACCCAGCTGGTGTTCACTATGTCCGGGCCGGGCCGATGAGCGGTCCGCCTCTTCTTTGCCGAGGGTATTTACCCAATAGGCATACAACCGCTGCTGTGTTTTATATGACCGGTACGCAGAAAACACCATCAGTTTATAGCCCGCGGCCTCCGCGGCATCAAACATAGCCTTCAGGTGCGGAACAACAATCTTGCGCAGCTGCAGCGAGCTGTGCTTGGCCCTGATCCCGTTTTTGATAAGCGGGACCAGATCGTCCGGCTCATAGTTCGGTGACAGGGCGATATCACGGTCAACAACCCTGGTCAGGTCCTTTTCCAGGTCGCTCAAAGCGGTACCGGCAGGTCCGTTGCCGCGATTATCAACGTACTGTGTAAGGGAGACAGGATCTTTTTGCCGCGGCGTACTTACAGTCCGTACCGCCTTATCCGGAGAAAAACATGACGCCACTCCATACAGTGCCAGGAAGGGTATACTTATACAAATCAAGCCGACTAATAATCTTTTCATTTTTTCTTTCCTTAATATACGGTTAATAGAAATTAAGCATCAAGTACTTTCTGATTAATTTTACTCCGCCAGCAGTGATTGTTCCGTGCTTTTCTGGAATTCTTCATTTCGCTCCAGCACAAAAAAGGTTATATCATCCGCGGATATGGTTTGATGCATATGTTCGATAACTTTTTTCTTGAGGTTTGCAATCAGTTCCTCCAATGAGGATTTCTCATTTTCCCTTAAAAACTCCAATAACCGTTCAAGGGTGAAATGCTCCTGGTCCTGATCGCGCACATCAACAAGGCCGTCGGAATACAAAATCAATCGCTCACCCTTTTCAAAGCGGAAGGAATATTCCTCGAGGTCGATATCGGGGAAAATTCCGATGGCCGATCCGCCGCTTTCAATCTGTGAGAACCGCCCGTTTTTTCTCTGCAATAAGGGATAGGTATGTCCGGCACGTGCTATGGTGGCTTCACCGATTTGCGCATCAATAACCCCGTAAATGATTGAGAAGAAGGGGTTCTCCGCCTCGGTAAAATAAAAGCGCTTATTGAGTTCCAGAATCACCTCTTTGGGAGAAAGAATTTCCGTTTCATTTGTTTCCCCGCTTCCGGCCCGGCGCTTCAGTATACCCCCTCTTTCAATATTCGGGGTCAGGATACGGTGCAGGACAAGAGAAAACAGGGCGGCGGAAAATCCGTGCCCCATTACATCCAGGATATAAAAATAAACGTGCGAATCGTCCAGGCTGCGGAAATTAAAAATATCACCGGAACCGAACGGACTGGGATTAAAATACCAGTGGGAACGTATTCCATAGATACTTTCGAGTCTCTGGGGAAGCAGGCTTTTTTGGATATTTACCGCGGTGTCAAGCTCCCTTTTAATCGCTTCCTGGGTTTTTTCCTGCGCGCTTCTGTCCACTATGCTGATAATGACCCCGATTGTCTTCTGCTTTTCATTCACCAGGGGGGAGAGGGTGATGTTTATCGGTACACGCTTGGCGTTCTTTGTAATCAGGGTAAAGCGGTTATAAAAAAGCATCTCTCCTGCGGACGATACCTCCTTGAAGGGAAGAAGAAATCGCCGTTCATTTTCAGCAGTATCATGCAGTGTAAAAGCCTCGTTAAAATCACGGCGGGCAACGTCATCATAGGTGTACCCCGTCATATTTTCCGCCAGCGGATTAACCAGGCGGATTATCCCCTCACAGTCCGTTACCACGACCGCCTCACCCATGCATTTGACAATATGGGCGTACCACTCCCAGTTATCCCGGGTCAGGTTCTCTTTTTTGGCCTTTGCCAGGGCCATTTCGATTGTGGTATACAATGTACGTTCGGAAAAGGGTTTTACTAAAAATCCGTAGGGTTCACTTTCCCTGGCCCGGGAAATCGTTTTTTCATCTGAAAACGCCGTTAAATAGATAATCGGAATTCTGTACTCTGAAAATATCTGTTTGGCCGCCCCGATCCCGTCAATATCACCCCTCAAATGGATGTCCATAAGGATTAGATCGGGTTTTGCACTGAGGAGATTTTTTATTGCCTCTTCACCCGAATCCGCGGTACAGGAGACATGATACCCCAGGTTTTGCAGTTCCTCCGTAAGCTCCATTGCGACAAGGCCTTCATCTTCAACGACCATTATATTTGCCTTTGCCATGTATTTCTAGCCCCAATCGTCAAGTAAGGTGTTTATTTCTGTTTCAAGTCTACTACAACTCAACATAAAAAACCAAGTATATTTTATCATTATTCTCCATTAAAATAAAAAAGGCACAAGTGCCTTTCGCTCAGGCGGGTAATCTCTGAACGTCTTATAATACCATTTATGATGAAAAAGCGCGCGGGGAGCGAGGTTGGCAACAGTCCACAATGCGAAGCCCAGGCCTGCCAGGGACCAGGTTGCCAGCGCCCAACCGGTCCATTCTATAATTTCTCCGAAGTAGTTCGGACAGGACACCCAGCGAAAAAACCCGCCGTATGGAATGCGATAGTCGCTGTGTTGGGCCGACTTAAGCTTGTTCAGTATATGATCGGAATGCGTATGTATACCGAATCCGACAAGAAAAAGAATAACGCCCAGGATAAAGCGCATATCCAAAAACCAGACCGTGGGGTACGGTGCCGCCAGATGAAAAAGGAAAAACCCATTGAAAAATGAATTGCAGATATTAAAGACCATGCCGAAAAGGACAATCACAAACGGCATAGACGGTTTCGTATACCTTCGGGTTAAGGGGAAAAGCAGGGCCCGATAACCGTAATGCAAAAGCCACAAAGCCAGGAAAAAAACCGCCACCGCATTGTTACTCCGCGTCCCCGTTAAAAACAGCCAGGTCATTCCCAATAATGAAACCAACTCCATAATGATCCAGCCGACTCTGCTGGGCACTTGCGCCCCCCATCCATTTTTCCAATGCCGGCCGTAAGGGGCCGGGAAAAAAAACAGGACGACAAAAATCACGGGAGCCAGTATCAACCATCCGGATAAAAGCAACTCGAACATCTTTTGGTTTACAAGGATTTTCATTTCTTCTCACCATACTAAAGAAGCGGGTGTATGGCAACCGATAACAGGCAGATTAATTGTTTGTATCGTACAAAAATAGTTTACACGGTACAATAATATGATATAATACACCATGAGGTGTGGTTATGAATGACGGATCTCGGGCATCCGAAAGACGCAGAACAAAAAGGATTCCTGCACAAGATCTTCCGGACCCCTTGAAACGTATGTATGTTCGGATCGGTGGGGGAGAAAGACTCCAAGCCAGAACAATCGACGCGAGCACCAACGGTA
>Ga0307445_10000722_pt1 | contig 18282 bp, 15 predicted proteins | sample SalMarSW160330MG_FD_202147 | JGI IMG/M metagenome (GOLD analysis project Ga0307445, IMG submission 202147) | Salt marsh sediment microbial communities from the Plum Island Ecosystem LTER, Massachusetts, United States - SW1603-30 | ecosystem: Environmental > Aquatic > Marine > Intertidal zone >...
TTAAACGTTTCATGAACTAAACCTTCCTTTTCTGCCTTTTCCATTACTTCCATCAGTTCATTCAAGGAAACTTCACGTCCAACTCCTTGTTCAATTACCATTTTTGCCAAGGTTCCTGTGGTAACACAAAAATTTTCATTTGTTTGTTTACAAGGCTCTCCAGCTAACTTTGCAGCATTTCTACAACTACATGGAACGACTGCATATATCTTCGGATTAGCTTTTGCTAGATAGTCTTTTAAAATTTCAAAAGGTAAGATTTGATGTTTCAATTCCATTGAATTTTCTAATTCAATCACCTTTTCCGTGGGTTTTATTGTAGGAATAACGCGATAAATCGTATAATCGCTGGCACTTAATTCATAAGGAGAACCCAATTTAAATAATTCTAAATGTGCTTCTGCTGCCTTTTTCATTCTCTCGGGATCATCCCGATTAGTGGTGAAATATACTTCAAAACCGCCGGGTAAATAAGGTAACAGGACATATAGGGTACCTAATTTTATCAATTTTCCTTTGTAATACATGTTTTCGAGTATCTCTGTTAAATCATCAATAGCTATATTGGATAACCTCGAAATCTTTTTCACGTTCATTGGAACACTGACTTTGCTAAAGCTTGAAGTTAATATTTCTGCTTCTTGTTGAGTGAACATGTTTTTTAATAATTTCATAGTTACCTCATGTTTTGGTAAACCGATAACATTCTCGCCTTTACTCAACAATAGACGCAATTTCTCATATAAGTCTGATATAACCATTTTTTAAGTCACTTTTAATTTTATCTAACTTTTACTGATCTCAATTATTAGTTTCTTTTAATATGTCCAGAAAAACGCTTAATATCAATAAAAATGTTTAATTTTAATTATTAATCACATGATAATTCCTATTGGTACTTTCTTCCTTATCCGTTTTAAACCTCATTTCCCTTTTTCATATTCTTTCTTTATGAAATCAAGATTTTGTTGAGATGTGAGAAGCATTTGAGGATCTTCTATTTCTTTATAGATCGTTACAGATCTTTGTAAGAAATCAATGGATTTTTTATAGTCTCTTTTGAATTTATAATAAACCGTACCTAAGTTATTTAACGCTCTAGCAATTCCAGGTTTTATCTTTAGCTCTTCCAATATATTGAGGGCTTCGGTATATTTTTTAATACATTCATCGTGCTGCCCCATATCTCCTAAAATTCCTCCAATATTGAAGAGTTGTTTTGCTGCTTCATGCATATTTTGTAGCGATTTTGCAATTGCAAATGCTTTCTTGTATTCTTCAAGCGCTTTTTCAAACTCTCTTCTTGCTTCGTGAATTGATGCTCTATTTCCATAACGCACTGCTAAATGTGTTTTTTCTCCGATCTCCTCAGCAATTCCAATTGATTTATTGAATAACTCGTAAGCTTTATTATACTCCCTTTTCGCACGGTAAATCAATCCCATATTATTCAAGCTAGTCGCCTGACCCGATAAATCACCTAAATCTTGTCTTATTTTGTAGGTTTCATTATATATTTTCATCGCATCGTCATTTCTTCCAAGAGTAAAGTAAATCACTCCCATGGCATTACCTGCAAGTGACTTGATTCTTATCCTCTTAATCTTATCTGCTGTTTGGTATGCTCGCTCTAAATATTTCAATGCCTCATCGTTATATCCCGCGAGGCTATATATATTACCAATTGTGTTTAAATTTGATGCCATATCATCTAAATCTCCGAGTAATTCATCTATTTTAAGAGCTTCAGAAGCATTTTTCAAAGCAAGTTCTAAAAGTCCTTGTGAAGAGTAAATTCCTGCGAGATTATTATAACATAATGCCTTTCTTGATAAATCTCCCATTATTTCAGCTATTTCAAGAGCCTTTTTGATCTCTTTGATAGCATTTTGAAGATCCCCATTGGTATTATAAATTACTCCTAAACTATTTAGTAAAGAAAATTTCAACAAATTAGGAGTATTATCATTTATGATATTCGATGCCTCAATCGTATATTTTAAAGCATTTTTAAAATCAGCTTTTTTCCTGTATAATTCCCCGATATTGATAAGTACTCCAATTTTCTCATTTTCCTGATTTAATCTCTCAATTAGCTGTAATGCTTGATGCAATTTTTCGAATGCTTTGTCTATTTCACCTTTTGTGGAATAGAGTAATCCTAACGCATTTGTGAAATACATTTCGTTAATATCATTTCTTTCTTCTTTTGCAAGGGTTAAACCTGTTAATGCAGTTCTTTCAGCATATTGAATTTCACCTAATTCACTATAAATTTCATGAGCAAGCCTATACTTGGAGGATGCTGCGGCATTAATATGATTTTTTTCCATGTACTCACTAAAACTGGGAATTTGTTTTGCAGGAGCTTCATTTAAAGTATCAAAATTCTCTTTAAAGATTGGAGCTAAGCGGTTTTTTACAAAATTAATCGTGTTCGTTTTTATTTTATACACTTCGATATTTCTCGTAATAGCAATTTCTAAAAGCATGTTATCTTGTTTCGAAAGATCTGAACTTGGCGCGAATTTTAAAGATTTTAATGGATTATAGATAAAAATTTCCTCAGTTTCGAGATTTTGATCATGTTCTATCCAAATCAACCTTTTAATACTTGTTAATTCTCTTAACATGGGACCAATATCGAAATCATCGCTACCCGAGTATCCCATGATTACAAGATCTCGGTATTGCATCATAGAATCAATTAATCTCTTCTTGTATGGCTCAATAGCAAAAGTCTTACCTTTTTCTCTCTCTTTTCCAAGAGCACTGATGGTAGTAATTAATGAATTCTTAGTATTTCTACCTTTAATGCAATCCCATTTTGAACCATGTATCTTGACTATCGGAAATTGACCTTTCACGTTTTTCTCATAATCTTCCTTGGTAATAATGATCATGACTTTTTTATGATAAGGATGAGTTAAGGGATATGGTGCTAATTTATTTTTCAGCGCCATTTCAAGTAGAAAATCGAAATTTGTCGTTATGACATTACAATATCTCATTGTCATATTTGCTAAAAAGACATGGTTAACATTGGGTTCCTTGACCTCATCTAAATAGTCTAGAAATTTGAGATCTTTATCAAACAAGTTTTCTATTTTTTCGACAACTAATTCATATCTCAATGAATCTAATCCTAATAAACTGTTGGCTTCATATTTAGGTGCATAATATTTGAATAACTCACTTACAAACATCCTCGCAGATGGAACACAAGAAGGAGGATCCATTGAAATTCCAGCACCAACCAAGAAATTATAGATCCAGTTTTCATTGAATAGGGCGGATATCTTTTTCAGTTTTTCGGTATCTGGAATTTTTGATATAAAATCTACTGGGTTAGTTTCATTCATTATTTAGAATCTTTTTTGGTTTTTTTATGAAAAAAACGAATACAATGTTAAAAAGTTAATTAATCTCTTTCTTTTTCGAGGTATTTGAAATTCCTCTTAAATAACATGACACTCATAATCCATTCTTCCAATTGGAAAAATTTTTTTAACTTATAACATTTGATTATTAATAAAATCATGTATCGAAAATATTATGACTGTTAAGTCTAAATTGTTAGAACTAGCAAGTAAAAATGGTACTCCATTGCTTGTAATTGATCATGAAATAATTAGGAAGAACTATGATCTTTTTTGCTCGAGTCTTCCTCGAGTAAAACCTTATTATGCTATAAAGGCTAATCCAGAATCAGAAATTGTAAGAACCATGTATAACTTGGGCTCTAGTTTTGATGTAGCATCATGGGAAGAATTTATGATTGTTCAAAACGTAGTTGAAGGGAATAGTAAGAGAAAGCGCCAATTTATGAATGAAAAGGTGATCTATGCGAATCCCGTAAAGCGAATTGATTCATTAAAAAGCCTTAACAATTACTTCTTGCAGATGACGTTTGATAATGATATTGAAATCGAGAAAATAGCTAAATATTGCGAGAAAAGTCGCTTGATCCTTAGGATAGATGTCCCAAACACGGGTTCGGTTGTGGAATTATCAACGAAATTTGGAGCACCCCTTAATAAATGTATTGATCTGATAAAACATGCCAACAAGAGAAGCTTTAAGGTTGAAGGTCTAAGTTTTCATGTGGGTAGCCAGTGCAGCAATTTTGAGAATTATGTCCATGCCTTTAAAATTGCCCATGATCTTTTCGAACAATCTAAAAAAATAGGAAATGAACTGTCTATATTAGATATAGGAGGAGGATTTCCAGTACCTTATGATGATCAAGTACCTCCATTTGAAGAATTATCCAAGACGATTAACGATAATATTGATCAATATTTTGATAATCCCGAGATAAAAATCATTGCAGAGCCTGGGCGCTTTTTAGTAGCAACAAGCGCAACCTCGGTTGTAGAAATTAATGGCAAAGCATTAAGGAGTGATAAAACTTATTATTACGTAAATGACGGAGTGTACAATACATTTTCTGGATGTATCTTCGATCACATTCAGTATCATTTTAAAGCTTTTAAAGATGGAGAGCTAATGGAGAGTGCTGTTGTGGGGCCTACTTGTGATGCGTTAGATAAGATCTCTCTTGAAGAAAAACTACCTGATCTGAATGTAGAAGATCTACTTTATTCTGAAAATGTGGGTGCTTATACAAATGCATCAGCTACCCATTTTAATGGATTTCCTCCCGCAAAAATACTCCACATCAACACTTAATATCTTCAATATAGCTTACTTAAATTACGAGGGATTTCTCCTATGGATGTTCCTAATGATGATGAGAATCTTAAAAAGAAGACAATGCGACTTTCAATTGCAGAAGGTTCTGTTGGAATATTCAGTAGCATGCTTTCTGATAATTATATTGTACCCTTCGCTCTTAGCATTGAATCTTCACCATTTCAAATTGGAATTTTATCATCTCTTGGGAATTTACTCTCACCGGTAGGTCAAATTATTGGTTCACGTAGGATTGAGAAACACTCAAGAAAATCAACATTAATGGGTGGTGTTATAGGGATGGGTGCCATTTGGCCTTTTTTCTTTTTGATTGCACTAATTTATTCCCTGGGATTATTACACACGATTCTTCCTTGGATTTTAATAGGTTCTTATTTACTTTACATGGTATTTTCAGGATTTATGAATCCGTCATGGTTTTCAGTGATGGGAGATGTTGTTCCCGAGAACTTCAGGGGAAGATATTTTGCCAAGCGCAACCTTATATCAAATGCTATTGCATTAAGTGGCACTTTGGGGTTATCTTATCTTTTGGATTGGTTTGATTTCCAAGGGAATATTTTTATTGGATTCACTCTTATTTTTATCTTTGGATTTTTAACACGTGGAGGGTCTATTTATCTTTTTACAAAGCATTATTATCCTCCATATTACGTTGAGGATGTAGATCACATAAAATTTAGCCAGATAATTAAAGAACTCCCAAAGAGTAATTTTGGAAAATTTACTTTGTTTGTTTCCATGTTGACCTTAGGTCAATGGATTGCGGGTCCTTTTTTTTCGGTGTACATGTTATCTGAGTTGCATTTCGATTATTCCATTTTTATTCTCATCAATGTATTTTCATCCCTTGTTGCATTATTCATCTTTCCAATATTGGGAAAATTATCCGATAAACTTGGAAATGTAAGATTACTCCAAATTGGAGGAATAATCATCCCTCTATTACCTTTATTCTGGATCTTTTTTGATACACCATTAGGAATTCTTTTAGTACCTCAATTACTTGGTGGAATTGGGTGGACTTCATTTAATTTAGCAACATCAAATTTTATTTATGACAATATTTCTGGAAGAAAGAGAGGTACATATATTGCTTTCTATAGCTTTTTATTAGGCATAGCAATCTTAGTTGGAGGGATGACAGGAAGCGTTATAATCACATTTATCCCCATTACTTTTATGAATCGGTATCATTTTCTCTTTTTAGTTTCAGGAATTTTTCGTATAATTGTAGTAATACTGATGTTACCCAAGATAAAAGAAGTTAGAGTAACATCTAAACCAATATTAAATCTTAAAAATACGAGCGTTTATAAATGGCTCTATGATTTAACTTTAAGAAATGGAGATAAGATCTCAAAAAAAAATAAAAAAAACGATGAATAAAGCTAAAGCATATTCTTCAAAAGAGTAAATACGAAAAATAGAAAACCAAGAAAATTAATTAGATGGATGTGAGATTTTATATGTTTATATTTTCTTTAACACGAAGAATAATGCCCCTAACTCACCAATTATTGGTGTAAGTATTGGTACTTCTTCATATTTCTGGTTAAATATGCCAACAATTTCAAATCCAGCTGATTTAGCAAATTCTTTGAACTCATCATAGATCCAAAGTCTAAGATCATGAGATTCTTCTATAAGAAGATTTTGTCCATTATCATTGACTTTCATTTTTAAATCGACGTGCCGAATTCTTTTCTCTATATCATACCAGTTTATAACCCATTGTACCTCGAGGTCTATGCCATCTTTATTTACATACCATGTATCATCAATTTTTTTCTCGTTTCTTATGTCTTCACACTTGCAACTCAATTCAACAATATAAAGACCTCCATCATTCAAAGAATTGCTAGTATTCAGAAAATGGGATCTAATATCCTCGTCTTTTCTTAAATATCCTAAACTATTTATACATATAAAAGCAGCATCAAATTTCTTGTCAAATTTCCCAGTTATCATATTATCAATAACAGCGTCAGCGATTTGACAAGAGATATTACTCTTTTGTAGTCTACTCTTAGCTAAATCGATCATAGCAGGGTTTAAATCATATCCTAAGATTGTATATCCATATTTAGGTATGTGTTCCAAGAACAAACCAGGCCCGCATGCTGGTTCTAACAATCGTTTAATATCATTATTACAATAACGCTTAAAACATTTACTGAAAAATTCTATATCACTATCAGCATCTCTAGCAAATGCCAAATCATAATATCTCGATAAATTATAAAATTCATAGAGTTTTTCTTCATCAACATTTGAATCTGTTCTACGAGATTCTAAAAAAGGACCTCCATCCACTATTTGAATGCTTTGGTTCATTAATTCATTACAAGGATTAGTGGAATCAATTACAGAACTATTTTTTAAAAAAATCATATTCTCCAACATTTATAACACCTTACACTTAACATTTTATCTTAAATTGCTTCTATGCATAATTAATAGTAAAATTGCGAAGTAAAATCATATTTTATTTTTTTTTTCGGAAATCGTCTTAATTCTACGATCTCTTTAATTTAATCATTTGGTTCTAAGTATATTGTAAATGTAATCTGGTATTAAAGTTTTTCTATTGATTTCTAAAATTTAGAGTTTAATTTTCTAATGAAGATCATGTTAATTCAAAAATCTTGAAACATTAAACTAAAATCCAATTTCAAATAATAATTACCTAAAGATAAATAATATGAGAGAAATAATAAGGAAAAATAGAATAAAATCTAAAATCTAGATTTGGAGAATTAGAATATTATGAGTCAAACAGGATTTAGTTCTTTAAAAATTTATGTTGATGGCGCTTCTCGAGGTAATCCAGGTCCAGCAGCAAGTGCCTTCATCCTCGTGTATAAAAATAAAATTCTTCATGAGGGGTGCGATTTTATAGGAAAAGCAACCAATAACACAGCCGAATATAAAGCAATTATTAATGCATTAAAATTAGCTCAAGAATATTCTAAAGGACTAATAGAACTATATTCTGATAGTAATTTAGCTATACAACAAATCAATCAGAAGTGGAGAATAAATCAACCACACTTGGAGAAATTATATAGAGAAGTACATAAATTTGCGGGTAAATATGAGAAGGTGGAATTTATTTACGTCAATCGAGATAATCAATTTATATCCATATGTGATCATTTATGCAATCAATGTCTTGATGCTGAAGGAATTAACTTTTTAAAGAAAAATTCACGGTGAAATGTTATTATGGAATCATTATTAGGATTTTTAATGATCTTTGTCATTGGATGTTTAAGTTTAAGTGGATTATTCTTGATTTCCTTGAAGGAAAAAACACTTGATAACATACTTTTTATCCTTGTAGCATTTGCGACGGGTTCAATTCTTGCTACGGCATTGTTTGATCTAATACCAGAATCCTTGCACCATCTTGAAGAACTTAATGCTGGTGGTGCTGGAATTACTAAAGAGTTCTTATTTATTAATGTTATTTTTGGATTCGTGATTTTTTTCATATTAGAACGATTTATTTATTGGTTCCATGGGCACGCACATGAACATGAAAATAAATTAGTGTGTTATGATGAATTAAATGAAAGTTCAAGTAAGATCTTGGAGAAAGGGGGAAAAATTAAGAGTTTTGCACTCCTTAATTTAATTGGAGATGGTCTACATAATTTCTTAGATGGAATAATCATCATGGTTGCTTTTCTAAGTGATCCTGCAACGGGTGTTATAATCACGCTTGCTGTAGCATTTCACGAAATCCCCCAAGAAATTGGTGATTTCGGGATACTCATTTATGGTGGCTTTACAAAAAAGAAAGCTCTCATTTTCAACTTCCTCAGTGGCATGATTGCCCTAATTGGGGGAATAATTGCCCTAATTTTTTCTAATACTGTCGCTTTGTTCAACTTGTTCTTTTTGGCATTTAGTGGAGGAGGTTTTCTATACATAGCTAGTACTGAATTAATGCCAGAACTTATTAAGGAGAAAAATTTAAAGAAATCCATCATTCAAGTACTTATTTTCATTTGTGGCCTACTCCTAATCATAGTGTTAGTCACTCTTATGCCTCATGAATAAGTAAGGTGACCATTATTTTTGTAGCTTAAATTCATTAATGAAAGTTGGATATAATATAATAGAGAGTGAAAATTATGACCGAGAAATATTTCTACTTTATAAAAGCTTTACCCTTGGAAGAAGTTTATGAACAAACATTAACATTTTGGCAAAATAATAAAGGAACCATTGTAGAAGAAAGGTTATCACCCGATAATTTAGTAAAGACATTAAAAATTCGCCGAGAAATGACATTGACATCAAATGGCGAGGATTACGTTCTTGATTTTTCCTATAACCATGGGGATTCTAAAACTTATATCAGAATTGAAGTTTCACTTGTACAAGGTTATGGAATTCAATGGTTAACGCCGAAAAAAATAATAAATAAATGGATTAGTGAATTGAAAATTACTCCTACTTATCTGGTTGGGAGGACGAATGAAGAATTTTTTGATTTTGACAAAATTCCAGCAGCAAAACCACAAAAAATGGAAGAATTTAAACCTAAAATGTCACTCATAACTGATTCTTATCTATTAACATCCCCTCAACCTAAACCAGCGCCCCGGGTAGATAAAAATACCATCTCTCAACCTTCTGTAATGATCAAACCACCTGAATCATCAACCATGACTTCAAAAACGGTTCAAAAAAAAGAATCTGATCGATCTGATGAATTTGCTATGAAATTTTGCACCTTTTGCGGTACTCCCGGAAAAAAATCATTTCATTTTTGTGAAAATTGTGGAAGAAGGTTTGAATGAGGGATAAGAGACTCCTCATAATCTTCAACATGGGATTCAAAAGCGAAGTTTTCTCCTTTTACCTTATTTATTTGAGGTTAAAATGAAATTAGTATTAAAAAGCTATACCAATTTATCTGAGATGGTACTAAAAGTCCCCTAAGTATATTAAAAAAAGTGATTTACATTGAATTATATAGGAATTAGAAGTTCTTCTTCTTTTCTCTCAGTTATTCTTTTCTTAAATTTCCGGTATAATTTTGAAAATTTTATCGGTTTTTCTTCATAATCAAGTTCGACTAAGGCCTGTTCTTGATATACCCTAACAATCTCGGTCGAAAGCTCTTGCCAATCCTTACAGATATTTAATGTTATTTCATCACTTCTTAAAAGAGTATCATGAGAAATAATCCTTGCAAACTTTTTTGCTAAAGGTTCTATTATACTTTTTTCAGCTCCCTCAAGCATGTCTTTGATAAAATCTTCCGCAGAATACCATTCAGCGACTCTTTGTAGATCACGGTGAATTTGAGCCAGTAAGACATTTCTAGGACCTTCCCAAAGCTCCATTATCATGGAATCTCGATGTAATCGTGGTAATGCTATGAAATCCTCCATTATTCCATGACCCCCAAAGAAAGATATTGCCAATCGTATCAAAGCAGGAGCTTCATCAGCAACAGCAATCTTGCATAGCATTATAAGCTCACGTAATCTGAATCGTCGTTTTCTCTCCTCCATATCATCTAATTGTTGTAACTCCCTTATCCCACTAATTAAATTCTCGTTAAAATGAATAAATTCTGAATACAGTTTAAACGCACCTGCAGTTGTTCTCATGACCGCATGCTTTAAATCATTAATCTGATTCATCATTAATGGAAAAGAGGCAATGGGAACACCAAAAGCAGTTCTAAATTGAGCATATAATATTGCTTCCCTCGCAGCACGAAGTCCTCCTGCTGCCATGCCAAAAGAAATATGAAGTCTCGATAGAGAAAGTACAACTCCAACAACATCTGCTAATCCTTTCTCATAAGGTCCTACAGGATATGCGACAGTACCATTGTACGTTATTTCTGCTGTGGGGAGTTCAGCAGTACCTAGCTTCTGTTTGAGTCGATCAATAGTATATGAATTTCTAATTTCTTTTTCTTTATTTCCGGGGAGCCAAGCTGGAACAGCAAATGCTGCAACTTTCGTAGATGATGGGATATTCTTAGGTTTTGCTGTGACGATGGCATAATCGGCTTGCATTGCAGAGCAGAAAAATTTTTGGCCGTACAAACGCCAACAATTTGAAATTCCATCGAGACCTCCTGCCTCTTCATAAACAGCTTCTACTAAATTAGCTGGGACATCACTCCCTCCTTGAATTTCACTAATAAATTGAGAACCTAAACTATAATCTCCATTGATGCCATCTCGAACGGCTGTTAGACACGATTTTGCTTCTGAACTTAATTCATCTTCATACTTTTGCATTAACCAGACCATTCCATGAGTGCAAGCAACAGGACACATGACGCCAACCTCTCCCAACTCATATAGGAGAAACATCTTAGCAAATCTACTCCATGCGGTATTTCTTTTAGGATCGAATAAACCCAAGTTAAATATCTCTTTTTCAAGATGTTCGGTCTCAGCTGCTCTTTTAATTCTATCTATTCGATGATTATAAGCATCATAGTGTTGTATGATTGTACACCTCACTCGATTCTCAAGTCGAGTTGCTTCATCCGCTAAATCTCTCCAACGGTAAGAAACTTTATCCGACAATTCTTTAAGTTCAGCGTCAATTTTATCGAATTCTGAACCCGCATATTTTTTAAGTAATGCGTGAAAAAACTCATCATCTCTGTAGAAATTAAATTGACTTTTAACGAATAAATAATCATCAAAAGAATATGGATTGTTCCTATCTCCTTCGGTATATTCTTGTGCACACATGCTTCTTTCACTACTCTTGTTTATATTATCTGAAAAAAAATAAGAAAATCTCTTTATTTAATATTCAAGAAGAACTAGTTTATATTTTTATATGAGAAAATAACACAGAATAAAAGAAATATTCCAGTAAATAAAGCCTTTATGTACTGAATATGGTCATGTTATAAAAAGTATTAACTTAGAAAAGTGAAGAATAAAATCAATATAAAAAAGAAAATCATTTAAGATTTAAATTTAGATAACAACCACGGAATCAATAATCATTGATAAGATATAAATCAATAACGTTGCATGTAATAAAGGTAATGCCTTCAAACAGGATTTTGAATTCTTACACCTTATAATAATTACGTTCGCGACTATTATTAATACCCATGCTATAGAAAATCCGATCAAGGCAAGTATTCCCATGTCTAATAACACAAATATCGCGGAAGTAATAAGATGCATAACGGAAAAAATGGCAATCCATAGTTTATTACCCTTTATCCCGTATAATCCCGCTATAGTGTTCAAACCCTTAACTTTATCATTTTCTATATCAACAATATCATTCGCACCAAGATGAACAAGCGCCCAAGGATATAGAAATAATATGTATAAAATTACCGTAAAATCAAATTGACCAACAATTAAATATCCTGCGATTGGAAACATGACAAGATCGGTTCTTCCTAATAATTGTGCAAATGGAAATCTTTGCTTTTTTTTCACGAGTTGATAAAAAACTTCCATTGAATAAGCATATATCATTATGATATACACGTATATGAGATGTGGAAAGGGTAAAAGTGCGATCAAAATTGCCGTGATTATAACAAAAGCAAGGAAGACTAATATTGCTTGTTTTAGCGAGATTAATCCCGATGGAATCGGACGCTCATTAAACGGTCGCCAATAATTGGTTAAAATGTTGTCAGTATCTTTTTTATCCACATTATGATCAACAATATCATTTAATACCATTCCCGCTTCGAATCCAAATAGACCGATGAAGATTGCTAAAATTAGTAGTTGCCCCGAAAAGAAACCTTCATTCCTAAACGCAAGCATGAGTCCCGAAACAAATAACAATGGCCATACGGGAGCAAAATGAGCTCTGGTTAAGTCAATATATGCTTTTATTTTCTCTTTAATTATCATAATTATTAATTTTCACTATTAAAATTAAAGTATAAATAATTTCTCCGTTTATAAAGTAAATGGAGACCAATCATGCAGATAAGGAATTCTGAATAATTATCCATATAATGTATCTCTCTATCGAGTTATTTCTTAACTGTTTCCATTAAAACCTTAATACTAATTTCTGGATGATGATATCTTTGAGTTTTTAAAGTTAGGGATCCAAATTGTATCGCTTTTTCAGGACAATAATTAATACAAGCTAAACACTGCTGACATTTATGCTGCCATTCAGGTTTACCATCAACTAGAATAATGTTTTTAACTGGACAGATTTTTTCACAAATTCCGCAACTATTACAATTTTCATCAGTATAGAAATTTTTATCATTCTGATTGACACTTTCATGAAATTCTTGATTAAATTTTGCTTTTCGATTTCTCTTATTTTCATTAGAGTCAATCCTAATACTATCAACTTGTCGTATTATAATTTTGACAATTTCTTCAATTTTTTTATCTGCAATCTCAAAGAGTTCCGACTCTTTCTCTTTCGGATCAACATCATACCCAATAATATAGTTATTAGGCATTCTTATAAAAAATCCTGCATTTAATTTCTTTGATTTTTTAACCAGGATCTCCTCAATTTGAAATAGTGGTAAATCAGTTATATCTCCTGCACTTGTAACAATGGTGAAAAAGTACTCAGAATTACTAAAATCCATTTTATTTATGAAATCTTTTACTATCTTGGGCAATCCCGCATAATATAAAGGAAAAACAAATCCGACTTTTTCACTATTAGATTTAATACTTTCCTCTTCCCAAATGCTTGCGATCGACACCAATTTACATTCCTTAAGTTTATCACATAAGAGTTGGGCAATTTTTAAGGAATTACCGGTCCCAGTAAAGTAATATATTGTCGTGTTCATTTTCAAAACCATTTACAGTTTTAGGTATTAATTGAGGTTTTTGAAAGTCTTTTTACTCCATACATTATACAAACTATTACCACGATAAGGATATTAATGATAAATATTATCCATCTTCCTAAGCCAGTCACCCAGTAGGGAAAAATCATTGATGAGAAGTTTCCCATTGCGTGGAACATGATCGCTAAAAACACGTTGATGTTTCCACCTTTATCTCTATTATTATTAAGTATCCATGTATAGAGGATGGACAGAACCATTTGCAATAATACAAACTCATAAATTGGCATGTTTGACTGACTTTGCACACTTCCACTGATAAAGAATAACGGTAAATGCCAGAGTCCCCAAATCAACCCTAAAATTAGACTTGAATATAAAGCGTTATATCTTGACTGCAGGCGATCTAGAGCATATCCTCTCCACCCATATTCTTCTGTAAATGGACCTCCAATAAAGTAGAATAGAATGAAGTTTGGGACCCACATGATTAATGGAGTGGCATACTGGAATCTATTCATGGGTTCAAAAATGCTCACAATAAACAACGCTATTCCTGAAGTAAAAATTGGTATAAATAACGTAATAATCCAAATCTTCTTAAATTTAAAATTCCATCCACTTAAAAATAATCGCTTTACTTCTCCTTTTTCTCCTTTAATGGAACTTAACAGAAATGCAGCAATAAAGGGTCCAAAAATGGCAAGATTTCCCAGAATTTGTATTGGTCCCGGAGCAATTAATCCAGCCGAGACTAAAACGCTAGGTAACCATAGAAGCCATGATATCAAAAATGATACAATAAAAAAAACTAATAAATTCTTCTTTTCTTCCTCAAAAATCATGAGAGTCACTCGGCTAAATAATATTTGGTAGAATTAAAATTTTTCAAATAAGTTTACAGTGCGCTTGTATTGCATTATAAAATCATTAATTTTAGCTGCTAAACTTCTAACATTATTAGTTGTTATAATAAACCCTTTTTTATTACCTAAATCATAGTATCCTAAATTTTTCTTAACTAAATCAATCTGATTTAAATCAACCCAATCAATGCTCGTATCTTTAATTGGGATAATTCCAAGATGATGCGTTAGTGCTAAGCTTAAGTTTTCAATGAAATAGGCTTCCTCTCTTGATTTTTTTGTGCAAAAAAGCAATAAAACATGTGAATCAACCAATTTTTCAGTATCATCATGATATATTTCAAGAATTTCTTTATTACTTTTTAAAAGATTAATTAATTCTTCTATTCTATAAACTTGTCCAAATGCTGAAGGAAATGCTGCATAGAGGATTAATGGTGCATTTCCTCTACAATATTCTAAAACTGAATTGACATCATAATTTTGAATTAATGCCCATTCATCTATCCAGTTATTATTCTCAAGGTGTAAGATTTTCAAATTCCTTAATTTCCAAAAATTATTCGGAAGGCGTTCTAATCTGTTATGGCTCAGATCCAAACTTGTTAATGAATTAAGATCCCCTACCGATTCGGGAATTTTCACGATCCTATTGTTCTTTAATGTCAAGATTGTCAATGTTTTTATTGTAGAAATTGAATCCGGAAAGACATCCAAATCACATTTTGCCAAGCCTAATCCAATAATTTTTTTTGCCTTAATTTGAATTCCAAATGAATCTTCATTGATTTCATGCAAAATTGGAATAGTTTTCCCAATAGATAATTCCAACTTCTTTAAATAGTCTGGTTCATCTAAAATTAAGGTATCTTGGTCAGTCATTCGAATTAAAACCTTTAAAATAAATAAGATCAAAAATAAATTATAATTTATTATTATAGATCCTGATCTATTAGTCGTACTCATTTTTCAAATATTTTAAATAATATTGCTTTTTATCAAGCTTAAGTATAATTTAGATTAATTAAGTTATTACATGACTTTATTTGATAAACTCGATAAGCACGAGTTAAAGGAACTTCTTGTCAAATGTTGGATGACCCATGATGGCGCGTGGTTTTATAACGTGGTAAAAGAATATGGAATCGATGCGGCAAACAAGCTCAATAAAGGTGCTATAAAGAATTTATCCGTTTTGGAAATGCAAAGAATTCGAAAAGCATTAGGAATGGAGAAAACGAAAATAAATTCTTTCGAACAACTTAAAAAATTCATCGATGATGGTTTTAGTATATTGAAGGGAGATTTCATGAAGTTCCAATACACTTTTCCCGAAGAAAACCGAATGCATTGGGAAATGGATACGTGTTTCGCATTTGAAGGAATGAAAATGATTGGAGTAAAGCAAGGTTATGAATGTGGCGTCGTTTTCCGAGTATGTTGCTGGTTAGACGCATTAGGAATTAAATATGAATTAAAACCTAAAATTACTAAGTGTTTGTTATATTCTCAAAAAAAATGTGTGGGAGATATAATAGTTAGATTTGATGGATAAAAGTTATAGCTAACCTATTGATTTGTTCCCAAAGGATCTTCTAATTGTCCACGAATTTCAAATTTTCCTGCCCATTTTAATGTAAATGCTTTTCTACTTTCATAGGTCCAATCTTGAATTATATTGACAGGGATCATGAAGAAAGTAATTGCAAATGGAATTAAAGGCCACGTTATGGCATTTATGAAGAAAATCGCACCACCTACATTTCCTATCGTCGTGAAGAATGAAACCAATAACTTAACTAAGCTGATTACTACTGATATTCCTGCATAACCTTTGAGATAGTACAAATAAAATCCACCCATTGACCTAACTTCGGTAGGAAAAGAACCTCTAATCACTTTTTTCTGGTTTTTATTCGTGTATTCAATCCCCGAATCTAGCAAAAAATATGTTGCTGAAAATACGCAAACAGCAATTCCAGAGACAATTGGAAAAAGAAAAACTAACGTGAGAATTTGAAGTATAGCACCTCCCGCATCCATAAAAGTATCACTGAAAAGAAATTCATGAAGAATGGGCTCATCACTGAGAAGAATCCCAAAATTGAATGCTAACAATGCTGGGAAGAGGACGCTTAGAAAAGCACCCTTAAACTCTTTAGGTTTATGTATTTCCTTAATACCATAAATTAAGTTGCGTCCTAGAATTTTTTTATGTACAAATATGAATAAGGGCGTGAATAGATACCCTCCGATAAAAAATCCTATTATACATGCTACTGGAATCAACAAAAATAATATTGCTGTATCAATTGCTAAGTTGTGGGTTAAAATCTTATATATGCTAAACTGTCCTATTAGTCCTGCATTGACAATTAATATGATACAAAAAAAAACGATAAATACAATCCAAATTATCAACCATTTTTTATACCTTTTTAAAGAATTCATTTTTGTATAGTCATCCCTTTTTATTCTTAAATCTGTTATTAGTAATTAGATTCAAAACTATTTATATTTTTAAAAGCTTAAAATAGGTAATCGCTTTTTAACGACTTTGTCAAAAATCATGTACATCACATTGGAGTCGACTTAAAACATTATATAAGTACTATATATATTGATTAAATTGTTTAAAAGTGTATATCTTTGGAAATACTCCTCTTTTAAGAATTTATTATTCTATTTTTTTAAAAATACATTATTTTTCTTAAATATGTATCAAGTTTTTTCAAGCAAGCAAAAATTGTTATCAATTGTATCAGTTCAGTCTTTTGGTTATAAGAATTTTACTTTGTATGGTAAAGTCTTATATTTTATTCTTAGAAAGTTTTTTAGACAACTTTGTTGCATAAAGTTTAAATATCTACGTTGTCTATCTTTAATTATAAACTCTGTGAGATAAAGTCAAGCAGAGTAAGAGAAAAACGCTTTAATTCATAAATTAAATAATCAAATAGTTCCATTTAGGTTGGAAAAAAAATATTAATGAGAAGAGAAATATGGAAAAAATTCAAAAAGCGTTAATTAGTGTTATGACACTAGCCGTTTCTGTAGGATTAATCTATGTTTTCTTTGCATTTAGCGGAATTACGAGCAATAATTCTGGCTCTGATGATTCTGGTTTTCCATTTTTTATAATATATTCGAGTTGACCTGCAATTTTTGTTCCGATCTTGGCTCAGAAAATACAGGAAACAAAACAAAAATAAAAATTAAATAAAAAAAGAGTTGATAAAAATAAATGACTGAAAGTTTTGCTATAGAAACGGACGATTTAACAAAAAGTTTTGGTAATGTCCGTGCAGTTAACAAACTGAACTTAAAAATCCCATTTGGTAAAACGTATGGATTACTCGGTCCAAATGGAGCAGGTAAAACTACCACTATCAGGATGCTTAACGCGATTATTTCAAAATCTTCGGGTAACGCTTCAGTTGGTGGGTATGATTTGCTCACTCAGAGCGAAGAAATTAAGCAAATCTGCGGGTTTTTACCGGAATCTCCTGGATTATATTCCAAGCTCTCTGCTAAAGAATTTCTGGAATTTATTGGAGAATTGTATTACTTGCCCAAAGACATAATTTCTGATCGTATTGATGAATTATTGGAGCTTTTTGATCTAAAAGGTAGAGAAAACGATCTTTTAGAAGGGTATTCAAGAGGCATGAAACAAAAAGTGTGCATATGCGCCGCTCTAATTCAAGATCCCGAAATAATCTTCTTAGACGAACCAACATCAAATTTGGATCCTGCAACTGCTAGAATGGTAAAAAATCTCATATCCGAACTAGCAAAAAAAGCGGATAAAACCGTTTTTATATGTACTCACCTTCTTGATTCTGCTGAAGAATTATGCGATATCATCGGAATTATAGTGAACGGTGAACTAAA
>Ga0307445_10000724_pt1 | contig 18278 bp, 13 predicted proteins | sample SalMarSW160330MG_FD_202147 | JGI IMG/M metagenome (GOLD analysis project Ga0307445, IMG submission 202147) | Salt marsh sediment microbial communities from the Plum Island Ecosystem LTER, Massachusetts, United States - SW1603-30 | ecosystem: Environmental > Aquatic > Marine > Intertidal zone >...
CCGAGGATATCGATTCTCAAACCCAACGGTTACGCTCTTCTGTTGGAGAGCGAGAATACGACCAAAGTGCGGGACATGGCGGCGCTGAATTACGACACTTTCGATGAGCTAATAGACGAAACCGAACAGCTGGCCCAGAACGCGGTAATCAACGGGTCGGTGGATGATGATCGGCTGGTGGAATTATATCGCTCCAAAGGATATTCCGTGCAGGAGGGGCATAACGGGGTGGTGATGGTGAAATCCTTGAAAGATGCCCGATTTGACGATGTGTATGGGCCGTCTTTCTACCTGGGCGCGCTTGACTGGTTCTAAGATTGCAGACCGATGTGATGCTTTTCCATGATTGAGTAAGGCCGTCCCCCCTATCAGAGAAAATTAAGGTCTCAGGATCGGCCAGAAGTTTGATTTTTAGTCAATCGAAGTTGATGGATCGGCGCAAACCGGAACCTGGCTTAAGCCAGGTTCTGGTTCCACGCGGTGCTGCTGATGTGCAACCTCCTATCCTTCTGCCGACGGTTGGCCCTCTTCACTCGGCGCCCCTTTTTCCTCTGTCCTTCTGCCGGTATCCCGATGCAGCCTGAGAATACTCTCATAAAGCTCTCCGCTTCTGAAGGGTTTGATTAGAATGTCTTGGGCACCTGCCTTCCAAGCCCGATCCAGCGTCTCCTGCCGCACGTGTCCGGTGATGGCGATCACTCCGGCACTTTTGTTTTTTTCCTTTATCCGTCGGATGAGCTCGATACCGTCCATCCCCGGCATGGTGATGTCCGACAGCACCACGTCGAACTTTCCTTCCTCGAAGTGCTCAAGACCTTCTTCGGCCTCCGGAGAAACCGTCACCCGGTGGCCCTTGGACTCCAGGAATTTCTTCAACACCCTGCAGATGGTCTCCTCATCGTCTATCAAAAGGATATTGAGCTTTGCATCTGTTTCCTCCGGCGTCTCGATCTCTTTCTTCGAGGCCCGCTCCGGGGATAGATTGGAGGTCACCGGAACGATGACGGTAAACCTGGCTCCTTTTCCCGGACGGGAACTAACCTCGATTGTGCCGCCATAGCTGTCGACGATTCCACGGCTGACGAAGAGTCCCAGACCTGTTCCGGGCACCTTGCTGCTGCCCAATGCACCTTTGGTGGTAACAAAAGCATCGAAGATTCGGTCCTTGATTTCCTCGGAGATGCCGTAACCGGTATCCTCGAATGCGATTCGGATGTTGTCCCGGGCGTGGTCAATCTTCACCGTCAGCGTGCCCCCCTTAGGTGTCATGGCATCGCGGGCGTTGTTGACCATGTTCAGAAAGACCTCGGAGAATTCTCCCGGATCGCAGAATATATCGGGAACGTCTTGGAGGCTTTGGGCCACCCGGATGCCCAGCTTCTCCAGTTCTCGCCGGCTGAAGGAAAGAACGTTTTCCAGTGCTTGTCTGACGTTAGCCAGCTCGCGTTTCCGCTTCTTCTCCCCGGCTACCGCCAAAAGGCTGTTGGTGATACTCGATCCCCTTTGTGAGTTTTCCACGACGACCTTGAAACACTCCTTGATCTGGTTGACGTCATCCGAACTCAGCCCGTACTCGGCATTGGCCATGATCCCCGCCAGGATGTTGTTAAACTCGTGAGCGATTCCATATGCCAGGGTGCCCACGGCGGCAGTCTTTTCCGACTGGATCAGCCGCTGAAGGAGTCTCTCGCGTTCGGTGACATCCTGAATGGTTCCAAAAGCCCGCACTGCCGTGCCTTCCCGGTCACGAAGGACTTCAAAAATCTCATTCAGATGCCTGATTTCACCATCAGGACGCACGGCTCGAAAGGAGTACTCGCCGGAGTCGGCTTCCTCGAGGAGCCTTTTTACCTGTTGGTTGTTCGACTCTATGTCCTCAGGGTGAATCAAACTCTCGATTGACCCGTGCGAGAGTTCGAAAGTATCCCGGCTCACTCCGAAAATCCGATACAGCTCTTCTGACCAAGACAAAGTGTTTTCCTCGATGTTCCAGTCCCAGCTCCCGATGTGGGCTATGGCCTGAGCCTTTTTCAGTCTGTCTTCGCTCAACCTCAGGGCCTCCTCTGCCCGCTTGCGCTCGGTGATGTTTTCCGCAGTTCCCTCATAACAAGAGATGTCCCCTTTTGCGTCGCGGATGGCTTTAGCATTTTCCCGCACGAAGATGACCGAGCCGTCGTTCTTCATCCACGCGGCCTCCAGGCCCACAACCTCCCCTTTGGACTCCATGATCTCTTTGAACCCACTCCGGGGATAGGACGGCTCAAATCCTTCTTCCTCCAGATTGCGCGCAGCCAGCTCTTCAAAGGAAGAACAACCGAGCATCCGGACCAGGGCGGGATTGGCCATGAGGATTCGTCCGTCCGGCGTGGTGCGGTAAATCCCGACTGGAGAATTCTCGAAGAGGTTTCTGTAGCGCTCCCGGTTCTCCCGCACCTTCTCCTCCGCTTGCCTGCGCTCGGTGATGTCGGTTATCACCGTCCGGCACTGAGTAACCTCACCTTCGGTGCTCGGAACCGGCACGCTCTCAAGCCGGGCGGGGAACTGGAGCTTCTTTTCCTTCTTCTTCATGAGCCTGATTTCACAAACCCGGCGGGTACCGGACCGGAGAACCCGCCGGAGATGCAAATCGGAATCCTCCCGGTCCTCCGCTGCAACGTAAAGGTGAAACGGTTTGCGAATCAGAGCATTTCTTTCCACACCCAACAAGCTTGCGCCGGTGAGATTTGCCTCCAGTATCAGGCCGTCCTGGTCAAAAGTGAAATAGCCCACCGGTGCGAAGTCATACAGATCAGCGTACCTGCTCTGCGACTCCGCCAATTCCTGCTGGGTTCTCAAGAGATCCTCATTCTGAATCTCCAACTCGATCTGATGCACTTGCAGCTCGTGCAGCACGCGCCGGACCTCGTCCGCAGACAACTTCTGCACATCCCCCACCATGTCGCGAAGCTTCTCCTCCGCCTTCTCACGAAGGGCATCTCGTCCTTTTTCACCTTCCGGATTTTTCTTCACAGTTATACCCCCTGCGAAACTGGATAGTGAGCAGTCGGAAAGTCTGTCAGGGTTCACCTTGCTGGTTTTGTCCCCCTGCCCGACAAGCTGCCGGGCCACGTGAAATCTTCCGGCTTCCTCAGGATTTCTCGGGCGCCGGCTTTCGCCCGGTGACGTCCTCCATGGCCAACAGAATCATCTGGGTGGCTTTGTTCTCCGCATCGAGAATCTGCCTGGCGCTAAGCAGCATTGCCCGGCGTCCGATATATGGAAACTCGTGCTCTACCTCAAAATCCGCCAGACTCGTTTGCCGCGGCAAGATCGTCTCCAGCAGCCTCCGGAGTTCGGGGATGTCCCACTGCCGGTTGCCCAGCTCATAAACGCGACAGCCCTCGGTTTGCTCGGGTTTGACATTGAAGGTCTGGTAGAAGGAACGGTTGGCCGACATCACCTTCAACCCGGCATCCAGAACCAACACGGGCTGACGCACGGTCTCCACGATCCCGCGGGCAAGTGCCTGGGCTGTTTGCATCTCGCGAGCCGCCTGAATCTCTCTCTGGGCGCGTTTGCGATCGGTTATGTCCACCAAGGTAACGGTAACTCCATCGATCACGTTGTCCCGACTCCGATATGGGAAAATGCGCAACAGATACGTGCGCCCGCGCCTGTCTTCCACTTCCACTTCTGCGGGCGTCAGGGTCTTGAGCACCCGCCTGATGTCTTGGGCAAGGTTCTGGTGGGTGAGATTGGAGTTGATGTCTTCCAACGAACGCCCCAAATCCGTGTCGATGAATTTCATCACTTCGGTGGCCGCCGGAGTGAATCGCCTGATGCGCAGGTCGTTGTCCAGGAAGATCAGGGCTATCTCCGTGCTGGACAGAAAGTTGCTCATGTCGTCGCGGGCATCGGCCAGCTCCTTGATTTTCATGTGCAATTCCGCGTTCACGGTTTCCAGCTCTTCATTGATGGATTGAAGTTCCTCCCTGCTGGTTTCCACCTCCTCGTTGGTGCTCTCCAACTCCTCATTGGAAGATTGCAGCTCCTCGTTCAGCGATCTGAGCTCCTGGTTGGAGCTCTCCAGCTCTTCAATGGTGCCGCGCAGGTTGTCCTTGGTGAATTTCAATTCCTGCTCCAGTCCTCGCAATCGCTGACCGGCTCTCTGGCTGCCGCGAGCGGGCGTTTTTCCGCGGAGCTTTGCCTTGTTTGGGGTTTCCACGCTCTCGAAGGCAACCAGCAGCAGACCCTTCAGGGATTCCGGTTTGCTTATGGGCGTTACCTTCAGATCGATAAGCTGGCTGTCCCCGTTTGTCTTGACCCGCAATCCCCTGTAAATCACGCCTTTCTTCTTGCTCACGGCTTGACGGATGGCCATGTTTAGTTCAACTCTCAAATCCTCTCTGGCCATCTGCAGGATGTTCAATCCTGCTTTTCCGGGTGCGGGTTCCAGGTACCTGCCGGTCCGGCCGTAGAAATAAAGGATCTCGCCTTTCTCGTTGACCACCGCCGAGGGAGGCGCATAGCCCTCTAACAGTATCTTCTCGATGTGCTGGCTCATGCTGATCTGGCCGGGTCGCACGATTGGTCGCTTTTTCTGCCCTTCGGCCTCTCGATCCCACTGGGTCGCGAGGGAGGAGTCCAGTGGCAGGTCGGGTGCGGAGGCAGCTCCCTTGCGTTTGAAGAACCTCCATTTCTTCTCGAAGACCGAGTAAAGATCCGTGTGTTGACCGATGGTCTCGGAGGGTCCCAGCAGCAAAATTCCCTCGGGCCGCAGAGAGTAATGGAAAAGGCGCAGCAGTTTTGCCTGCAACTCCTGGCCCAGATAAATCAGCACGTTTCTGCAGCTAATCATGTCCAGATTCGAAAAAGGCGGATCTTTGATGAGGTCTTGAGGGGCGAATACCACCATTTCCCTGATTTCCTTGTTCACCATGTAGATCTTGTCGTCTCTTGTGAAGAAGCGGCGCAGGCGTTCTGCCGCAACGTCCACGGCGATGCTGTCGGGGTAGGCGCCTGCCCGGGCCGATCCGATGGCATCCTCGTCGATATCGGTGGCAAAAACCTGGACCTTGGTGCTTCTTTTCAGCTTTCCCAGATGCTCCCGAAGCACCATGGCAACAGAGTACGCCTCTTCTCCCGTCGAGCAGCCGGGGACCCAGACCCGAAAGGGCTGCCCGTGAGGCTTCTTCTTGAGCAGATGTGGCAGCACCTTCCTTCTGAGGATTTCGTAAACCTCCCGGTCCCTGAAAAAGCCGGTAACCCCGATGAGAAGTTCACTGGCCAGTTTTTCCACTTCCAGCGGGTTTTCCTGCAGATAGCGGACATAATCTGAAAGCCTTCCCATCCGATGAAGGCTCATCCGCCTGTCCATCCTGCGGCTGATGACGCTCTGTTTGTACAGGGTGAAATCGTGACCGGTTCGCTCTCGAATCAGAAAGAGCATTCTCCGGCGAAGATTGGAGATATGGCTTGCGTCTTTGGGGGGCGCCTTCCGGGGCTTGTGATGAAAGTACTTCACGTACTCCAACATGCGCGCGGGCATCTTCTCCGGAGGCAGGACGTAGTCTGCAAGTTGGGTGGCTATGGCGCTGCGGGGCATGCCGTTGAACTTGGCCGACTCCGTATCCTGAACCATAGCCAGCCCGCCTTCTCCTTTGATTGCCTTCAAGCCCAAGGCCCCCTCGGTCCCGGTCCCGGAGAGAACAACGCAAATAGCCCTCTCTTTGTGGTCCTCGGCCAAAGACCGGAAAAACAAATCGATGGGGTGTCTCAAGCCACGTGTGGCCACCGAGTCCATCAATTGGAGCCGTTCGTTCATTATGGCCATATCTTTTCTTGGTGGAATCACATACACGCAGTTGGGCTCGACTTTCATTCCGTCCTTCACTTGGCAGACCGGCATCCGGGTGACCCTGCTCAGCAGCTCGGGCATGATGCTTGCGTGAGTGGGGTCCAAATGCAGCACCACGACAAAAGCCATGCCGCTGTCGGGCGGCATATGCCTGAAAAAGGTATCCAGAGCCTCCAATCCGCCCGCAGACGCCCCCATACCGACGATGGGAAACGACGTCAAACTCGTCCCCTCACTCCGGGCACGCCTTCGCGATGAAGCAGACCTGAGTTTGCCGGAGGCCCCACCCGATCCTTTCCCTGTCGCCTTCCTCCCGGCCTTGCCGGTCTTCCCGACAGTCGATTTCGCCGTTTTCCGCCGACCCCTCTTAAGCGGTCGATGGGGCATCGTATCCTCCTTGTCTTCTCCGCATTTCGTTTGCCTCCCGCTATCCTTGTTTGTCTCTTCTTTTCCACCCACAAAGTACCTCCGCGCTTCCCTATTGTCAACCGAAAATTCCACTTCCGGTGAGCCTGTTGGGAGGCCATCTGAGGCAGGCTACAATTTTGCTCGCGCCCCTTGACTTGGACATTCATTCTGGCTATATTCCACCCGAGTTTTTGACCTTTGAACCGCGGGCAGAAGAGATGAAACCCATAAAAACCAGCCTCTTGGCTCGAGCCTTTCTGAGTTGGTACAGCAAGCTCCGGTTCAAGTCCGATCCGTTTTCCTTTGCCAGGAAAGTGGAGGAATCTCAGAGGGTCCTTATATGCATGCCCAGTGACGTCGATGGTTTCACCATGGCCAGAGATTTGCTTGCCGACTTCATCCGCATATTCCGGCCCAGAGAGGTTTACGTGCTTGTCCCTTTCTTGGAAGGCGGGGTCTATCTTTCGGACTCGTCCGACTACCGGGTGGTGGTTGTCGACAGAAACGATCTGGACTTCTTTTCGCTTCCCCGGAAGGGATTCATTCAGAAGCTGACGCAACATGGTTTCGGGATATCCCTGGATCTGGACCTGGAGAATGCCTTCTTCGGTCGCTATGTCTGTCTCAGATGCGGCATCCCCCTGCGCATCGGGCCCAAGAGAAAAAGTGCCTTTCCACTCTACAATGTCCAGTTGGCGCTGGCTCAGAATCAACCCGGCCCGCGGGAGGCGTATGAGCGCATGGCACAGACGCTGAAATCGCTTTTCCCCGTGCGCAACAAATCCAGGCTCGGTAGGACTTAAACACGCGGAAGGAAAAAATGCTTCTATCCAAACTCCAGATATTGGGTTTCAAGTCTTTTCCCCAAAAGACGGAGCTGCACTTCGACCGGGGGATCACCGCCATAGTGGGACCCAACGGCTGCGGAAAAACCAATCTGTTGGATTCCATCAGATGGGTACTGGGCGAGCAGAGAACCACTCTTCTGAGATCCTCCAAAATGGAGGACGTGATCTTCAACGGCACCAAGGACCTGAAGCCCTTGGGCATGGCCGAGGTTACGCTGGTGATCGACAACCACAAGAGCATTCTGCCCACGGACTACAGCCAGGTCACGGTGACCCGGCGGTTGTTCCGCTCCGGAGAAAGCGAATACCTTTTGAACAAGACCCCTTGCAGACTGAAGGATATCACCGAATTGTTTCTGGATACCGGCGTGGGCATCCACGCCTATTCCGTGATCCAGCCGGAGATGGTGGAGGCCATTCTCTCCGACAGGGCGGAGGAAAGACGGTTTCTCTTCGAGGAGGCTGCCGGAATTACCAAGTACAAGCTGCGGAGGAAGGAGGCCGAGAGGAAGCTGGAACATACCGAAAACGACCTGCTGCGACTGGGAGACATACTCTCCGAGGTGGAAAAGCAGGTTAATTCCCTGAGGCGGCAGAGGGGCAAGGCTGAAAGACACAAACGGCTTTCCGAAGAGATAAGGAACCTGGAGATCAGGCTCGGCCGCAACGAATTCGGCATTCTGAAAACCAGGGAAAAGGATCTCCAGGAAAAAGTGAAGGCATCTACCGACCGGTCCCAGCGCGCGGCCTCCGATTTGGATCAGGAGGAGGCCCGGACCGAAAGCCTGAAGCTGCAGCTTTTGGAAACCGACAAAGAGCTGGTCGAAATTCAGAAAACCGTCAACCGGCTTTCGGAGAGCAACTTTCGGATCGAGCAGGAAATCTCCGTGAGTCGGGAACGCAAATCCAATCTGGAAAAGCTGATTACCAAAAACGAAGAGGAGATGGAGAATCTCAAATCCAGGCGATCTTCCATAACCGAGGAGAGAGACCAGAAGAAGCGACAACTGGAAGAGTTGGCGACAAAGATAGAATCCAAGGAGCGCGAGTGTCAGGCAGAGGACGACAAGCTGATTTCCAGCGACGAGAAGCTCCAGCAGATCAAAGCCAGTTTGCAGGAGCTTTCCCAAAAGTGGCAGGAGGCCAATGACCTCCTGAACAGGCTTGACAGCGAGAAGGAGAGCAGCCATGCCCAGATCCGGGAACTGAGCGAAAGGGAGGCCGCGCTGACCAAGGAAGCCCAAACCTTGTCGGAAAAGATCAGCGGTGTTTCGCAAACGCTGTCGGGACTGGCCTCGGAGGATCAAGCAAAAAGAAAGCTCCGACAGACCACCACCGAGAGAGCACAATCTCTGAAGGAAGAGGTCGAACAGAACAGAAACGGTCTGGCCCAACTGGCCGCTGAGGAGATCGAGCTGCGGTCAGTACTGGAGGGAGACAAGGCCGGCTTGCACATGCTGGAGCAAATCTGCGAGCACTACGAAGGATACGGGGAAGGCGAAAGATGGATTTTGTCGGCCAAAGACAAACTGCCCGGAATCATCGACACGGTGGCCAATCTCATCTCTGCGCCAGCCGAATACGTGCGAGCCATCGAATCCGCTTTGGGAGAGGCAGCCCAGTTCATCGTGTGCCAGGACACCGAGTCCGCCAAAAACGCCATAGTCCACTTAAAAAACGAGAAAGCCGGAAGAGCCACCTTCCTGCCGCTGGATAGAATCGATGGCCTGGAGGTAGGATCGCATCCGGTGGAACCCGGCGCTCACCGGGGCATCGTCGGAAAAGCCTCCGACCTGGTGCAATGCGACCGCAAATTCGCAAAAGTCACCCGGGTTCTTTTGGAGACGGTCATCCTGGTTGGGACTTTGGATCAGGCGTTGGAGCTTTCCTCGACCATACAGCCCGATTTAGACCTGGTTACGCTGAACGGTGAACTGGTGAAAGCACAAGCCGCTCTCTCCGGCGGCTCCTCAAGAGGAATTTCCCTCCTGGGAAGAGAGCTTGAAATCCGCAAATTGAAGGATCGAATTGACGAGCAAAACGGGAGATTGCAGCAGATAACGGACGAGAAAAATCAGAGGCAAGCCCAGGAGCAGAGTTTACAGGAAGAGCTGGCACAAGTCTCGGCGGAAAACGAGAAGGCCGCTCAACGACTTCAACAGTCGGAAGTCCAACTCAAAACCCTGGAGTTCGAAAAAAGCAGCCTGGAGAAGCGCAACTCCGAGCTGCAGGAATTGGTTGAACAGACCAAACAAATGATAGAGGATACCCGCCGGAAGTCCGAACGGCAGAATCAACGACACCAAGAACTATCGCAAGAAAAAGTGAGACTGTCGTCAATGCTGGATAAGGAGAAACAAGTTCTGGAGGAGGCCGAAGCCGGCCATACGGGGACCTTCAAAAGAGCCAACCAGCTCAAGATCGAATTGGTTTCCCTGCAGGGGAGGAAAGAGCAGACAGAAAGCGACCTGACCCGACTGTCCGAGCTGATCCAGGAGATACAGAACACCCTGGAATCCAAGGCCAGGGAATCCCAGGATTCGCTCTCCGAGATCGAAGAGCTGGGCCGGACCAATGCCCGGAAACAGGATGAATTGAAACAGGCTTTCGAGGAGATAGAGGGATACAAGGCCCAATTGAACGCAAAGACCGGAGAGCATGCCGACAGGCAGGCGGATCTGGACCTAAAGGAGAAAAACCTGAAGGCCGCCCGACAGACCAAGGAGAGGTTCTTGGACGAGCTGCATCAGTTGCGCATGGAGCAAGTGGAGCTCTCCTCCAAAACCAGGAGCGTGCAGGATAGGATCTTGGAGGAATACCAGGTGAACCTAGAGGAGGCTGATGAGGTCGAGGATCTGTCGGAGGAGGAGATCGAGAAATCCAGGGAAGCTCTCGGCCAAACCAAGGAAAAGCTGAAAGCGCTGGGAGCCGTGAACCTGCTGGCCTTGGAAGAGTACGAATCCTCCAAACAGCGGCTGGATTTCCTGCAAAACCAGGTGAAGGACTTAACCGAGGCCAAGGAAACCTTGACTTCCGCTATCCTCAAGATCAACCAGACGGCGCGCGAGCTGTTCACCGAGACCTTCGAGAAAGCCCGGATCAATTTTCAGAAAGTCTTCGAGGAACTGTTCGAGGGCGGCGAGACCGAGCTGAGGCTGGAGGAATCCGGCGATCCGCTGGAGTCGCCCATCCTCATCTCCGCCCGACCTTACGGCAAGAGGCTGCTGAGCATCTCTCAGCTTTCCGGTGGAGAGAAGGCGCTGACCGCCATTGCCCTGCTTTTCGCCATATATTTGGTGAAACCCAGCCCCTTCTGTATTTTCGACGAGGTGGATGCCCCGCTGGACGATGCCAACATCGGCCGCTTTCTGCAGCTGATCAAACATTTCAGCTCCAACACCCAGTTCATCGTAATCACTCACAACAAGATGACCATGGAGGCCGCAGACGTGCTTTATGGGGTGACCATGGAACAGCCGGGAGTTTCAAAGATAGTGTCGGTGAGATTCGATAAACATGAGCTGGTGACGGAAGCCAGTGGGGATACCGCTTGAATCATCCCTTCCAAGCAAGTCGGAATTCATCCCTCGAGGCGACATGAAGTTCTCGTTGGACAAACTCAAGGCCGGACTGACCAAGACCAAAGGTAGTCTTCTGGGAAAAATCTCCCAAGCTGTGGGATTACGGCCGAAAATCGACCAGGAGCTTTTGGATCAGTTGGAAGAGATTCTGATCAAGGCGGACGTGGGCCCCTCCACAAGCGGCAAGATAATAGAAGGACTGAAAGAGCGGTCGCGCAAAGACAAGATCGAGGACTCGGACCGGCTGATAGAGCTTCTCAAGACCCAGGTGGCAGCAGTGCTCGGCGCAGGTGACGCTCCCGCCGATCATCTTTCCTCGCCTTATGTGATTATGATGGTGGGAGTCAACGGCACGGGGAAGACCACTTCCATAGCCAAGTTGGCAAAGGATTTCAGCGACCAGGGGAAGAAGGTGCTGGTGGCCGCTTGCGACACCTTCCGGGCGGCGGCCGTGGAACAGCTTAGCGTATGGGCCGAGCGGGTGGGAGTGGAGGTGGTCAAGAGCCAGCCCAATCAGGATCCGGCATCGGTGGCCTTCGACGCCATAAAATCGGCCTGCGCCCGAAACTTAGACCTGGTGATAGCCGACACTGCCGGAAGGCTGCATACCAAAGTCAATCTGATGGAAGAGCTGAAGAAGATCAAAAGGGTGATGGGCAAGGCACTTCCCGGAGCGCCGCATGAGGTCCTGCTGGTAATAGACGCCACCACCGGCCAGAACGGCTTGTCCCAGGTCAGGATGTTCAAGGAGGCGGTGGACGTCACGGGCATCTTTTTGACCAAACTGGACGGAACCGCCAAGGGAGGGATAATGATCGGCATCGCCGATCAGTTCAACATTCCGGTCAAATACATCGGTTTAGGCGAAAAACCGGACGATTTTCAGAGATTCGACCCGGCTCGGTTCGTCGAGGCATTATTCAGTTAGACTCAACTAAATACGATCACCGGGTTGACACGATTTTCAGTCCTCATTCACCGATGAGGTGAGAACATGACTAAGACTCTTACTGTCAAAACCTCAAGCCGCGTGGAACTGCTGGACATAACGCATTTGATCCAGAAGGCGGTTGCCGAAAGCGGCGTCAAATCCGGTTTGTGTATGGTCTGCGTGCCACATACCACTGCTGCAGTGACCATAAACGAGAACGCGGACCCTGACGTGAAAACCGACATCGTCAAGGAATTGAATAAGATCGTTCCCTTCAACGACCATTACTCTCATCTGGAGGGGAATGCCGCGGCTCATATCAAGTCCAGCCTGGTGGGAGCCTCGGAGACCGTTGTGGTGGAGGACGGAAGCCTGGTCCTGGGCACCTGGCAGGGAATATGTTTTTGTGAGTTCGACGGGCCCCGAAGTCGGAAGGTCTTGGTCAAGGTGGTACCCGGATAGCCCCCTCTGAGTCCCCCCGTGACCGGCAAACGCGAAAAGCCGGTGAGGGAATCCGGCATTCTGCCGATAATGATATTGGGGCAGGAAGTTGTTTCATCCTTCTGAGGATAGCAGTTCGAGTCGGATAAGCCTCTTCGCTTATTTGTTCAACTGACTATCCTCTTTGTTTTGCTGCCCGCTCCGCCTGGTGCTGAATCGGCGGTCTTGCCGAGATTGAACCATCCTCTCCCCTGTTAAGGGATCCAATGTCCGCGCATTTCACTTCCCGGTTTCCCCCTTACTCGATTAAACAACCTATGGAACGCAATGAAGCAGCGTCGTAAGAACGGCCCATGCAAATCCTGAAATTCGTCAAAAAACCTTGACTAAGGCAGCCTCAACTGATATAATGGATAAAATCGTGAGGCAAACTTCAGAAAGGTGCTAAGGCCATGAGTGAGAAAGGCGACGCAAGAAAACTGGACGATCTGGGAAACGGTTTCAGCGATGGCATGAAGCCGTTGCGGGCATTGGACTTCTCACGCGTTGAGAGCCTTGATGATTTACTTGAAGAGATGGCCAATACTGCATTTGGCGCCAGAGGGTTAGGGGAGGCCTTCCGGGTATTGGTTTCCATGATTAAAGATCCGGATTGCTTCATCATAGGCACGTTTTCCGGGGCCATGACCATGGCCAAGATGGGATTGGTCCTTTGCGAGATGATGGACCGGGGGTTTTTGGATGCTGTGGTGGCCACCGGGGCGCTGGTCATGCACGGGCTGGTGGAGAACGCCGGGTCCGCCCATTTCAGATACGATCCCAAATGGAAAGATGGGGAGCTATACAAACGTGGGTATAATAGAGTCTACGATACCATTGAGGCAGAAAGAAACCTCTACGACATGAACTTGACCCTGAACAAGATATGGGATGACCTCGACCATCAGGTACCCTATTCCAGTTGCGGATTGCTGGCCAGAGTGGGCGAGCATCTCTCTAAGAACAACCCGGGACGCGGAATCTTAAAAAGCGCATGGGAGAATCAAGTTCCGGTCTACGTTCCCGCTTTCACCGATTCGGAGTTGGGACTGGATTTCTCCATCCATAATCGCAATAGGCAACGCCGGGGAAAGCCTCCCCTTCGCTTTGATCCCTTCCTGGACTTAGAAGACTACACCAAGAGGATCCAAGCGGCCAAGCGTAACGGAATCTTCACCATAGGCGGAGGCGTTCCGAGAAATTGGAGCCAGCAGGTGGGGCCGTATGTGGAGGCGCTCTTCCGTAACTTCGGCGAAGGTAAGGAATTGAGCCGGTTCAGATATGCCGTGAGAATCTGTCCCGAGCCGGTGCACTGGGGCGGACTCTCCGGCTGCACCTACTCCGAAGGTGTTTCCTGGGGCAAGTTCGTCCCCTTGGACGAAGGAGGGCAATGGGCGGAGGTGCTGTGCGACGCCACCATCGCCTGGCCCGTGCTGATGAAAGCATTGATCGAGCGTTTCGATCGGGAAGGCTTCAAGCGCCAAAGATCAGTTTTCAAAAGAAAGTGAGCAATTCCCCTTACTTATGCAGTTTCGCCTCGCCTGCGTCGACGGCCTATTCCTCCGCCAGATACACAAGCCTGACGTGAAAACTCTTTCGGTCTGTCTGAAAATACTTGACTTGCTTTGCGCCGGAAGTTATAATGGAAACCCTTCGGGGCGGTCGTGGCAACTGCCGGATCGTTTGAGACCGACGGATCGCCGGGTGGTCGCAGAGCGTGAACAAAAAAAGGGATGACAAATACTCCGCTTACCGTCAGATGGGAATCCTGACCACCATTCCCATTTTGATGGCGGTGGGACCGATTCTGGGATACTACATCGGGGAATTCCTGGACCGCAAGCTGGGCACCAGTCCCTATTTGATGGTGGTTTTCATATTTCTCGGATTCGCCGCCGCAGGCAAAGGCGTCTACAACCTGATCAAAAAGGCCGGCGAGTAAAACCCGAAAATCGTTGTTTCGTCCATGGGTTTGGAATTCATTCACAGAGTGATCAAGACTTCACTGGTGCTGTCTGTCTTGGGTTTTCTCTTCATCACCGTTTACTACGATTTCAGATTCGGAGGGGGAATTCTGGCAGGTGCCATATGGGGCTGCCTGAATCTGCTGTTTCTAACCAACCTGATCAGCGAGGTCTTCTCCCCCGGCAAAAGGGTGATAAAGGGAAAGGTGATCCGCATAGCCTTAGTCAAGTTCCCCCTGTTGTATGCTGCAGGTTATGTCTTGTTGGCCATCAAATACTTCCCGGCGGAGAGCCTGCTTTTAGGTTTCACCCTGATCTTTTTGGTGATGCTTCTTAAGGCCCTGGGAAGATGGGTGCTTTCACTTAACCCGGGTGAACGGCCCAAGGCTCCATGTGTGGAAGAACCGGTCGACCAGAATGCTGACCAAACGAAGAAACGTGATCACGGCAGATTTGCTACTAGTATGCGCATCGGCAAACCGGCATGATTGTCCGGGGCGCGATGAACTTAGGAAGAGAAGGTATTGGGACTGATGTTGACCGAAGAACTGGTAGAACATGCAGCGGAAACCACGCAATCGGGAGCGCCCGAGCTGCCCAATTTCATCAGCCTGTTGTATCACGAGTTCGGGGAAGCCGCTTGGGTGGGGTTTCTTCACCATTATGAAAACCTGATTTTCTCTTTTATGGTGGCCACCCTTCTGTGTCTGGTTTCCTACCTAGTGTATCGCAAAAGGTCCATGATGCCCGGCAAATGGCAGAACGCCGTGGAGCTGGTGGTGGAGTCTTTGGACAACTTCGTCTGCGGAATTCTGGGACCCCAGGGGAGGAGATTCACGCCTTTTCTGGGCACCCTGTTCATCTACATCCTGATAATGAACTTCTGGGGTTTGGTTCCGGGAATGAAATCGCCCACCGCCAATTTGAACCAGACTCTGGCTCTGGCCATCTGCGTGTTCTTCTACGTTCAGTACACCGGCATAAGGAGCCTGGGACTGGTGGGATATCTCAAACACATGGCAGGCGACCCTAGGGACGTGGTCACCTGGCTTCTGGTGCCGCTCAGCATCCCCATTCATATAATAGAAGAGCTGGCCAAACCCTTAAGTCTGTCGCTGCGACTTTTCGGGAACATCACCGGTGAGGACGTTCTAATAGCCGTCTTCGTGGGGCTGGGAGTAAGCGCGGTAGGATTCTTGCATCTACCCGTAGGACTGCCGCTGGAGATTCCCTTCATCTTTTTGGCCCTTTTGACTGGAAGTATCCAGGCCTTGGTATTCACTTTGCTTTCGACAATATACTTTTCACTGATGTTGCCGCATGAGGAGCATTGAGGAATCGAACGATAGTGCATCTGAATTCGTGAATCTTTGAACCAGTTGTCCCTTGAACTCTTGAACCTTTGAACCCTTGAACCTTTGAACTCTTGAACTCTTGAACCCTTGAACCCTTGAACCCTTGAACCCTTTGACCTTTTAACCATTAGACCTTTTAACTACTGAACCTTTTCTCCCAAGGAGGTTAAATGACTTACCAAACTGCCTTAGCCATCGCCCTTCCTCTGGGTCTGGGCATTGCGGCTTTCGGCTCTGCTTTCGGACTGGGTCGTGCTGTTTCGGCGGCCATGGAGGCCATGGGACGCCAGCCGGAGGCGGCGGGAAAGATCCAGTTGGGGATGATAATCGGGTGCGCCTTAATCGAGGCTCTCACCATCTACGCTTTGGTCACGGTGTTCGTTCTCCAGGGCAAGATTCTATAGCCGCCGTTGCCTGAGAAACAACTTTTCCCCGGCGGTCGGTCGACCAGATGTACAAAGGTTTGAGGCTCCGTTCGCCTTAGTGCCGGCCGCCTGCAAGGAGTATGCGCATGGGTCTTGAAATTGGCCAGATCATCACCCATATCATCGGATTCGTTATAGCCGTCATCATACTGAAGAAGTTCGCCTGGAAGCCTCTTCTGTCCATTTTGGAGGAGAGGAGAAACAAGATCAAGTCGGAATTCGACGATCTGGAGCAGGAACGCAAAAAGACCGAGAAGCTGTATGATGATTATCAGACCAAGCTCAAGGAAATCGACTCTCTGGCCCGGACCAAGATACAGGAAGCCTCCAGAGAAGGACAAACCCTGGCAAATGAGATAAAGGAAGAAGCCAGAAAAGAGGCCAAGCAGATCGTCACCCGGACCCGGGAGGAGATTCAGAGGGACTTGGATAAGGCCAAGGTTCAGTTGCGGGACGACGTGGTGAACATGACCCTGGAGATAACGGAGAGAGTCATCGGCCAGAAACTGGATCGGGAAAAAGACAAGGAGCTGGTGGCCCAATTGTTGGAAGATATGAAACAGGGAAACGTTGAAGGTTTGGGATGATCGGATCGCGGGTAGCAGCCAAATATGCAGTGGCTCTGTTTCGAGCGGCCCAGCATGCGGGCGAGCTGGAGCGCATCTCGGATGACCTGAGAGCTGTTTCCGGTCTGCTGAGAAAGAATCCTCGCTTAAAAGATTTTCTGGAATCGCCCCAGGTGTCGGAGAAGGAAAAGAGGGATTTGCTTAGCCTGAGCTTAAAGCCATCGGTCTCCCCGGCGCTGTTTTCATTTCTTCTGCTGGTATTGGAGAAACACAGAATTCAGCATTTGGAGTCCATGGCGGAGGAGTTCGAAAAACTGTTTAAGGAAAACCAGGGCATACTGGATGCCCGGCTGATCACCGCCAGGGAATTGGACCAGACCCTGCGCCATCAAATCCGGGAGGAGCTGGAAAGACGTATCGGCAAAAAAATTGAGGTGCACACCCAGCTGGAACCTGGGCTGATAGGTGGGGCGGTGGTCATGGTGGGTGACAAAGTGATCGACAGAAGCGTGCGGCATCAGTTAAACCAGCTCCGGGAGCGGATGTCGGCGCTCAAAGTACATGAATCCACCTGATCAGGGAACAGAACATTACGCGGGTGCTTCGGAGAAACGCCAAATCACGTAGGAGGCTTCTTTCATGCCACTCAATCCGGAAGAGGTAAGCTCCATCATACAAAAGGAGATCGAGAAGTACGAGACCAAGCTCAAGATGGAGAGCGTGGGAACTGTGTTGCAGGTGGGAGACGGGATCGCCCGCATCTGGGGCTTGGAGGACGCCATGATGAGCGAGCTGATCAAGTTTCCCAACGACGTCACCGGCATGATACTGAATCTGGAAGAAGACAACGTGGGAGCGGCCATTCTGGGACCATACGAGGACATCAAGGAGGGCGACCGGGTCACCCGCACCCAAACCATAGCCTCCGTGCCGGTGGGAGACGCCCTGGTGGGGAGAGTGGTCAATGCTCTGGGGGAACCTCTGGATGGAAAGGGTCCCATCGTGGCCAAAAGCCGCCGTCCCATGGAGGGCGACGCGCCCAACGTGGTGCAGCGCCGACCGGTGAGCGAGCCCGTGCAGACCGGTCTCAAGGCGGTCGACTCCATGATTCCCATCGGCCGGGGACAGAGGGAATTGATCATCGGGGACCGCCAGACCGGCAAAACCGCTTTGGTCATCGACACCATTTTGAATCAGAGGAACACTGATCTTTACTGCATATATGTGGCCATAGGACAGAAAGCCTCCACCGTAGCCCAGCTGGTGAAGACGCTGGAGGAAGGCGGCGCCATGGAGCACACCACCGTGGTGGTGGCCACCGCTAACGAGCCAGCCCCCCTTCAGTATATCGCACCCTATGCCGGCTGCGCCATGGGGGAGGAGTTTTTGTATAACGGAAAACACGTGGTGGTGTTTTATGACGATCTCACCAAACACGCCCAGGCATACCGTCAGATGTCCTTGCTTTTAAGGCGTCCGCCCGGAAGAGAGGCTTTCCCCGGCGATATCTTCTATCTTCATTCCAGACTCCTGGAAAGAGCCGCCAAGTTGAACGACGATCTGGGCGGAGGCTCGCTTACCGCCATCCCTATAGTGGAGATCCAGGCGGGAGACGTGACCGCCTACATTCCGACCAACGTGATTTCCATCACCGACGGCCAGATTTACCTGGAGACCGACCTTTTCTATGCCGGCATCAGACCCGCCATCAACGTGGGAATATCCGTTTCTCGAGTGGGAGGCAAGGCTCAGGTGAAGGCCATGCGGAAAGTGGCCGGAAGGCTGAGATTGGATTTGGCCCAGTACCGGGAGCTGGCCGCCTTCACCCAATTTGGAACCGAACTCGACGAGACCACCAAGGCATATCTTACCCGCGGCGAGAGG